>Ga0222626_1000756_pt1 | contig 16867 bp, 18 predicted proteins | sample AntAcemetageno91_FD_179862 | JGI IMG/M metagenome (GOLD analysis project Ga0222626, IMG submission 179862) | Saline water microbial communities from Ace Lake, Antarctica - #91 | ecosystem: Environmental > Aquatic > Non-marine Saline and Alkaline > Saline | place: Antarctica: Ace Lake | collected...
CCTCCTTCTACTTCAAAATAAGCGTTTTTTTGAGGAATATTTGGGCGATCTTCAGAATTCACAAAGAGTATTAATTCATCTCCCCCGAGGTCAAAGAGTTTCGTTACTACATCTACACTGTTGGGCATTGATGCCCCAGAAATCCAATTGTGCACCGACTGTCTCTGCACTCCCAAATGGTCAGCTAATCCTGAAGGTGTCCAACGATTTTCCTCCATCCATTCTCGCAAATCTGTTTCAAATGATATCTTCATCTTTTGACGCATTTAAAAAATATATCACCAAAATTATCGGAAGTTTTTACGGAAGTGTCAAATGTTTTGCGATAAAAATTCCTCTGCGTACTTATCAGTCATTCCGGCAATGAAATCTGCAATCTTAATTTCAGTTGAATCCTCTCCCTCCTGTAAATATTCTGGCAAAAGCTCTGGTCGAGTTTCGAGCAATAAAAATAAATGAGCAATTACCTCTGCTCCATGCTCTGTCTGCACTTTCACCTCTGGGGAAGAATAATAATTATCAAATAGAAAATTCTTAAGTTGTAAAAACTCTGTCCGCTGTTCATCAGTAAATCCGATTTCTCCTGTTGATAAAAGAGTACGCGAATTGGTAACAAATCCAGAAATAACGTTTCGTAATACGCCACGCACTACAGAGGAACGATCTTCCCCTCTTTCAGATAAAACTCGCGCCACCAAAGGAACTTCCTGCAAGTCTGATAATTGGAAAAATTTTCCCCTCACTCCATCTTCTAAATCTGCCGCCAAATAAGCTATTTCATCGGCAACATTCGCCAACTGTGATTCAAGAGATCCTACTTGAAATTCTTCATCTGGACGATCAAAAAAAGTTTTGTGCTTATCCATTCCTTCCCGAACTTCTCGGGTCAAATTAAGTCCTTGAAATGATTGATATCGTCTCTCAAAAACATCCACAATTCGAAGTGATTGTTCATTGTGTTCAAATCGTTTCCCATAACGTCGTAATTCTTTATCAAGTGCTTCTTCTCCAGCATGACCAAATGGCGGATGTCCTAAATCATGTGCCAAAGCAATTGATTCCGCTAAATCTTCATTTAATTCTAATTGTCGTGCTAAATCCCGAGAAATTTGTGAAACCTCCAATGTGTGCGTCAATCGGTTCCGAAAATGATCTCCATGCGCCGGGGAAACTACTTGCATTTTTCCCGCCAAACGACGAAAAGCTGTAGCGTGTAAAATACGATCTCGGTCTCGCTGAAACGGACTTCGATCAGGATCAACTGATTCCGTGTGTTGTCGCCCAAATGATTCTGCATTTTTTTGAGCAAATTCACATAATCCAGCATCAAGCCGAGCATTCACATTGGCACCATCAATATTTGCAGCCATACATAAGGATGGTACACTGTTCAATGAAAATGAGCGAAAAAAATTTCGGATTCAATCTCAATGGACGCGAACATGTTTCTATTGATGAACTACGAAGCCTTTTTTTGAAAGAAAGTGCCGCACCATTTCCAACAAGAAGCCTTGAGACTTCAATGAAATTTTGCCAAACCATTGATGAATAATTTCATCCTTCCTCTCCCCGATGGAATTTCTCCTCCAACTTGGTGGGAGAAAATTTTTCCTGAATGGATGATTTTCGCTGCGCACGATATTGTTTCGTTTTTGAATGAACATATTATTTGGGTTTTCGTCCTTGGAGTTGTGATTTTGCTTATAAAATTTTGGTATGATGCAGAACGCAGAAAATTCCTACAAATTAAAAAGTTATGGACATTTACACTCTTTTTCTTATCAAAAAGACTCATGATGATCCCCCTCATAATAACTTTCTCTCGCCGTGGCGGAGAATTATCGAACAAAAAAGTTGAACAACTTTTGGGATTAAGAAATGAATGTCGTTCTGTTTCTTTACGAAAAAACCCCAAAGAACGACTTCGTCGAGAAAAAAAGATATCACTCGCTCTCTTTCATTTTTTCCAAGAATTAGAAACAAAGAACCAACTCGCGAAAGGAAGCGCTCTGGCTCATTTTGCAAAAGATCTAGAATTTATTGATAAAAAACTTGTCGAACTCCAGCTCGCTTACAATCATGAGGCACGACGCTGGAATGCTGGACGAAATTTGGCCAAAAAACTTCTCGGACTTCCAACACATACTCTGTTTAAAGAATGATTTGGAATGCTGATCCGATTGCTTTTTCTCTCGCAGGATTTGATGTTCGGTGGTACGGACTTGTCTATGCGCTCGGATTTTTCTTTTGTGACTGGGCTGGATGGCAACGAATCCGTGGACACGGAAAAATAGATAAAAAAGCATGGGAAGGCTTTATGCTGGGAGTTTTTATTACCGGCGTTATCGGAGGAAGGCTTGGAGAATTTTTGTTTTATCAAACCGATGTCCTTTTTTCTGATCCTTTGGAAATATTAAAAATTTGGCATGGTGGAATGTCAATCCATGGCGGAATTATCAGCACGCTTCTCTGGATCTTCTTTTGGGGGAAATCGCACAAAGTCTCTCCCCTCCTCCTCGCCGACGCACTCGCTCTTCCCTTGGCTGTTGTTCTCATCTTTGGACGCTTGGCAAACTGGATGAATGGTGAACTCTGGGGACGAACCACAGGAACTGACTGGGGAGTTATTTTCCCTCATGTAGACAATGTTTTGCGCCATCCAAGTCAACTCTATGAATCAGGAAAAAATCTTCTCTTGGTCGGAATACTTGCTGTTGTAGGAAGTGTTCCCTCTTGGAAAAAAGCAGGAATCCAAGCGGCAGTATTTTTTACTGGATATGGAGTTTTGCGATTCATAATCGAGTTTTACCGAGAGCCCAGTAGCTGGATCGGTCCCATAACCACTGGACAAGCTCTCTGCGCTGCAATGATTCTTGCGGCAATTACACTGGCATGGTCTCAAAAATTCTGGAGAAAATGATTTTGAATGAATACCTCACCATTGTGAAAGAAAAATTATTACAGGACGGGAAAGCCATCCTACAGATAAAATGCTCTCCTGGAGCAGATAAAACAGCGTGGCACTCTCTCCTGGATGGAGAAACTCCTATCGCAAAACTGAGAGTCGCAGCCGCACCAGAACGAGGGAAAGCGAACCTAGTGATCACAAAATTTATACAAAAAGAATTCAATTGTGCTGCTGAGATAACTTCCGGTCACACCAGTAGCACCAAACTCCTGAAACTATTGAAAAAATGAGTAAAAGAAAACCATCTCACTCTACAAATAAAAAAGCTCTCTCCGAGCGAAAATTTGCGAAGAAAGATCTCGGACAAAACTTCCTCCAATCCACTAAAGTTCGAGATGCCATCCTTGTTGAGGCTGGAGATATAAAGGGCAAACATGTTCTTGAGATTGGACCGGGGCTCGGATTTCTTACCGAAGCCTTATTGGAAGCTGGAGCGATACTCACCGCTGTGGAATTTGATGAACGAGCAGTTCGATACTTGAAAAATAAGTATGAAAACTATGCGAACTTCACCTTGATTGAGGGATCTATTTTGGATATAGACCTCGATGAGATTTTCAAAGACGAATCCTGGCAAGTCATCGCCAATATCCCCTACCACATAACTTCTCCCATTGTAAGAAAACTTTTGGCAGAAACCCGCAACAAACCTGATTCTTGTGTGTTAATGGTACAAAAGGAAGTGGCTAAAAAAATAGCGCGAACACGTCCTGCTCAAGAAAAAATCGTTGAATCCAGGTCGATTCTTTCTCTATCGGTAGAAATCTTCGCGGAAACTAAAAACTGCTTTGAGGTAAAACGAGATTGCTTCGAACCCGCACCAAACGTTGATTCTGCAATTTTGAAACTTACAACACGATCTATGCCACTCATCACGCCAGAAATGGAACCTGACTTCTTTACTATGGTAAATGCAGGATTTTGTGAAAGACGAAAAAAACTAAGAAACTCTATTCCCAAGTTCTTCGGCGATGACCCCACTCCGTTATTAAAAGGAATTGATAGTGATCGCCGCGCAGAAACTTTGAATATTCAGGAATGGATTGTCCTGACGAAAAATTTCCAAAAACTTAATTCAAAGTCCTAAGTGTTGCATTTGTGAGAGAAGCAAAAGACGATTATTCAAAGTGAATGCTCAAAACGCCAAAGGCGGTTTAATGAACGAGAATATTTCGTTTGCAAGCGATCAAGAGCAACGAGCTTTTTTGTTTCTTTTTTCGCGGAGAAAAAAGAAGGTTAAAAAACTCTATCAATAGACAAATCCCTAAAAATCTATACATTCTCACCGATGCGAACCTTTCCAGAAAAATTCATTGAACGAGTAAAAGAAATGCTTCCTGCTAAAGAAGTAGATGCATTCCTTGAACGATCAACTGAACCTTTGCCAAAAACGGTACGATTGCGCCCAGGGTGCAATATTCCAAAAGATTGGATTCTCAAATCAGTCGCCGAAATGCCCGAAGCATTCTTCATCGATAGGGAAGATCGCACAAAAGCATTAGGGAAAACGAGAGAACATTTCTCTGGAGAAATGTATATTGCAACTCTCTCTTCTCTGCTTACGGCAAAAATATTGGCACCCGAACCAGGAGAAAAAGTGCTAGATGTTTGCGCTGCACCTGGAAGTAAAACTACTTTTCTGGCCGATCTAATGAATCATGAAGGAGTTTTGGTCGCCAATGAGCTATCTGCTTCACGAAGCAAAAAACTCGCCGCAAATCTCGATAGATTGGGGTGTACAAATACTGTTATTACGCAAATAGACGGCACATATATGGACACATTTTTTGATCAAGAATTCGACAAAATTCTTCTCGATGCTCCTTGTAGCTCAGAAGGAGCAGGACGAAAACAGTCTGATTTCTTTGAAAAATTCTGGTCAGAACGAAAAATCTACGAAGCAGCCAAGATTCAAAAAAAACTTATTGTTTCTGCTTTCAAAATGCTCCGTCCTGAAGGAGAAATGATTTATTCGACGTGTACAACTGCTCCAGAAGAAAATGAATCTGTCGTTCAACATTTGATAGACGCTTTTGGTGAGAGTGTGGAAATTCTTCCCATAGATCTGGGATCTGTTCCCCATGGAAATGGTCTTAATAAATTCTATGAACAAAAATTTGATACAAGAATAGCTAAGCACGTACGACGACTTTGGCCGCATCTATACAATGAAAAATGGGATTCCGAGTCTTTCTTTATGTGCAAAATTAGAAAAAAAGGAGGGATTTCTCGACAACCAGCAACCAAAGCTCGAATCGCCGCTGGATTGAAAGGTTTGGGGAAAAACCAAGCCGCTGAGATATTTTCTCGAATTTCAAAAAAATATGACATTCCTAAAGATGTTTGGAAAAAATATGCTCTTCTCGATCATGGTGGAGAACTCTTCCTCGGCACAAAAGATGTGACTCTCTTTGCAACTAGAAACGCCCATCGTCGTGCCGGAATGCACATTGAAGACAAATACGGGAACCCCACAAACACCTTTGCCATGAAGTTTGGCGGATTAGCGAACAATAATATTGTACAACTCTCGAAAGCAGAGGCCGATAAATTTCTTGAAGGAACTGATATCCAACTGCAAGAACCATTGGCGACCAAAGAAGGAAGTGCCGTTCTTGTCAGAGAAGGAAAACGTTGTCTTGGATGGGGAAAATCTATGCAAAAAGGATATCGCCTCAAAAACAGGCTTGATAGAGGGCAGCTTTCTTGACTTTCCACCTAATTTCGTAACAATCTCCTCGATGAAAAAATTATCATTGGCACTCATTCCCCTTTTATTTCTCGCTGGATGCGGTAATTCTCCAGAAGAAAAACCTACCGATGTTATTATTGAAAAAGTAAATACCGCTGAAGCAGGTGAAACCTGTGGTGGAGTGGAAAAGAAACTTTGTGTCAGTGGCCTCGATTGTGTTTTTGATTTTGATAAATCTGACGCACGTGGACGTTGTACACGCACTGTTATTGATGAAGAAATTGAATGTCCAAAAACACAAGCTCCTGTGTGTGCTATTCGCGGACGAACTAAAAATGGATATCTTAATGAATGCGAGGCAACACGCCGTGGTGCAACGATCCTTACTACAGGATTTTGTGAAAAAGACGATAGTGTTATTGGAAACTGTGAAACTCGTGCCATAGGTATTGGAACTTGTTTTAAAGTCACACGCGGATTCGAGTTTGATGGGAAAAAATGTGTTGAAAAAAACGTCGGAGGATGTGATGCCGAATTACCATTTCCCTCAATGGAATCCTGTGTAATCAAATGTGAAGAATAATTTCCTTTATGCAAGGACTGATTACTCCTTCCCCATTTCTTTCGTTCTCTGCATAGCTGCACCAACTGCATGCTTCATAATCAAATCTAGTTTTGATTTTTCAAATGACAAAATCGCTTGTTCGGTTGTACCTTTCGGAGACATAACTTTTTGTTTCCACTCTGATAGAGTTGTTTCTGAAAACTTTTCTACTACCTCACTCGAACCTATCAATGTCTGACGAACCAAAAGAAGAGCCTCTTCTAAAGAAAATCCTAAATTAATCGCTGCCGCAATAAGTGCTTCTGCAAATGCAAAAAAATATGCTGGACCACTTCCAGAAATCGCTCCGATCCAGTCAATTTTTTCCTCTATATCTAATTGCAACACCTCCCCGCCTGCGGTAAATATTGATGTCACCAATTCTATTTCTGCTTCTTCAAACCCTGAATCAGGATCTAGAAATATTCCTGTCATCCCCTTCCCTGCAAGCTGTCCTAAGTTTGGCATTGTACGAACAATTCGTGCGCTAGGAAATTTTTCGCGCAAACGAGAGACTGGGGTTCCAGCTAAAAAAGAAATGATTATTGCTCCTTCTTTGGGAACAAATTTCAATTCTTCTAATCCTTGTGGCTTGATCCCCAAAATCACTACATCACACTCTTGCAATTCGGCTGCTTTTTCTGTGGTTTGCACTCCATATTTTTCAGCCAACACTTCATTCTTTTTTTTCTCTTTATTCGCTACCCAAATTGTCTCAGAAACAATTTCCTTAGAAATCATGCCATCCAAAATAGCTGTTCCCATATTGCCGCAACCAAGAAATCCTAATTTCATAATTCTGTATTTTTATTCAATAATTCTCCCCACACACAATCCCACCACTTTCCAGCACGAAAGAATTGTTTCTCTTGTATCCCTATTTCACGAAATCCAAGTTTCGCCAAAAGTTTCTTTGACGCTATATTTCCTACTACATACCGCGCTGAAATCTTGTGTAATCCCAATCGACCAAATCCTTCTGCGATAACTGCTGCACCCATTTCCGTACCAAACCCCTGTCCCTGAAACTCAGGCAAAATCCAATATCCGATATTTGCTCCATCCACTTTCCATGCCAAAACCTGACGCGCTATATCATGTAATCCAATAAGCCCGACCAATTTGCCATCCAAACGAACGGTCCAAATGATCTCCTTTTCTGGCATACGAGGGAGTGCGAATTGAACAAATGCCTCTGTGTCCTTACGAGAAGTAGGCGGATCAAAGGTAAGGAATTCGCACATCTCAGGATAATGAGACGTCACTGCATAAATTTCATCAATGTCGCTCTCCTGCAGAGGCTCTAGCTGAAGCCGTTTTGTGGATATCGATAAGTTTTTCATAGCACATCAATCCTATCATATGCATCTTCCTGATTCAATCTCTGTGATATATATTGTATAAAATAAATTCCTGCAAACTGTTGCATTTGTGAATGAAGCAATAAACAAATTTCAAAGTGAATGCTAAAATTACCAAAGGCGATTTAATGAACGAGAAAATATTGTTTGCAAGTAAACAATCGCAACGAGCTTTTTTGTTTCTTTTTTCGCGGAGAAAAAAGAAAGAATAAATACAAATTTTGACAATCAACTCTCAACTAGGCACAATTCTCAACGATGAAATTCCTACAACGACTCCTTTTCTCTCTTATTGGGTATTCCCTTGTTTTTTGGCAACTAAATATGCGGTTCGACTCTTTTTTTGGAGACTTTATTGCTGGATCCTTTTCTATCGAAGGAGCTCCTATGGCATATGTTATTCTTGCTGGATTACTCTCAATTATAAATACACTTGTGAAACCTATTCTCATGCTTGTTTCACTTCCTTTGCGCTGGATTACGCTCGGAATTTTTTCTCTAGTAATAAACGCCTCTCTTCTGTGGCTTCTTCAAGAAATAGCAAACTTTGTACCAGCAAACATAGCCCTTCATGTAGAACATTGGCAAACATATATTGTTATTGGAGTCATTCTCTCCTTTGTAAATGGTGTTATTCATTGGTTTGAGGATTAGAAAAAACTTATAAACACGAATACTTGCCAATTTTTTTACCGTAAGTACACTCCTACTGATTTTCGCATAAAAAAATGTTTGACATATTCTTTATCATCGTCGCAGTATTATTGATTGCTGTAATACTTCTACAACAAAAAAACTCTGGACTGGGCGCTCTTATGGGAGGCGGTGCAGGAGAAGAAATTGCACAAGCTCGTCGTGGAGCTGATCAATTCTTACATCGTGCAACAATCGTATTATCTATCTTGTTTTTGGGTGGTGCAATGTGGGCAATGTTTGGATTCTAATGTACCAATCGAGCCGTTTACGCAAATCTGAACGGAAATTTTCCTGGAAAAAATTACTCATTTGGTTTTTTATTAGAGGAGTAATCTCAGGAATTATTTTATGGCGACAATTTTTTGTCACACACTCTCAATGGGTTCCCGCCTCAGGTGGCATTTTTACAGAATCGACCGTTGGTTCTTTAAATAACCTAAATCCACTTGCTCCTGATTCGACCCTTTTTGATCGAGATATACATGCTCTTGTTTTTGCTGGACTCTTAAGACACAACCCTCTTACGGGACAGATTGAAGACAACCTTGCGACTTTCCGTGTCTCTGAAAATCGTAAAGAATATCATGTAACTCTCAAAAATTCAGCTAAATTTTCAAATGGAGACCCCGTAACAATCGATGATGTACTCTTTACTTTTGAAAAAGTAATTCAAAATCCAAATTTTTCAAACAAAGTATTGAAAGATGCTTTCGAATACATCGGAATTGATGTAGTTGATGAACAGACACTAAAATTCATTCTTCCAGAGCCAAACATCTATTTTACGGGTTTACTTACAACTTCTATTTTACATGCAACAAGCTTCGAAGGAGCTCTTATAGAAGAAATCACTGATCCTAGCTTCCCAGCTAATAAACATCCTATCGGTGCTGGCCCCTATGTACTAAATAATATTGTTCCTGAAAACAACGGTCTTTTCCGTGTGTTTTTTGGTCCCAATAAACATTTCTTTCGGGGAAAACCTCTTATTTCTCAGCTTGCATTTTATGTATATTCATCCGTAGAACATCTTGAATTTGAACATATATGGACCACTGTGTTTTCTCATATGAGTACTCGTGACATATTAAATTTTGAACCAACTCTCTTTGGTGAATATACGCGTCGTGAATATGTTCTTCCTCGATTTGTCGGTATATTTTTTAATCTTGATTCTCCATTAATAAAAAATACATACCTGCGCCAAGCCCTCCAAACCGCCCTGGATAAAGAAAGAATACGTGCTCGTGAAATTGGTTGGACTCGTATTGATTCTATTTTCTTTTTTGAAGGTGTAGAGGATTGGCATGAACCAGATTATTCAACGGCACGACAGATATTACGTGACCACGGATATCGCGTTCCTTCTGATGGAGAAGTTCGATATTTTGATAAAAAACCAACTTCTTTACGTATTATTACATCAGTTGCGCCTCCTGTTTATTCACGATTTGCACAAAATATTGTACGCACATGGCGAACCGAACTTCAACTGGATGTCACTCTTGATGTACTTGAACCAGGAGAATTCCAACGAGCGCTAAAAACACGTGACTACGACATGGTTCTCTTTGGACAAAATTTCTCAGGAAATCTTGATTCGCTTTCTACCTGGCACAGTTCTCAGTCAGGAGAACTCAACCTAAGTAATCTCACGAACCCCGAAGTAGATTTCCTTATTGATGAAGTCCGTTTTTCTGATTCACGCTCTGATTTATTTTCTCTCAATCAAAAACTTGGAGAAATCGTTCCTGTGATCGTTTTGGCAACACCGCAATACAACATATTGGTTGATCATAATTTACTTGGATTTTCAAAAAACTTTGGAAAAATACGTCGTCATGCAGAACGATTTTCCGAAATAGATAAGTGGCACTTTAGTAAAAAACGAGACTGGGATTGGCCAGAAGATGAGTCAAAATTCACAGGTTTTTTCAAGTGGATATTTAATATTGAAAATGAAGAAAATTGATCCACGCATTTTACAATCACTTGAATTGCAAAATGTACAAACTCCTGAAAATATTAATAATGAACCCTTGTTGTCTTTAGATTGGGGAGAAAAATACTGTGGACTAGCCTGGACTCCTGATGGAATAGTCAGTCTTCCAATCGGAGTTTTTCCTAGAACACAAATTTCGAACGAGATCAATAAACTTGCTCAAGAAAAATCAATAAAAAAGATCGTAATAGGGATTCCTATATCAGGAGATGGCAGTGAAAATCATATTTGTGAAATTATTAGAGAATTTGTAAAAAATAACATTTCCCTTCCCGTAGAATGGTGTAACGAACGAGGAAGTAGTCAAGCAACTATTCCTCGAGGTAATAAAAGGATTGATGACCTTGCGGCCTTACACATTCTAGAAAGACATCTGCGCGAGCAAAGCCTTAAAATTTAATATCGAAAAATCATTCTTCAAGAATAAATTTTCTCTTTTAATTTTTTCTCCATGAGAAAAATCAGTTAAACTTATCAGGAATATGTCTTCCCTCTTCTCAACCCCCGAAATTGAGATCCTTGTTGCGCAGGCGCAGCAAGGAAACGAGGATTCGTTTGAAAAAATTTTTGAACTATATTACGAACCAATCATGCGTTATGTACGATTACGCTCCAATCTAGAAGAAGTAGAAGATCTCGTAAGTGATATATTTTTAAAAATCGTTCGCAATATTTCTCGTTACAAACCCAATAAAAGCATTTTAGAAACTGGACGAGGAGCTTTTAGTGCCTGGGTTTTCCGAATCGCACGAAACGTTATTATCGATCAATACAGAAATGCAAAGGACAATGTAAGTCTTTACGATCCCAAGAGTGGAGAAATGCGATTTGATCTCCCTGATCCCCGGCTCAATCCCCAGCAATCCGCTGAACAACATGATTCCCATAGAGCTATTCATGCTGCATTAAAGAAACTCCCCAACACACATAGAGAAATCCTAGAGCTCAAGTTTCTCCATGAATTTTCAAACGCAGAAATATCTGCTATTACTGGGAAAAGTGAAGGATCTATCCGCGTTGCACAACTAAGGGCTTTGCGAGAAGTACGAAAATATTTCCCAAACGAGGATTAATTATTTTTTGTAAAAAGTTCTCTCATTTGTTTTTGAGACCAAACTCTTAAAAAATTATACCGCAAACGACGTGTTTTTTTACGAACTTTCCACAGAGAACGCAATGTGTCACTAGAAGCAACGTTTTTTATCTGTGATCGTTGTTGCAAAATACATTTAATTAGATATGCGATATTTTCTCCTGTTTTAAAGGGCTTAAGATGAACTCCTTCTTTTTCCAAGCGCAATTTATTATTTTTCCCAATCTCTATTAAACGCCGAAAATGAGTAAATAATTCCTTATACACCTCCGAAACAGAAAGGTTGGTATCATAGACCTGCAAAGGAATTCCCGCACTTCCATTTAATTCAATTATTTGAAATTTTCCCTCGATCAAATCCTCTACACTCCCTGCCATTAAATCAAATCTTCCTGCTGATGCATACGGAAGTTCCCCAAAAATATCTTTCATAACGAGTGATAAACGTTTCTTTTGAGATGGCGATATTAATACCGACTCCATACTTGTTCCTCGACTAATACTCGCAGTAAAAACAACTCTTACGCATTCTTCTTTAGATGGGACAACTCCCCCTCTCAATGTCTCAGGAAGATCATTCAAAATATTATCTTTTTGTGAATCAGTTATATCAAGTTTTGAAATTAATACCTCTATTGTTGATGTTCCATCTCCTGTAACATTCGGAACTACTTTTTTCTCAAAAGACGTAATTTCCCATTCCCTTGTTTCAAGAGAACGAACTACTTGTACTCCAAATTCAAATTTTCCTTTCGCTGAAGCCTGAAGCAAAAGCGCTTTCTGTGCAGGAAATTTCTTAAGATATTCCTTGAGATCTGATGCCGAATCTATTGCCTGAACAAAGGCTGCCCGTTCTCCTGCATCTGGCTTTGCGAAAAGACGAAAACTAAGTCCCGATTTTTTCATTTCAGCGAGCGCCTTCTCCAATGCGGGACGTTTAGGAAAAAATACTGATACGGGTATAAATCGTTCGGGAAATTTTTTATGCAATACGTCTTTTGAATATCCCATAAACCCAGAAAGCTTCCCCATTTCTGGCTGAGGATTCATATAGTTGAGCATTTCTCTATCTGGCCAACAAGCAACAATTACTGGTAAAAATTGAACCGGCCAAGGAAGATCCTTCCACTCAAACCCTGGAATTGTTTTTTTCTGTTCTTCTACAAACTGTGAAATCTCTTCAATATAGGTCTTCACTAGTTTTTTACGTTCATTTTCTGCGTCTGAATAAGAGAGTGATTTGAAAAATTTCTGTAGTTTCGTAGAGTCTAGATTTTTGTAGTTTTTCATGTACAAAAATTCTGACAGACAAACTTCAAAAAGCAACTCGGTTGCGTTGAAAGTTAAATATAGTACACTTCGCGCGATGATTGATAAAGCAAAAAAGATTCTCAGAGACTTCGAAGCGATTGAGCAACAACTTGCTGATCCTGAAACTTTTTCTGATCCAAATAAATCACGACAACTCGGACAGCAACGAAAAGCAATGGAACCCCGATTTGAATTAGCTAAAAAATATATTGCACTTCAGCAACAACTTCTTGATGCCGAAGAGCTCATGAATGATCCTGAAATGAAGGAGTTGGCGAAAACTGAATTTGACGATGCCAAAAAAGAACTTCCCTCTGTAGAAGAGGCTCTCAAAGTCGCTCTCATTCCACGTGATCCTAATGATGATAGAAATTGCATTATAGAAATGCGTCCAGGAGCCGGAGGAGATGAATCCGCTTTATTCGTAGAAGAAATGGCTCGATCAATTATGAAGTTTTGCGAATCTTTGGAGTTCAAAGTTGAAATTCTCTCAGAACAAGCCAATGAGGGTGGTGGTATTAAAGAAATTATCTTCAAAATCATCGGATTTGGTGCTTATGGAAATTTAAAATTCGAAGGAGGCGTACACCGTGTACAAAGAATCCCTGTCACAGAATCTCAAGGACGTGTTCATACCTCAGCCATTTCGATTGTTGTTATGCCTGAAGTAGAAGAAACCGAAGTTGAAATAAATCCTGCAGATGTTCGTGTCGACGTTTTTCGTGCTTCTGGATGTGGTGGACAATCTGTAAATACAACTGACTCTGCTGTCCGTCTCACACACGTCCCTACTGGATTAATCGTGACCTGTCAGGATGAGAAATCTCAATTGAAAAATAAAAATAAGGCGTTTGGCGTACTCAGGGCAAGATTGTATGCACTCGAGGAAGAGAAAAAACAAGCAGAACTTGGATCAAAACGATTGGTTCAAATAGGATCTGGCGATCGTAGTGATAAAATCAGAACCTATAATTTTCCTCAAGATCGCGTCACAGACCATCGAATTGGACAAAACTTTTCAAATCTCCCTGGAATCATGGATGGGAGCTTAGGAAAGATTATTGAAGCACTCCAACTCGAAGAACAAAAAAGTTTATTAGAGCAAGCTGGATAAGCGTTTTTTCTTTTGTAAAATCTTTAACGAAAATTTGACTTTTATTGTGGAACGAACCACACTACGGTCGAAAAGTGATGGTCATTAATTTGATTATCGCTATTTTTTCTGGAATTTTTTTATCCCCCCCCCGACCATGCAGAGTAAACTACAAGCAGCGATTAACCAGATATGCGCTGAAAAAAATCTGGATCACACTATTGTGATTGAAGCTATTGAGAACGGTATTGCTCTCGCATACAAGAAAGATTTCGGAAATGCGGATCAAATAATAAAAGTTGTTCTTGGGGATGATATTTCTGATATGAAAATATTCGAAGAACGTATTGTTGCGAAAAAGGTAGAGGATCATGCAAGTGAAATTGCTCTAAAAGATGCTCAACTCGTCAATCCCGTAACAAAAATTGGGGATACTATTTATATTCCATTGCAGCTCGAGGAGAACTTTGGTCGGATCGCCGCACAAACAGCAAAACACGTAATGAGCCAGAAACTACAAGAAGCTGAAAGATCTATGCTTTTTGAAAAATTCAAAGACCGCGAAGGAGAACTTCTTACTGCTCGTGTACAAAAAGTAGATCGTGATTCTGCTCTTGTAGAAATTGAAGGAATTACGACTTTATTATTTAATCGACAACAAATTTCCGGAGAAAAATTCTTCACTGGACAACGAATAAAGGTATTGCTTGAAGCAGTAGAACAAACAAGTAAAGGACCTCAACTTCGTATCACACGAACCAGTAAAAAATTCATCGATGCCCTTTTTGAGGCAGAGATTCCTGAAATGCGAGAAGGAATAGTATATATTGCGAAAATGGCGCGCGAATCTGGTGTTCGATGCAAACTCGCTGTTGCATCAGAAGAATCTGGTGTTGACCCCGTAGGAGCATTCGTAGGGCAACGTGGAAGCCGAATTAACACGGTAATGGAAGAAGTGGGAGATGAACGTCTAGACGTTATTCAATATTCTGATGATCCAAAAAAATTACTCCTTGCTGCACTTTCTCCAGCAAAAATTGCTAAAGTTGAGTTCTTCAAGGGAACAAAAAAAGAAGCACGTGTAAAAATATTTGTACGAGAAGAAGAACGAGCTATCACTATCGGACGGAAAGGACAAAATGTTCGACTTGCTGGACAACTACTCGACATGCAGATTGACGTAATCACCTTCGATGGACCAGTCGAAGAAGATGAGTCTGTCGCACCAGAGCCAGCTAAGAAACGTGAGAAAAAAGAAATTTCAGAAAAAGTTAGTATCGCTGCGCTCGAAGGAGTTGAACCAGAAGTTATTACTATACTTACCGAGCTTGGTCTTTCTCAGATAAAACAATTCGAAGGATTGAAAGCTGAAGAACTCGCTGAAATCGGAATTACTCTTGATCAAGCGAAATCAGTAGTAAAAGCTGTGAAAAAATTCTTGGGATAAACTGAAATATTAAAAGAATAATATAGGGGCGTAGCAATGCTGCGCTCTTTTTTTGACAAAAAATTTTTTCACGCTAGATTCACTTCGTTGTTTCCCTATCACAGTGGAAGAGAAATCTTATCACTCGATGACTACAACACTTGATCTTTTCAAAATTTCATAATTACTTGGGTCAGAAATCTGTATTGCATGCAATATAGTTTCCTGGCTCAAATGCTAGGATTAGTTTTTATGTTTTATTCAAACATGGAAATCCACGGTAACTAAAAACGTCGCACAGTAAGAGCTGCAATCGTTGAAGCGGCAGTCTAAATTGACACCTTTTTTTCAACAAAAAAAGAAATTCTTGTTTTGTGTGTAATAGAGCGTGACAACTCGCTGATTGAGCAGGAAGAAATTCCGCCGTGGTCTCTACTTACGAGTAGAGAATTCTCCCAGTCATGAAACAAGAAAAGTATTTTAAGGCCGTATTCACGTGTGATCTGCGGCCTTTTTTCTATATAAAAATATTCCATATTTGAAAATTGAAGTTTGTAGTTTGAAGATTTATTTATATCCCAATAACTTTCCCCACTCGCTGATCACGAGCATCAAAAGGAATGTCCTTTAATACGGCCCACTCTGGTAAAACACAAAGAGTCGGAGCATCAACCTTCGACAAAAATTCATCGTAATATCCACCACCACGACCAAGCCGCTCCCCTGTCATCGCTGCAGCCACAGCTGGAATGAGAATCAAGTCCGGACTTGGAGCAGGAGTATCATTCGCCGGTTCTAATATTTTAAAATTTCCCACTGTCATATCTTCATATTGTGAAACATGAAATTTCATATCCCATTCTCTCACAAATGGGAACGCAAATTGTTTTTTCGGAAAAACTGAACACAATTCTTGTACAAAATCTATTTCGTATTTATCTGGAGCAAAAGCATAAACTACTTTTGCTGATTGAAATTCAGGTAATGCCGCAACTTGTTTAACCGCAGAAGTACTTAAGTTTTTTCGTTCCTCCGCAGACAAGCTATCCCAATGCGTTCTAATCTTTTCACGAATAAAAAACTTCCGCGCCATAATCACATCCTGTTGAATCTGTAATTTCAATGAGGATAAGGCTAAAAACTTCATTGTTTCACGGACAAATTCTATGGTTTCTATTTCCAAAATCTTATCCAATAACTCTCCTGAAAACTCTACTATATGAATCTCTATCATCCATTTTTTATCTGTTTGACGAATCCCAGCGTGTAAAATCCCTCCATATTCATTTCCATCAAATCGAACCCTCACTAGCCATACGCCATCCTTTATTTTGGGACGTTGGGAAAATGACAAATTTGCTGTTGGTGCACCCAAAGTACGTGCCAACTTTTGCCCCTCGATCACGCGTCCACGAAATTTCATTTTTTTACTTCTACCCACTCACTCTGAGAAAAAATTTCCCCACTCACCGGATCTACAATGACTGCCGCAAATCTATCCCCTACTCGAATCTCTACTTTTTCCTCTACTACCAAAGAAGATCCTTCTGGAATATGTAATGTTACACCTGGCTCTAGAGGTTTTGAAGACTTCTTCTCAGAAGAAAGATTAATTCGCTTC
>Ga0222626_1000757_pt1 | contig 16863 bp, 16 predicted proteins | sample AntAcemetageno91_FD_179862 | JGI IMG/M metagenome (GOLD analysis project Ga0222626, IMG submission 179862) | Saline water microbial communities from Ace Lake, Antarctica - #91 | ecosystem: Environmental > Aquatic > Non-marine Saline and Alkaline > Saline | place: Antarctica: Ace Lake | collected...
GAATCCAAGGATTTTATGAACGAAAACCATTTACAAGGAAGTTCAAATGATTCTATCCGTTTTGGTTTAATGTACAACGATGAAATAATTTCCATCATGACATTTGGTAAAACACGAATCATAACAAACAGAAAAGGTGGATACGAATTACTGAGATTTGCGAACAAAAAAGGATTTTCAGTTACTGGTGGAGCATCCAGATTACTTAAGCAGTTCACAAAAAACATATCGCACGATCTAATATCATATGCAAACGTTGATATTTCTGATGGAAATTTGTATAAACAACTGGGATTCACTGAAATTAGCGTAACATCGCCCGGTTACTGGTGGATTTTAAATGGAAAAAAATACCATAGAAGTAATTTCATGAAACACAAACTTGTGCAGCAAGGATTCGATGAAACTCAAACAGAAAAGCAAATCATGGAATCAAGAGGGTACTATCGTGTTTGGGATTCTGGTAATTATTTGTTCAAATTATAAGGGAATATGAAAAAATGTTTAATATGCAATGAAGAATTTGAAACTGAAAGAAAATTTCATTTTCACATCAAAAAACATAACATCACAAATGAAGAATATTACACAAAGTATGAACATATAGAGAAAAAACAGTGTAAAACTTGCGGCGATCCAACACCATTCGTAAGAAATAAGTATCGGAAATACTGCTCGAAATCGTGTGCATGCTCAGCAGCAAATAAACAAGGAAGAATCTCAATAAAAGAAAAATATGGAGTTGACAATGTTTCTCAAATACCGGGTGTAAGTGATAAAGTTAAACAAACAAAAAAAGAACGATATGGAAACGAGACATACAATAACATGGAAAAGAATGTTCAAACTTGTTTGAATAAATACGGTGTTGAACATGTTTCACAATCACAAGAAATACGGAAAAGGATAAAAGAATCAATATCTAAAGTAAATCAAGTAAAGGCTGGAGAAAAAAGAAAAAATACAGTTCAAAAAAAGTATGGGAAGAAATTCATTTCACAGACAAGTGTATGGAAAAAATCCAACATACAAAATTCGTTACTAAAATATGGTGAAACTCATCCGTTAAAAAACAAGGAAGTATTAAAGAACGCTCAAGCTAAATTACAAGAACGATATGGTGTCATTAACATTTCTCAACTTGATAGCACAAAAGAAAAAGTAAAGCAAACATTTTTCAACAAAAGGAAAAAAGCACTTGAATTAGCAAATTTTGATGATAAAATAATATCGTATCCAACAAATTTTTCAGTTGAAATGCAATGCATAACATGCAAGAAAAATTACATTGTGAACATTGGTTTTCTATCGCAAAGAAATAAATTTGATGTTACTCTTTGTACAAATTGCAACCCAGTAAACACAGGATCCGATCTTCAAAATAGATTTGTATTATTTATTGAATCTCTTGGTTTCACCATCATCAAAAATTATAGATTTGATGAAAATTCAAAACATGAAATTGATATATTTATTCCTGAAAAAAATATCGGTCTAGAAATAAATGGAATTTTTTGGCATTCCGAGGTTTACAAGCATTCAAATTACCATAAGGAAAAAACAAAATTAGCAAGCAAAAATGGTGTTCAATTAATACATTTATGGGAGGATGATCTTAAATTTAAAAAAGAACTTGTAGAAAGCAGGATCAAAGCAATTCTTGGATTAAATCAAACATTGTACGCAAGAAAAACCAAAGTAAAATTCATAGATAAAAATTTGTCCAAAGAATTTTTTGATAAATTCCATTTACATGGTAATGTCAGGAATACATTATCCATTGGTTTATTTTACGATGAAGAATTAATTTCTTCCATTTCACTAAGAAAGAAAAAAACACCGGATGAATACGAGATATCAAGATACGCAACAAAATCCGGATTTGGAGTCATTGGTGGATTTGCGAAAATGTTAAAATTTATCAGCAATGAATTAAAACCGATTAACATTTTCACGTATTACGATCTTGATTGGAAACAAGACAACAATGTTTATGAAAATAATAATTTCGTTTTTGTTAAAGAAACACAGCCTCAATATCATTGGGTTGTGGGTGGAAAAAGAGAAAATCGTTTAAAATTCACAAAGAAAAATTTAGTACGTGAAGGTTTTGACGAGAACAAAACAGAGGTTCAAATAATGCATGATAGAGGATACTATAGAATTTTTAATGCAGGTAATAATTTATATAAATTCAAAAAAGATATATAAAATAAAATTCAGATGCATAAAATATTAAATAACTTTGATGAATTTGTGAAGGAAAATTATACAAAGGAAAATTACACCACTAATTATGTTTCCATTGGTCAACGACAAGGTGTTGTAGATTGGGAAGATCAAAATAGAAAAACATCACAACATGTTGGTAAGGATATTCATGATATCCGTAAAAATGTTTCCACAAAGTTCAAGATAGACTCAAATGATATAACATTTGATGGGAGTAAAATTTTCATTGATTCTGAATTATCAATTACTAATTTTAATTTAATTAAAAATTACATTAAAAAAACATTCGATAAAGATTGTTTAAAAAAATCAAAAGGATGAAAAGAATTCCGTCATTTAAAATATTTGAAGCTGGAGGAGAATTAGCTGGAAATATAAATTTCATGGATGTAACCTTTGATGATGCATTAAATTACTTGAAATTACATGGAAAAACTGTTAAGCATCTTTCCAACTTCAAAGAAAATTTTGAAGATGCTCAGTATAAAGTTAGTGATGCTTGGAAAGAAAGAAATGAGATGCCAGTAGTTTCACAAAAACAAATGAAGAAACTTCAAAAATACATGGATGATAATAAACTTACATTCGATGGTAAATCAATTTCATTCAACATAAGAAAAACAAAAGCATCTCTTCTTAAACCAGTACAAAGGGAAATTTACTTGGATAAATCACTTGATAGAATAATTGTTGATGATTTACAAAATGTTTTTGATAACTTGAAAAATGCTAAATTCATTGCAACAAAGGATGAATATTTGGTGGATGGGCATCACAAATGGCTCACAGCAATGTTTTTGGACCCTTCCATGTTCATTTCGGTGTTATTCATTGATCTGCCACTTAATGATTTATTGAATATTTTAGAAGAATTTGAAGATCTTGTAGGTAATGTTAAAAACAATTAAAGTAATGAAAAAAATTTCCAACCAAATATTTGAATCAACCATTGATGGTACAGATGAAGCTACAAAAATTGTAATAGAATGGCGATCAAAATTATTTAAAAAAATGTCTGATGTTGAACTTGAAAAATTTAGAAAAACAATAGCGCAAATGTTGGACCTTAAAATAAAATAAAAATGAAAAATTTTTTACTTTTATGTTTAATTTCTTTATTTTTTTCTTGTACAACCGGCTCGTATCTAGAAGATGATGTTTACTACAATCCACGGGAAAATGTAAGTACTTGGAGTATTTACATTGTTAGTTACAATCCATTTTTTAACCCGTATCATAACCCGTATTATTATATTCCACCGTATTACAACCCGTATTATTATATTCCACCGTATTACAACCCGTATTACAACCCGTATTACAACCCGTATTATAACCTGTATTACAGTCCATATTATACATTTAATCATCATTACGTTAATAATTACAGTAATATTCAATATGGCCCAAGAAAAAGTGGAATGGGTGGAACAAAAATACCACAAACAACTCACCAACGAACAAAACGAACAAAGGCACCTACCACTTATCAACGAACAAAGGCCGCACCACAAATAAAACAGTCTCCTACTCACCAACGAACAAAGACACCCTCTTATCAACGAACAAAGGCAGCACCACGAATAAAACAGTCTACTCACCAACGAACAAAGGCACCACGAATAAAACAGTCTCCTACTCACCAACGAACAAAGGCCGCACCACGAATAAAACAGTCTCCTACTCACCAACGAACAAAGACACCCTCTTATCAACGAACAAAGGCACCGTCCACACAAAAAAGTTATAAACCAAAAAGGTAAACTTTTTTAAACCCATGTATTAAAAATATATGGATATAACTGTGTATATAAAAAACAATGATCTTGATTCCATGATCAGTTTTTACAAAAGAACAAACAATAATGAACAATTTAAGATAGAAGATATTCCAAATGTGGAAATATTTGAGCAAAAACCAAAAACTGGTAAATTTATAGAAATGCATCTGTATTATGATATTTACCAAGGTATGAAGTACGCACTATCTAAAACCAAACAAGCAGAACATGTTGACAAAATTACAACCGAAGTTGGAACCGAAGTTGGAAGTAAAATTGCTACTGAAATTATGCAAACAACTGACATGTTAAAAAAATCAGAGAATTTAAACATGCAAAATGAGGTTGTTTACACTGCGTTAATGGAGATGAAAAAAGATCAAAAATTAAGTCCAAGTGAAGCAATGAACAATTCATTGGTTGAATGGGATATTAAATGATAAAAATTTCATTTTTGTTAAAACTTTTTCATTTCTTCGTATATATAAATTAAGGAAGTAATTCCTAAAAATATTTCCGGTTGAGTTTTTTATTTTAAGGTTGAGTTCAGCAAAAAAATACTTATAAAACTAAATCAGATAAAGATGAGGGTCGATGCCGGATCGATACTCGCAATGAAATATTGCAACTTTGTTTTAACCTGTTTTTAAAAAACTCTAAACATATTAAAGGTTGAGTTCAGCAAAAGAACTACACTACTATGGTACATCAACCTGCAGTAATTTTTGATCGAAAGATCCGAAGCGTCTGCAATTTGTGGACGCTTTTTTATTTTTAAAAAACAAAATAACATGAAAAACAATTTTATTTCAGCAATCAGCACAAAGGATGCAAGAACAGAAAATGATCAAGTAACCAATTCAACATCAGGTTCAGCATGTGTGGATCTTTTTTTCACACTCGGTGCTGTTCGTAAATTAATGAACGATCAACAAGGAAAAAAACGTGTAATTACCAAGTTTGAACAAGCGTTCAATGAAGATCCCCTTGTTGCAACAAAATTATTATTTTGGGCAAGAAATGTTCGAGGAGGTGCTGGTGAACGTAATGTTTTTCGTGAAATTGCTAAACACATGGCGAATGCAGATAATGAAACAATATTGAAAAATATTGAGCATATTCCTTTTTTCGGAAGATGGGATGATCTCATGTTATTTGTTGATACTCCTTATGAAAATAATGCGTTGGATCTTTACGCTAAAGCTCTTAAAGATGGTGATGCTTTAGCTTCAAAATGGGCTCCGAGACTCTCGGGTAAAAATAATCCAGCAAAAAAAATATTCGGAAATAAACTTCGAACAAAAATGGATCTTGATCCAAAAAGTTACCGTAAATTGATTGTTGGTCTTACAAACGTTGTTGAAACTGCAATGTGTAATAAAAGTTGGGAAGAAATTGATTACGAAAAAGTTCCATCTCTTGCAATCACAAGGTACAATAAAGCATTCATGAAACATGATTATGAAAGATTTAACAAATTCGGTGAAGATGTAACAGAAGGTGATGCCAAAATCAACGTTGGTGCAGTTTACCCATATGACATCATTAATACACTAAAACAAGGAGAAAATGATACTGTTGTTGAAGCGCAATGGTCAAAACAAATAGATTTTATGGAAGATTCCAAGGAACGTTTGTTCACAATGGTTGACACATCCGGTTCTATGGCTGTTAAAGTATCAGGAAGTGTTTCTGCAATGGATGTTGCAATATCTCTTGGTCTTTACATTTCAGAAAGAACAAAGGGTCCATTTAAAGATTCATTTTTAACATTTTCAAGAAATCCTCAAATTCAAACAGTTAACGGAAACCTTCGACAGAGATACAATCAAATGTCAATGTCAGAATGGGGAATGAACACAAACGTGGAAAAAGCTTTCACTCATATTCTCGAAAGATCAGTTGCACACAAATTAAGCAATGATGAATTACCAACAGTTCTTTTGATAATTTCGGACATGGAATTTGATTACTGTGTACAAGATTCAAATGCAACAGCAATGGAAAACATTCAAAAACAATACAGTAATCATGGATTTAATGTTCCAAAAATTGTTTTTTGGAACGTTGATAATAGACATGGAAATGCACCTGTAACATTCAAAGAATCCGGTACTGCTCTTGTAAGTGGACTTTCTCCAAGCATACTCAAAGGAATACTCAAAGGAAACATAACGAATCCAATTGAGGTAATGAAAGATACAATCAGCGATGAAGTGTATGATAGAATCATCATTTAGAAATTATCAATAATTCAGATAACAAAGCTCAGCGTTTGCTGAGCTTTGTTATTTTTTATGGTGATATATAAATAAACCATTTAATAGTTTTGTATATGGTGAATTTTGAAACGTATAGAAATTTAAAACATCCGGATTATGTTCCAGATTTTTGTGAAGTTATAATTGACCAGGATGATTTTTTTTACTATTTTGATGGTTTAATGTGGGTTGAATTTAACCATGAACCAGAAGATTTAAAGAAAAATTTAAAAAAATTGTAAAATTTGAATGAAATAAATGTAACTGAAACAATAAACAGTTCCTACAAGAATATTGGAAAACATCCAATGTTAAAACAGGATAAAAAACCATACAAATGGATTTCAATTGTTCCATTGGTTGGTGGTATGGCCATCGGTAATAGCATGTTTACCAAAAATAAACCTGCTGCTATTCTTTCTTACGATGCATTTAAATGTAATGATAAACATCTTACCAATTACTGGGAAGATGTCCCTTATTATCTATTGGATGATGATCAAACAAAAATTCCTGAACAACTTTATGAAAATGTAGATTTTGTAAGTACTGTTTGTCCATGTGCTGGTTTAAGTGCATTGAATAACTCAAAAAATGAAAATTCCAGAGGAGCTGATGCCAAACAAAATGATTGGATTTACACAACTGCGAATTATGTTCTGGAAAAAGTTCAACCCAAAGTTTTGTGGGGTGAAAATGCACCCGGCCTTTTTACAAGTATCGGAGAAGGTGTGGTTAAAAACATGAAAAAAATTGGCCAAAAATTTGGATATTCTTTGTCTTTGATGAAAACAAATAGTATCAACCATAGAACTCCTCAAAATCGATCAAGAACATTTTATTTCTTTTGGAAATCAAAATTTGCACCAATTCTTAACACTCAAATTTATCCAATGATGGATTTCATTGAATTTATTTCAGGTGCAAAAGGAGAAGATCTAAAAGATCAAATATCAATGGAACCTAAACTAAGTGAAACCCATCTATTGTATAAATATTTACTTGAAACTTCAAGTCTATCCCATGAAAAATTTGTAAAAAAACACAAAACAGGATCATTGGCTTGGATATTATTCGGTTTAAATGAAGAAAAAAATATTTTGAAATGGTATGAAAAATTTCATCCGGAAAGTAATGACCCAAAATTCATAAAACACGCAATATATAAAAAATCAATCGGAAAAAGTTACTGGGATTCTACACCCAGAATGTTTTTCAATAAAATAAATGCAATTGTTGGAAATAATTTAAATCTTACAATGCATCCACTTGAAGATAGGGTTTTTGTTTTACGTGAAATGATGTTCATGATGGGACTTCCGTTTGATTTTAAACTGAAAAAAGATCCAAAAGGAAAAATAGAAAAAAATCACATTTCACAAAATGTACCAGCTATCACGGCAATGGATTGGACATCCGAAGTTTGTAAATTTATTAACGATGAACTTGAATTTTCATCGGAAACATTTGTCAAACAAAGAAATGAAAATAAAAATAAGGTGTTAAATGGAAAAAAACTCTTTTAATAAGAAAAAGCCAATTATTTTTATTCCAGCAAGAAAAGGTTCAAAAGGCTTACCGTTCAAAAATCGATTGCTTCTTCAATATACTTTACAAGCAATTCCAGATGAATTCAAGGAAAATATTATTGTATCTACCGATGATGAAAAAATTATTAATATTTGTGAAAAACACGAGATCAAATTTGATAAAAGAGATACAATTTTTGCGGAAGATGATACATCAATGAAAGATGTATTACTTAATTTTAAAAAACTACATCCCAAATTAAAGGAAGCACAGGAAATAATAATGTTATATTTAACATACCCACAAAGAAAATGGGAAGATGTGATAAAAGCATATAATTTTTTTACCGTAAATAAAACAAAAAGTTTACTTTGTAAAAAAAATATTAACACGCACCCTTATTTAATGTTGGTTGACAACAAAAATAATACAGGAAGACAACTTGTTAAACATGATTTGTACAGAAGACAAGAATATCCTAACGTTTTTGAACTAAGTCATTATATTGCAATAATGATAGTTGGTGAAATAAAAAATCTCAATAAAAATTTATACAATAAAGACACACAATTTTTTCAAATAGAAGATAAAATTGATGTTGATACAATTGATGATTTAAAGAAATTTAATCCTGATCTAGGTAAAAAACGAGTATTAATTCTAGGTAATGATAAAACACTAAATGATCTGAAAAATGTTAAATTCAAAGATGATGTGGTTATTGTTGGAATAAACAGAGCTCATGAGATAATAAAAACCAATTATACATTTTTCAGTGATTTTGTTATTTTTAATGAAATTTACAAAAAGGAAAATGGTGACCTGAAAAAAATTAAAGAATATAATTTAGTAGCATCGAATTGGATAAACAGGCATGGTAAAAATGTGACCAAAAAATGGGAACAACAAAACTTAATAAAAATTCACAATAGACAAAATGAACAAGCATTTCCGGATTCAGTCACATTTGGTATAGAATATTTCAATAATTTATTCAAAGGTAATGTAACATTTTTTGTTTATGGAGTTTCTTTGCAATATGATAAAATTGAAAATCATTTTTGGACCAATAAAATTTCAAATAATAGAGATCCTGTGCAATTAACCAAAGCATGGTGTGAACCTCGATACAAAAAAACTTATGAAAATTTTAACAAATTAAAAAAAGAAAATATTAATATTATTTCAGTTTCAAAAAATTCAAAGATAAATAAACTATTCAAGTATCAAGATATAAATGATTTAATAAAATTTAAAAATAATGTTAAGGAACCAACTCATTCAAGTGTTCCTATTATTAAACCAAAATTATCAGAGAATAAAATTGCATTTTTTACAAGTTTAAGTGATAAATTTTTCATAGGATTTGAAACTTTCATGAAATCTTTGTTAAAACATAATAAATGGTTTAACAATGATTTCATTATTTTAGATATTGGTTTAAGTGATACAGCAAAGGAAAAAATATTAAATTTATATTCCAATGTTATTTTTGAAACACCAAAATTTAATAATTATAAATATGTAAATACAAAAAGTCCAACGTATTTATATAAATTTGAAGCATTTTCTTACATAAAATATGATAGAATTATCACAATAGATACAGACATGTTAGTAATTGGAAACATTTCAAAATTATTAACAATTCCATGTAATTTTGGAGCAGTTCAAGCGTATGATGCAAAAACAGATACATTAAATAAAGAAAAATATTTTGACACTGGATTAACAATAATAGATAAACAATATTTAAATAAATCAACATATGAAAATTTATTAGAACTTACAATACTGGATAGAAAAATGTCAGAACAAAATATATTAAATAATTATTTTAAAAATAAAGTTACTTTATTACCAAAAAAATATAATTATGAAAAAGTTTTACACTTTTCAATTAATTTTAAAATTCCATTGAACAAAGTTAAAATTTTACATTACGTTTCTTATAAACCATGGGAAAAAAATAAACCAACACAAGAATTAAAATTTAAAGAAATTGAAAATTTGTGGTGGGCAATACACAATGAAAAATAAAAAACTTATAATAATTGGAAATTCTCCAAATGTGTTAAACAACGATTTTGGCAATCAAATTGATGAATTTGATGTTGTTATCAGGTTGAATAATTTTGAAACGGAAAAATATTCAAGTAAAATAGGTAAAAAAACTGATTTTGTTTTAATCACTTATGATACAAAACATAGTAAAGAATTATTAAAAATACCATATGACAATATTTTTTTATCTACCGCAGGTAAAAATGGTGATATTCAATTTTTGAAACAACGAATGTTAGGGAAAAATGGTTGTAAAATATCACCAACAAATATAAATATTTTATCCAGCAAATATTTTGATGATTTAAATAAAAAAATTGGTTTATCAAAAAATATGCAGGCATCAACTGGTATGATTGCAATGGAATGGGCTATATCCAATTTTAAAGATTACAATATTTACATCTATGGAATCAATTTTTTTAAAAATGATGTAAATAATAATTTTGATCGTATTACACATGTTGATAAATTACATTCATTTAAATTAGAAGAACAGTATTTTCAAAATGTTCTATCTTCAAGAATAAACATTTTCAATGAACCATCAAAAATTGATTACACCGATGAAATTAAACTTAATGTAATTAAACATGATATTAATGTAATTAAACATGCAATAGTTACAGTTACAAATGATTCGTTCGTTAAAGGGTCGATTGTTTTAATTCAATCATTCTTAAAACAAAATAATTGGTTTAAAGGTGATATAATTGTAATGTATAGTAAAAAAATTGCAAAATTATCAAATGATAATAAAAAAATATTAAAATCTCTTAGTAAACTTGTTATTTTACATGAAATAAATGAACATGAGTATAATAAAATTTTAAATAATTTTAAAAAAATCAAAGGTATACACGAACGAATCTATCCTTCTATCTTTACATTTGAAACTTTTTCATTTAATAAATATAACAAAATTGTTTTTTTGGATAGTGATATGTTAATTACCGGTGATATGAAATATGTGTTTGAACATCCACATCCATTTTGTGTAACACCTGACACCACTAAAGTAATAGATCAGGAAAAAGTAGGAAAATATTTACATAGAATGTTTAACGGTGGATTTTTTGCAATTTCTGGTGAATATTTAAATAAAAAAAATGATTTAATAAAATTTTCGGAAAATGTTAATCCAAGATCAATGAAATATTTTGATCAAAGCATAATGAGTGAGTTTTTCAAAGGAGATGAAATGACTTATGTTTCAACAAAATACAATACACTTAAACGATCATTATCTGATAACCTGTTTGATTTTGATAAATTAGCAAAGGTAAAAAATTTACATTTTGTTGGTAGTAACCCATGGGAAATTAAAAAAATAAAGCCGTTTGAACAAAATTTTAAGAAAATTGAAAAAATTTGGAACGATGAGTATTCGTATTTTGAAATAAGTAAATATTTAAAAAATGGAATAAGTGTAATAGGAAGTGGTAATTCATTAATAGAATTAAAAAATAAAGAAATCAACTTAATTAATAATTTTCCTATATTTAGAAGTAATTGGTTTTTCGAAGATAAAATAACAAAAATTTCTAAAAATATTTTTGGTTTTTTCTTTACTATTAATGAATTTAATTTAATTGATAAATTTAAAAAATCAAATGCAACAACTCAATTTAGTTTTACCATTGGAAAATACATAAAAGACATTAACAATTCTTTCAATTTTTGGAAATTTTTAGATTTTATTCCAATTTCTAAAAAACATTTACAACCAAAACATAAACGTGATGGTTGTAATTTACCAACAACTGGTTTACAGATGTTAATTTTTGCAGCATCATTTAAACCAAAAAAAATAATAATTGCTGGATTGGATTTTTATCAAAATGATGTAAATAAAAAAATTAAAGGCATAGGATCCCAGTATGACAATGAAAATCCATATTTATCTTCAAAAAAACCACATGATTTAAAAACGGATTATTTGTTTCTCATTGAAAGCATTAAACATGCAACAAACACAAAATTTGAAGTTTTAGGTAATGAAAAATTATCAGCTATTATAGAAAATATACAGGAAAATGTTAATTTATCTTCCAATGAAATATTAAAAAAAATAATGTAAATGAAAGTAAAATTTTTAAATAAATACAACATAGAAATACCAGATAAATACGCAAAAAATAAATCTAGTTATTCAAAACAATCTTTGGTGGAACGTTTGGAAAGTGGTGCATGGGAAAAAGAAGAAATAACTTTATTATCCAAATACATTTTTCCTGATGATAATGTTTTAGAAATTGGTGCATGTATTGGTGCATTATCGGTTGTAACAAATGATAAATTATCGAAAACATCTAAACATACTGTTGTAGAAGCTAATCCAAATTTAATAAAAACAATTGAAAAAAATAAAAAAAATAATAATTGTTCCTTTGATGTTTTAAATATCATGATAGATGATCCAGCAAAAAATAATGGAGATTTTTATGTTCATAATTTTATTTTAGCAAGTTCAACAATCAAAAAAAACCATAAAAATAGTAAACTTGTAAAAATTGAAGTTAAACCTTTATCTGATTATTTTGATCATAACTTTTTAATATTGGACATTGAAGGATCAGAATATCAATTTATTGAAAATTTTAAGAAAGACTTGACTATTTTTAAAAAATTATTGATAGAATTTCATATTTTACATTCCCCTGTTACACTTCGACGAACAGCAATCGAAAATTTAAAACATGTTGGATTTAATTTAATTGAATCCATCAATGATGTTTACTACTTTGAAAGATGAACATAATTTTAATACATACAAATCGTAAATCATTGCTTCCTCATTTAAAACTTTATTTTGAGAAAGTTAAAAATGATAATGTATCAATTTTAAAAATAAATAAAATTGAAGATTTAAATAAAATTGAAGATGATATAAAAGCAAATAAAATAGATTTCATGGTGTTTTCAAATGGTTCTGATAATATAGATGTTAAACTTAAATCTAAAATTCTTAACATTAATCCCAATCAAAAATTATTATTTTCTGAAAATGCATGGTTAACTTGGCAAGATTTTTTGTATCTTGATTCAACCGGAATCGGTTCAAATTCATTTATTTTTAACAATTTTAATTTTGTTAATATTTCCAAAGCAAAAAAAGATTTTGTTCATGATTTAGTTCTAAAACAAACACAGAATGGTAAAACTATTAAAATTAAAGATTATGTTTTGGTTCCATTGCAAGTAAATAATGATTCAAAACTAAACATTGGAAGTCCACATTTTAAAACAATTGAAGAATTTATTGATCATATTATCAAAATTATACCTGATGATGTTAAAATTCTTTTTAAAAATCATCCAAACAATAAAAATAAAGCTATAATACCAAAGCGACATAATGTAATTAATATTACAAGTGATAATTATTCCAGAAAATCTTTAATAGAACATGCTAAATACGTTATTGGAATAAATACAACATTTTTAATTGAATCTATTTATTTTAAAAAATTAACTGTAGCTTTTGGGCTGGATGTATTTTCTAACAAAAATATTGTTTGCGAGGGTTTTGGTAAAACACATGTTGAAATTTTAAAATTTAAACCTGATTTACAAAATTCCGAAGCATTTATTGACCTTTTAATAAGTAAACAAATTCCGAAAAAACACATAGTTGAAAAATACAAAGCTTTATGAAAAACTTGTTACATTTAGCAGCACCTGGAAAAAATGTTGGTGATAATGCATTGATATTAGGAGTAAAATCATTGTTTAAAACTTGTAATCTTGAGTTAAAAAATGTAAGAAATACAATTTTATCCAAAAAATTCATAGAAATTATCAATGAAAAATACGATGGTTTGATAATCGGAGGAGGGGGTTTATTACATGCACCGCAAAGTATTCGTAAATTAACAAATGATACAAGTGGTACTTTGATAAGAATTAACACAAATAATCTTAAATATTTGAAAATTCCTTTGATCGTGTATGGTGTTGGTTATAACGTTTTTAGAGGAGAACAGGAATTACCTGAAATTGCTAAAAAATCAATAAATGATTTAGCAAATAAAGCACTGCATTTTTCGGTTAGAAACGATGGAAGTCTTGAACGATTAAGTTCATATTTAGGTTTTACTCATAAAAAAATTTTAGAAGTTCCGGACCCAGGTTTATTTACACCATACATTGATGGGAAATTAGATCCAAGTAAAATAATAATACAGATTGCTGCTGATAGACTCAACAATAGATTTAAAAATAGTTTAACTCTTGACAGATTTATTAAATCGTTAAAAAAATTAATTGATGAAAATTTAAATTATTCTTTTTATTTTTCACCACATTGCCCAATCGATGAAATTTTTATCAATAAGCATTTTAAAAATTACAAAAAAATAGATTTAATGACAAATATTGAAGAAACAAGTAAAATCATGGGAATCTACAGAACCTCTAAGGTTGTGATAGGTCAAAGAGGTCACGGTAATATTTGTCCATTTGGAATAAATACTCCGATAATATGTTTGGTATCACATGATAAAAATTTAGGATTCATGCGAAAAATTGGGTTCGAAGATTATTCAGTATCTGTTAATGACAAAGATTTAACAAGTAAATTAAAACTCATGATTGAATCCATTGATAAAAACTATCGGGAAAAACAACTAGCCAAAATAATAGAGATGAAAATAGATTCCGAAAATTTTGTAAATAAAATAATTTCGCAAATATAGAATATGAAAACAGCAATAGTATTTTGTGCAGATCAAGAATTTAAAATTGGTTTAGAGTCAACAATTAAAACTTTATCTGATAATTTGATATACGCAAATTATGATTCTTTTTTGATAACGGATGATTTTTTCGATTGTGATAAAGTTAAAAAAATAATTAAAGTAGATGTAAAAAAATATGAAAAAATCAAAGCACCTAATCCTAGATTTATTAAATCATTTTACAAATTTGAAATTTTTAGTAATTATTTTTTGAACAACTATGATAGGGTTATATTTTTTGATGCAGATTTACTTTTCATGGGTAACATTGATTATCTATTTAGTAAAAAATTAAACAAGCATGCAATTTGGATGGCAAAAGATGATGGTTTGGGGTTATCAAAAAAGGAAGATAAATTCTATAGAGTTAATACAGGAGTTATTGTTTACAACTGTAATCAGATAAATAAAAACATGACTAAAGACTTAATTAAGTATGCAATCAATAACAAAAGTGTTGATGACAGCGATCAAGGCATAATTAATGATTTTATACGCGATTATAATTTGGACTTACATTACTTACCGATTGAATATAATTGTCTTAAAAGAATTTACGTTATGCATAAACAAATTTGGAAAAAAATTAATAAAAATATAAGAATTTTACATTTTGTGGGAAATAAACCCTGGAATTTAAACATTAATAACATTGAACCAGAGTATAAACCATTAACAACATTATGGAGAAAAAAAGTAAATGAATAAAAAAATAGTAATAATAGGAACACCAAGATATTCAATTAATTTTAATGATTTTTGGATGTTTTTCTCGCGAAGTAAACATGATGTTGTTAAAATATTTTTTCCAAAAACATCAACAAGATTAACTTGGTTTAATAACCTGATAAAAAAAGATGACGCAAGAAATAGCATAGTTGATGAATTTGATAGATCTTTGGTGCAGACATACGATTACAATAATCTATCAACGTTAATCAATCCATTAAAAAAATTAGATTGTGATTACATATGTGTGGGTAATGGTAATTGCAACGCGAGCAAGTTATTAAAAACACACTTTAAAGATAAAATGTTATTCAGTGAATATGGATGGCTTCCGTGGAGCGATCATTTTTACATAACCAGATACGGAACATCAATTGATAGTGAAATTGCAACATACACGGATGAAGATTTCAAATATGTAAAAATTAACAAAGATGAAATTGAATCATTTAAAAATAATTTTTTATCATCTCAAGGTTCTGCTGATGTAAACATGTATAATTTTATCTATGTACCTTTACAGGTGGATAAAGATGACTTTAAATTTAATTTAACCGAATTTAAAAACAATGAAGAATTTTTACATTTTATTGATAACATTGTTCCGAAGAACACCAAAATACTTGCGAAACATCATCCACTTAACAAACACAAATGCTCTTTAAAAGGATACAAAAATATAATTGACATAACAGAATCCAATTTAAACAAATTACAACTATTGCAAAAAATGAAAGCTATGGCATGCATTAACAGTACCTCTGTTCTGGAAGCTCTATTTTTTGATAAACCAATATTTGTTTACGGTAAAGATATATATTTAAATAAAAATATAATAAACTTTGATGTTAAAAATAAGTCAAAATTTCAAACATTGATGGATGCTAATTCTAATATTGATTCCAGATTAAAATTTGTGTCAATGTTAATGTCAAGACAAGTGAATCGAAAAAATTGTATCAGCAATGATTTAAATTACATTAATAATCATTACTGGAACCAAACAATATGAAAAAATGTGCACATTTATGCGTTTACGGTAGAAATGCCGGAGACAACGCTCTCAATCTAGCAATTGAAGAAAAATTAAAAGATGTTTATCAATTTGATTACGTTCCTTTGTTACAAAATAATTTCAACGTTCAAGTAATTAACAAGTTACAAACGTACGATACAATCTTGCTTGGTGGTGGTGGATTAATTCATTCTTTTCGACCGGATTTATCCAGATGGAATAAAACTGGAACCATGTGGAATATAAGCTTACAGGATCTAAAAAATCTTAAACCAAAAATTATATTGTATGGTGTTGGATTCAACAGGTTCGATGGAGAACCTGGACCAATTAAGCAAATGGGTGAGTTTTTCCAAATATTAAAAGATAAAAAAGCTCTTGTGAGCTTCCGTAACGATGGATCAGAACAAAATTTTGTGAAGTATTTTCCGCAATTCATGGATGATTTTACAACTATTCCTGATCCGGGATTAATGTATAATTTTTTACCCGAACAGGTCAAAAAACATGTG
>Ga0222626_1000760_pt1 | contig 16778 bp, 16 predicted proteins | sample AntAcemetageno91_FD_179862 | JGI IMG/M metagenome (GOLD analysis project Ga0222626, IMG submission 179862) | Saline water microbial communities from Ace Lake, Antarctica - #91 | ecosystem: Environmental > Aquatic > Non-marine Saline and Alkaline > Saline | place: Antarctica: Ace Lake | collected...
GAGCTTTCAGAAAGAATATCTATTATCTTGCCTTTTCCCTCGTCTCCCCACTGTGCCCCTACCACTACTGAACTTGACATATTTTCTTCCTTATTTAATATGGCTTCATACTGAATAACTTGCCCGCTATATCGGGATAAGTAGCGACAAACCTTAATTCATCCGCTACAAGAGGCTTCTGATTATGAACATTAGCATACCTTACAAGATCAAGTATCTCCGCCGCTTCTTTATCATTCTTAAACTTTACCTCGAGCTTCTCATAGACATTTCTAAAGCCCTTTATACCGCTATATTCACCTGCTGTAATCTGCCTACCGGTATCAACGATCTCTGGTTCGCCCCTTCCAAGCTCTTCATAATCATAAAGTTCATAATTACGCCTGTCTTTAAGCGCGCCATCAGCATGTATACCTGATTCATGAGCAAACGCGTTTGCGCCAACACCCGGCTGATTAATAGGTATTGGGACATTAAATGCATACGAGGCGTACTTTGCCACTTTCCACGCCTTTGTAAGATTAATGTTGTTATCGATCTTATATTTGCCTTTAAATCCGCTGCTATATTTAAGCGCCAGTATGACAGATACAAGATCAGCGTTGCCTGCGCGCTCGCCAATGCCATTTATAGTAGTATTGATATACGCATCTACCCCCGCGTCTATGGCAGCCTTTGCGCCAGCTATGGAATTGGCAACAACAAGGCCAAGGTCATTATGGCAATGAAGCTCAATCGGCGTTCCAACCTTTTTAGCTATCTCATGAATCCTTTGATATATAGTAAATGGGTCATCGCATCCAAGCGTATCACAATATCTTATCCTGTCTGCGCCGTGGTTTTTCGCGGCTTTTGCGAACTTAATAAGATAATCCAAATCAGAACGCGAGGCATCCTCCGCGTTAACGCCTACCCCCTTAACGCCATTTCCTTTAGCGAAATCTACGGCAGCTGTCATCATATCTATGATATCATCACCTGATTTCTTGCCCATGAATTTTCCCTTCATCATCTGCGGAGATGTTGAAATAGATAGATTTAAATTTTTTACTCTTGTCTTTTCAAGCGCCTCCTGCACATCAGGAACAATCGCCCTTACCCAACCACTTAAGATTATAGGCTTTAATGCTCCTTTTTTCACCAGATCAAGATTCGCATTGATATAATTCGTCTCATGGTGCGTAACGGGAAATCCAAACTCGCTTAAGTATACACCGATCTCATTAAGATAAAGATTTATCATTGTCTTCTGCAATTTTGAGAGACATATACGTGATGTCTGCACGCCATCTCTATTAGTTACATCAATGAACCTTATTACATTATCCTTCTTCTTCTTTGTGTTGTCCGTTTTCATGTTATATTCTCCATTCCCTGTACAGGCTTTTAACGTCACCTAAAATTAAAATTAGCATTTACAAATTACGCCGCTTTGTGGCACGTCATTCTGAGTCCGTAGGACGAAGAATCTAGTCCCTTGGATCCTTCGGATACTCTGTATCCTCAGGATAAAATTCGCACTTATAAATTATGTCACTTTGTGGCGTAATTTATGTGCTCATTTTACTTACAGCTTTATAAGCTTGGCATCGTATATATTTTTAGACTTCTTGAGTTCCTTAAGCACTTTCTCAGGCACCTCGCTATCCACGTTACAAAGACTGACAGCTTCTCCCCCGAGATTTTTCCTTCCAAATGTCATACCCGCAATATTTATCTTATTCTTTCCAAGTAAAGTACCCAGCTGCCCCACTATGCCCGGCACATCCTTATTTAAGATGAGTATCATATTACCTTCAGGCATGGCATCAACATAATAATCATCTATCTTTATTATACGGGGCTTCCTATTCGCGAAAAGAGCTCCTGATATAGCTTGTGATTTGGATTTAGTCTTGACTGTTACCGTAATAAGATGAGCGAACTCTTCTGCCTGGCTCGTCTTTGACTCAACAACTTTTATGTTCCTCTCTCTCGCTATAACCGTGGCATTTACATTATTTACCACCTCGCCTAAAGCGGAAGTAAGTAACCCTTTGACAAAGGCTGTAGTAATAGCTGTTGTATCATGTTTTGCGACATCACCCGCATAGTCAAGCTTGACCTCTTTAATAGGGCCGTCCGCAAGCTGGGCCTGAAACATGCCCATCTTCTCGGCTAATAACATATATGGCCTTAGCACCTTCCAGGCCTTAAGCTCTATATAGGGGATATTTACCGCATTCCTGATACCTCTTTCAAGGAGGGCATCTACGACCTGTTGGGCAACCTCAACCGCAACATTATCTTGCGCCTCTTCTGTTGAGGCTCCAAGGTGTGGAGTCACTATTATCTTATCACACTTTGTAATAGGGTTATCCGTTGGAGGCTCATGTTCATATACATCAAATGCAGCACCTGCTATCTTACCTGATTCTATCCCTTTTAGAACCGCTTTCTCATCTATAATGCCTCCGCGCGCGCAATTTATAAGTCTGACACCTTTCCTCATAGTTGCTATCTCTTTTGTGCTGATAAGATGCTTTGTATCTTTTGTAAGCGGAGTATGCACTGTTATATAATCTGATTCAGCAAATAACTTCTTAAGCGAACTTAACTCAATCTCAGAATCAGCGGCCTTATCGGGAGTAAGAAATGGATCATAGGCTATAATCTTCATGCCAAAGCTTAAAGCGCGCTTTGCCACCTCTGCCCCTATCCTGCCTAAACCAACGATGCCAAGAGTCTTGCCATAAAGCTCAACCCCCATAAACTTCTTTCGCTCCCATTCACCTCTTTTCATAGACGCGTCAGCAGTCGCTATATTCCTTGATAAGGATAGGATAAGACTTACAGCGTGCTCCGCTGTTGAGATGGTATTCCCACCCGGGGTATTCATTACTATTATGCCTTTTTTGGTAGCAGCGGGGATATCTACATTATCAAGACCAACACCTGCCCTTCCAATAACCTTTAACTTGTCAGCGTGCTTTATAATCTCCGCTGTAGCCTTTGTACCACTTCTTATAATAAGCGCATCATAATTTCCTATTATCTTTTTAAGAGTTTCTACCGGTTGTTTAACTTTAACGTCAACAATAAAATCCTTCTCCTTCTCCAGAATCTTTAAGCCTTTTTCACTTAATGGATCACTCACTAATACTTTAAACACTTGCGAATCCTCCTTATTTATAGTTTCTAAAATTTTAAAAGTTCAAAAAGTTTAAAAGTTCAATATTAACATTTTAAAACTCCTATAACTTTTTTAACGTTTTAACGTTTGTAACATTTTAAACTTATTTACTAAACACCTCTTCGGCTGCCTTTATACCGGAACCGAATTCGAAATCATGGCCCATCTGCTTTAATACTATTTCAAAACATGATATAGCAACTATCGTATCCCACTGCGTCATAAAACCCATACTGGCAATACGAACTATTCTGCCCTTTAGCTGTGCTTGCCCACCAGCGATCCCCACACCATATGTATCCCGCATAGTCTTAACAAGCTTCACACCATCTATGTTTTCAGGGAGTTTTATAGCTGTCACTGAATCACTTGGTGCTGTAGGTGCAAGAAGCTCAAACCCTAGCGCCTTAGCTGCCTCTCTAGTTGCTTCCGCCATTTTTCTTTGCCTCAGAATAGCCCCTTCCAATGTCTCCTCTTTCATCATCTTTAACGCCTCGACAAGGCCTATGATAAGCGTTACAGCCGGAGTCCATGGGGTATCATCCTTATCTGCCGCTTTTTTCGCTGCCTTGTAACAAAAGTAGTACTTAGGCAAGGTAGAGGATTCTACCATCTGCATGGCCTTATCGCTTACTGCAATGAACGCAAGCCCAGGAGGTATCATCATCCCCTTTTGAGAACCACCGACAGCAACATCAACCTTCCACTCATCTGTTTTAAATTCAACGGATCCAAGGCTGCTTATTACATCAACCACTAAAACCGCGGCTGTCTTTGAAACGATCTCACCTATAACTTTTATATCGCTTAAAACCGCTGTAGATGTCTCACATAGTGTCGCGTATACTGCTTTTACATCCTTATTTTCGCTTAAAATGCTCTCTACCTGAAGTGGGTCAACCGCTTCCCCCCATTCAACATCTATATTGATAGGGACAACCCCGTATGCCTCGCATATCTCGGTAAATCTTTCGCCAAATTTTCCACCCCTTATTACTACGACCTTATCACCTGCTGAAAGAAGGTTAGCAACAGAACTCTCCATAGCGCCTGTACCGGATGAGGCAAATATGAATACATCGTTTTTAGTCTGGAATACATATCGTAAACTTTCAACCGCATCCTTAATCACTTCCTTGAATTGAGGCGTACGATGGTGGATTATCGGTTTTGCCATTGCTAATAAAGCCTCTGGTGGTACTGGTGTAGGCCCTGGTGTTAATAAATAACGCTTTAACATTCTTCTGCTCCTATGTTTTATATCTGCTGAATCTATATTATTATTTATTCTCTGTGCTTAATGTATCTATTACATTGTCCACTAAGCCATACTTCATAGCCTCATCAGCTGTCATGAAATAGTCTCTGTCTGTATCCTGTGCTATCTTTTCAGTGGATTGACCTGTATGGTGTACTAATAATTTATTTATTCTCTCTTTTATCCTCAATATTTCTTTAGCTTGTATATGTATATCTGTGGCTGTGCCTTGTACGCCACCCCAAGGTTGATGTATCATGATACGCGCGTTAGGAAGCGAGTATCTTTTTCCTTTCGCACCACCCGCCAGCAGCAGCGCACCCATGCTGGCAGCCTGACCTATACAATAGGTATTAACATCCGGCTTTACGAACTGCATCGTATCATATATCGCCAATCCGCTTGTTACGTGTCCGCCGGGTGAGTTTATATAGACATTTATATCCTTATCAGGCGCCTCCATCTGCAAAAAGAGGAGCTGCGCGATAATGAGATTCGCGATATTATCATCAATAGGTGTTCCTATAAAAACTATTCTATCCTTTAACAGACGCGAATATATATCATATGCCCTTTCTCCGCGGCCTGTCTGCTCAACTACCATTGGCACCAATGTCTGATACTGTTCTTTCATCTCTATGTTCCTTTCTAAAATGGCGCTGTTTTTATGTTTTAAGATTACTATTTATCTCTTTTTGCCTGCGCTACTAAAAACTCTGAGACCTTATCGTGCAAGACCTGCTCTTTCAAGCTATCTAACATGTTATTTTCTTTAAACCTCTGTCTTACCTTAACCTGATCTTCTTTTGTATAACTTGCTATCTCTGCTATTCTTTTATCTATATCCGACTCAACCACCTCTATCTTCTCCTGTTGTGCTATACTTTGTATAATAAAGAAAAGCCTGACATTGTCAAGAGCTCGGCCTTTTACCGATTCTTTTAATTTGTCGTCCTGCGTATCAAGATCTTCTTTCTTATAACCTTGCTGAGTGAGCCTCTGTTTAGTCTCCTGAACAAGACGCAATGCCTGATTTTCTACCAGAGAAGCCGGCACATCAAAGGGGTGGCCTTCTAATAAAACCTTATTTATCTGATTCTCAACCTCACGCGCTGACTCGAGCTTCTTCTGGCTTAATATATTTTTTTTAAGGTCTATCTTAAGCTCAGACATATTCTGAAAATGACCTGTCGATTTAGCCAGATCATCATTTATCTCAGGCAATATCTTCTCCTTTATCTCCTTGGGAGTAACCTTATAGAGCCTGCTCTGGCCGGCAAGTTCCTTATATTCGTAATCTTTTGGGTAAGATACCTCTGTCTCTTTAGTCGTTCCAATATCTGCACCAAGCAAAAGAGCGAGCAACTCCTTAGGTTGCAATTGGTCGCTTATATATAGCCATAATTTATCTTTTTTGTCAACCAGTTTTCCATCAGTAAAACATTCATAGCTACATACTATATAATCATCCTTGGCAATAGGGCGCGGATTGACATTCTTATATTCTGCCATAGACTCCTGCATCTGCTTAAGCGCGTTATCCACATCCTCGTCAGATGCCTCATAAGGCTTCTCTTTAACCTTTATCCCTTTATACGTTTTGAGCTTAAATACCGGGTGGGTATCTACCTTTATAGAAAAGTTCAAGGGTTTTCCTTCGTTAAAATCTACATTCACTATTACAGGGTAACCAACCGGATTGATCTGCTTTTCTGTAACAGCTTCACGATAGCAATCCCATATAAGTCGGTTGAGCACTTCCTCATTCGCGGCTTTGTTATAATGGGTCTTTACCATATCACGTGGCGCCTTACCTGGGCGATAACCCGGGATATTCGCTGTCTTCTGTATGCCACTGTATACCTCTTCTAGCGCGGCGCCAACCCTTTCCACTTCCACCTCAACCTTAATAAGCTTTTGCGCGTCTTTCTGATCTTCTACATTTATCTTCACTGCTTTTTAAAACCTCCATTATTTAAGTATTAACACTACTTTAATTTACGACTCTATAAGACCGTAGTTCCCATCCTTACGTTTGTACAATAAGTTAACCTTATCATCAACTGAATTGCGAAATAATATGAACTCCTTGTTAAACGCCTTAAGTTCTAATGCTGCCTCTTCGGGGGACATAGGCTTTGTCGCAAAAGATTCTGTTCTTACAATATCACCATCAGGTGCGAGAAGTTCTCTCTTTTTGCCTGAAAAGCGTCGAAACCCATCAAAGAACCTCTTTATCTTATGATCCTTTACCTTGCTCCGAGTCCTCTTAAGTTGTTTTTCGATATTAACTAAACATATATCAAAAGATGCCTTACTATCCTGATCTTTCTCTTCCGCAACAAGCCGAAACCCTCTTCCCATAAGCGTTATCTCTGTAATATTATAAAATTTCTCAGTTGAAAAAATCACTCTCGCGCTCTCTATCTTACTGGCATATCTGGCAAGTTTTGCGATCTTTTCATTTATATACACTTTAAAATTATCTGCAAGTTGAAGATGCCTTGCTGTAATATCTATTTGCATATTACCTCCTTGTGATTATTTGCTCTTTACTTTTCTCTGAATATAATAGTTTCGTTGCAATTGGAACAGGACCTTGTTGCTGCGAGCGAGCAAGGTTTCCGCCGGAGGCGGAAGAGTAAGCAGCAACGCGGAGTACGACTTTCCTTAGCTTTAGAAAAATTGCACGTTCCTGCGTAAATTGCTACGAAACTATTTACTAATATCTTAAAATCTTAGGCACAGAGCAAATTCGGCTATACGACTTACGTCATTATATCTTTATCCGCATCCGTAAGTTGTAGCCTCATTTACATAGTGAACTGCTCACCAAGATATATCTGTCTCGCCTTTGGATTTGATATAAGATCTTTTGAAGTACCTGAGATCAGAATCTTTCCTTCGTACATTATATAAGAACGATCTGTAATAGCAAGTGTTTCACGGACGCTATGATCCGTAAGCAATATGCCGAGCCCCCCGTCTCTTAGCCCTTGTATTATCTGCTGCGCCTCAAAGACCGCAATAGGGTCGATCCCGCTAAATGGCTCATCAAGAAGAAGAAACGATGGTTCTGTAACAAGTGCCCTTGTAATCTCAAGCCTTCTTCTTTCACCACCACTAAGAGTATATGCTTTATTCTTAGCAAGGCTTGTTATGCTAAGTTCATTAAGCAGCTTATCCAGACGCCTTCTTCTCTCGTACAAGGATATGTTTAATGTTTCCAACACAGCCATGATGTTCTCTTCGACTGTAAGCTTGCGAAATATAGAGTCTTCCTGACATAGATATCCTATACCTTCACGTGCCCTGCAATACATAGGCATTCCGGTAATATTTTTTTCATCAAGGAATATCGTACCTTCATCGGGCTTGATCAAACCAACTATCATATAAAATGATGTAGTCTTACCGGCCCCGTTAGGGCCTAAAAGTCCTACAATCTCTCCCCTGCTTATATCTATATTTATATCGTCTACTACTCTTCGATCCTTGTAAGCTTTGACGAGATTGTTAATCTTTAATTTGTTCATTCTTCTTCTCTTTTGATCTCTGCATCAACTCTTCTGTGTCACGAATAATTATCTTAGGCCTGCCCTCAAGCAAAACCCTTCCTTCTCCTGGTAAATATGTTAGCGTGTCCGCATAGGTTGAATCTTTACCGCGTGTTATCGTAACATTGCCTTCACACACTACTTTTTTTAGTGCCTTTTCGTTAGAATCAAAATGGGCTGTAGCCTTATCTGTATCTATAGTAGCCTCCGCGTCAACAAGCTTAACATTGTTGTTAAAATACGCGACGCTCTTATCATAATCGACTTCTAGCGGGCCATCGCACGTAATAACAGCCGGGGGATCTTTTACATCTACTGAGACATCCCTATCAAGCTGGGCGATCTTCAGATCCGGCCTGGCAGAGGCACCTGTTCCCGCTATATCCATATCCTTTCTCTGGATAAAAACATACTCATCTGTACGCACAAACTCCTTTGCAGCATCCCAATTCAGTATTTCCGTGGTAAGCGTTGTCCCTTCATCAGTAACAATTATGACATTTTTTCTAAGTTCTACAGCATTTGTTGTCCTGTCAAAAGTACCCTCATCTGCCTTAAGATTAACCTTAACCTGATCGCCGTATGAATCAGCGTTTATATCAGTCAGATCTATTATGTCAGAGAATATATTTGCGCTTCTTCCTTCCATCTCCCAGGTTTTTTTTCCTAAATCAGAAAAACCCGATATTGAAAAGGATTTAACCTGCTCAGTTACCTGATTCTGTCCTACCTTAATAGATGGTCCTATCGCTGAAATAGGCTCCTCTTCTTTAAACAAGGTCTGTTTCAAATACCAACCAGCGCAAATCAAGACCAACAGAATAATAAGATTTCTTAAAAATTTCATAGCTTTACGTATGCTAATAAGCAGATATTAGGTCTTCTCTGATAAAGGCAGTTTAGTCTTCCACCTTTTATGCATCCAGACCCAATGATCCGGGTGTTCTCTAATGCGGGCCTCTATAATATCTGACCATCTCTGAGTATATTCTCTGACAATCGCATCCTTGTCATCTCCCCGCTCTATTGATATAGGCTCTTCAACATATACTGTGTGTTTTAAACCTTTGCGTACAATAAACACTGGTACGATAGGACAGTTAGCGGCCATAGCAATCTTTACAGGCGCTGAAGGGGTATAGGCCTTTCTACCAAAAAAATTAACAAAAATACCTTCCACGCTATCTATGTCCTGATCAGGTGTAATGCCAACAATTTCATTACTACGCAGTAGCTTCAAAATCTTCTTAGGAGAATCTGTTCTGTATATAATATTAACGCCCATATTATTGCGCATAAAAGATACCCATTCATTAAATTTCTCATAATATATTGGGCGCGCGATAACATTGGATGAATAACCTTTACGGGCAAACGCGATAGGTATCATCTCCCAATTTCCAAAATGAGCAGATATCGCAATAACACCATTGCCAGCAGAAAGGGCCTTATCCATCCTCTCAATACCATTTATCTCTACTATGGAATCGAGCCTATTCTTCATCTTGGGCAGGCTCAGGATCTCAGCAGCACTGACACCAATATTTATAAAAACTGACCGGGCGATCTTTGAGATCTCTTTCTCACTTTTTTCCTTGCCAAAAGCTACCCTGAGGTGTTCCTTGGTAAGCCTTCTGTATTTTTCTAACACTATAAATATAAATTTTCCGCTAAATCTGCCAAATTTTATGGCTAAGTGATATGGCAATAGAAGAAACAGCTTATCAACCATCATAAATAACGTATAAAATATGCGCCTTCTAAAACGGTATTTCATCCTGTGTAATCCTTTGTAACATCATGCCATAACCCCTTGGCCTTCAATATGAGATCTATTACCTCACGCACAGCACCCTTACCGCCTGGCATCTTGCATACATAAGAGACATAACCCTTCATATCATGATGACCGTTAGGAACGGCGCAGGCAAAACCTACTCTTTTCAATACCGAAACATCTATAAGATCATCTCCTATAAAACATACCTGATTATCATTTATCTTAAAATGGGATTTCAATTTATCATACGCAGCCAACTTATCCCTGGCATGCTGGTAGACCTTATCTACCTTTAGGCAATCTGCCCTGTGCTTTAAAGCAGGCGTTCTACCCGCTGTTATTATAGCACTCTTTAATCCTGCTTTCCTCCACAGCGTAAGACCAAAACCATCATGAACATCAAAAACCTTTATCTCTTCTCCAGAGCTGTTTATAAGGATATATCCCGGCGTAAGAACCCCATCGACATCCATAATAAGAAACTTAATCTTTTCAAGCTTTTTTCTTATGCTTTTATCTATCTTCACATTAAAATACCAGACATTATTACGATAGGGAGTCTGGCGCCCTGTTATCTTAAATCAATTGTGCTTTGCGCAATTGATTTCGGTTATCAGTGTTTGGTCTTCGATAATAACATATAGCCTGAAACTGAGCACCAAATCGTTATTGCATAGAAATTTTTTTAAATTCCTGTTCTACTAGATAAGCCCTGCCTTAAGGAGATCCTGTATATCTACCAGTCCAACCGGTTTATAGTTTTTATCCACCACCGGTATCTCATCTATATGTTTTTTCCGCATCATTCGTAAGGCTTCAATAGCCATTTTACCTTTTTCAACAACCGCTGGGCCTTTTGTCATCAGATCCTTTACCTGCTTTTCCATAATAGATGGATCCTTCTCGAGATGTCTCCTGAGATCTCCATCAGTAAATATACCTACAAGCCTTCCCTTATTGTCTACTATCGTAGCGCTGCCTGCGCGTGCTTTTGTAATAGCGTAAAGAACTCTTCGTAGCGGCGTGTCTTGCTTGGCAACGGTAAAGGCTCTATCTTTTCTCATAACATCTTCCACTTTAAGCCATAGCTTTTTACCTAGCGTGCCCCCTGGGTGATAAAACGCGAAATCTTCCACTCTGAAACCTTTAGCCTTCAAAAGTGTTATACTTAACGCGTCTCCCATTGCCAGCATCGCCGTTGTACTTGCGGTAGGCGCAAGGCCAAGCGGGCATGCCTCTTTCTCAACACCCACATCAAGAATTAAGTCACTGTTTTTTGCCAAAGTTGATTTTTTTTTACCTACAACACCTATGAGACTTGCACCTATCTTTTTTATTATGGGAATCAGTTTTACTATCTCATCAGTCTCCCCGCTATTGGAAAGTGCTATGATAATATCATTGCACTTGACACGTCCGAGATCACCATGTATAGCCTCCGCAGGATGAAGAAATAGACTCGCTGTACCGGTCGAAGATAGAGTTGCTGATATCTTTTGACCTATTATACCGGGCTTGCCCATACCGGTTATTATCACCCTGCCCGGACTTGACAAGATAAGATCAACAACCTTCACAAAGCCTTGCGTAACCCTGGGGATAAGGCTTTTTACCGCTTTTGCCTCAATCTGCAATACCTCGCGCGCTATATCAACAAAATCTAATCTGCCTAATATAGTTTTCCTAATCTTAGCCATTTATAATAACCTTTACAGCCTCTCTCTCTTTATCCTTTATATTCAATAGCAATTCATGCTTATTTATAACTTTTCTTTTACAAAGCTCTATAAGGTCTTGGTCCATAGAGCGCATGCCATGTTTTGCGTTAGTTTCAACAACACTAAGCATTTGATGGGTATTTCCTTCACGTACAAGATTCTTAACAGCGGGTATCCCTAACATGATCTCGCAGGCAACAACCACACCATTACCATGGGCCTCCTGAACAAGCCTCTGAGATATAATACCTTCCAATGCAGCGGCAAGCTGTGACTTAACCTGCTGCTGCTCTTGTGAAGGAAATGCGGTTATTATCCTGCTTATAGTTTCACAGGCATCGATAGTATGCAGAGTAGCAAAGACGAGCTGTCCAGTCTCAGCAGCTGTTAGAGCAGCTGATATCGTCTCCTTATCGCGCATCTCACCTATTAACACAATATCTGGATTCTGCCTGATTACGTGGTGCATAGCATCACTGAATGAGTCCGAATCTATCGGTATCTCTAGCTGCTCTACAATCGCTTTCTTATGTTTATGCATAAACTCTATGGGGTCTTCTATTGCTATAATATGGCATGATCGAACAGAATTTATAGAATCTATCATAGACGCAAGCGTAGTAGTCTTTCCGCTATCTGAACGGCCCGTAACCAGTACCAGGCCGCTACGAAGATTACAAAGCCTTCCTATTATCTCCTTAGGAAGGTGCAACTCATCAAGCGATGGTATATTTAGCGGTATAGTCCTTATAGCTGTTGCGATACTACCGCGCTGTTGATGCACATTGACACGAAACCTGGCCAGTCCACTGACAGAATAAGAGATATCTATATTGCGATTTTTTTCATAGATAGAGCGCTGCTTATCATCCAATATAGAATATATAAGCCGTTTAGCCTCTGTGGGCATAATAACAGGAAGGTCTGTAAGTGTCATCGTACCTCTGACCCGTAAAGCAGGTGGAACGCCTACAGCAAGTATCAGATCAGACGCCTTTGCGTCCATTGCCATATGTAGAAGATCTATCATTTCCATATTACTCTCCTTGCTTTTTTAACTAAATAACTAACTCTTAGAAACAATAACCCTGTTACGTCCTTCGTCTTTTGCCTTATAAAGTGCTTCATCCGCACACTTTATAAGCAGCTCTTTAGAGATATCCTCTTTGTCAGATGGCTTAAACGCCGAAACACCGGCACTCAAGGTAATCTTTAGATCCTTATCCTCAAATTCGAATCTATTCTTTGCGAAGACTTTACGTATCCTCTCAGCTATATTGTAGGCCTCGTCAATAGCCCTGCGCGGCAGTATCGCGACAAACTCTTCTCCACCGTAACGCGCTACTATATCGCTACCTCGGAGCTGTGAATGAAATATAGCCGCTGCCTCCTTAAGAACAAAATCCCCTGCCTGGTGGCCATAGGTATCATTAAAATGTTTAAAATGATCTATGTCCATCATTATAAGGCTGAGCGGTTCTTTGGCCTGTTTAGCGCTAGAAAGGGCATCTTTCATGTGTGTCTGAAAATATTGGTGATTATAAAGCCAGGTAAGACTATCTCTTACAGACTGCTCGCGCATACGATCAACCAGCTTTGTGTTGGTAAGAGCGACTGAACCGAGATTTGCCAATATTGATAGAAGTCTCATTATCTGTTCATGTGTGAGATTAACATTTACGCTACCTACGGATATTACCGCCAATACCTTATTATTGTGCACTATAGGTTGGCAAAAAATTACATTGAGTGTATCCTCATCAACTATGTGTCTCTTAGCGTAATCCTGATTAAGCGTCTCCCTTGAAACAAAAACGCCTTCCTGCGCAGCATAACCTACAAGCCCGGATTCCTCACCGATCTTTATGGTCTTTTCTGCTTCGTATCCCGCGGAATCGATACAAAATAACTCATTTAAAACATGATCAACCCTAAAAATGGCGCACCTGTCTGAACCTAGAAGGTCCACAGTCTTGCGAAGTATCACCCTAAGCAGTTCATCTGTATGTAGCACAGAGCTTAGCTGCTTAGCAGTGTCAGATATAGTAATTATAAACGATTCGAGTCTAAGAAGCTCTTCGTTAGATTCTGTCTTCAGATCTTTTATCGCCTCTCTTTCGATATCAAGCTCCTGTTGCAAGCGCTTAAGGTATTTTTTCAGTATTCCATTCTGGGCCTTGTAATCCAGGGTAGACTGCATAAGATAAAAAAGCACTATACTTAAAAGAGCAAATATCCCTATCTGCCAGATCAGCCTTGTATCCATAACAAATCTACCGCCGATATAATTTAATAGGGTATCCTCATTTGTAAGATATGTCCATGTCAATAGTATGCAAAGCGACAATATTACAATTATCCTATATGCCCAATTGCCTTCAAACATCAGTCTTAATAGCCTCCCTTATCCTGATTAACTGCTCAAGCAGATTAGAAAGATGCCTAATATTTAGCATGTTAGACCCGTCAGATAGCGCCTTATCCGGATCTTGATGAGTCTCAATAAATATACCATCCACACCTGTAGCAATAGCGGCCCTTGAAAGATATGAAACAAATTCCCTGTCACCACCTGAGGATGACCCCTTACCGCCGGGTAGTTGCGCGCTATGTGTAGCGTCATAAATTACAGGATAGCCTAAACGTCTCATTATGGGCAGTGAGCGCATATCACTTACCAGATTATTATAACCGAAGCTGCTGCCGCGTTCTGTAATAAGTATCTCACGATTCCCAGCCTTTTCAACCTTATCAACGGCATGTTTTATGTCCCACGGAGCCATAAACTGGCCCTTCTTTATATTTACAGGCTTACCTGTCTTGGCAGCGGCAAGCAAAAGATCTGTCTGCCTGCATAGAAAAGCCGGTATCTGTATAACATCCAGAACATCTGCCACTTCCTCGATATCCTTACTGCAATGCACGTCACTCAAAATAGGCAGACCTAACTTATCCTTGATCTTTTTCAATATAGCTAACCCCTTTAGAAGGCCCGGGCCCCTGAATGAATCGATAGATGTCCTGTTTGCCTTATCATAACTACTCTTATATATAAAAGGCATATTAAGGCGTGAGGTTATCTTTGAAAGCTCCTCCGCGTGGTACATGGCCTGTTTTTCACTCTCAATAACACAAGGTCCGGCTATGAGTAAAAACGGTTCTCCATCTCCTATCCTGATACTTCCTGTCTTTACAATATATTTCTTCATAGATTTTATTTAGTCGCAGATCTTACAAAGCATCTCTCGCGCTCTTGCGAGATCTTCGGGAGTATCTACGCCTATAGTATCATATTTTGTCTCAACCATCTTTATCCTGTAACCATTCTCTAGCGCCCTAAGCTGCTCCAGTTTTTCATATTTCTCCAGAGAGGACGGGGGCAGATTGGCAAATGTAAATAAAAAATCCTTTGTATACGCGTAAAGCCCTATATGCTTGTGAAATATATATTTATTATCAGAGGCAACACAACCGGACTGTTCATTTAAAATATATTCGCTATCGCGTATGAAAGGTATGGGGCTACGTGAAAAATAAAGAGCAAAATCATTCTTATCTACTACAACCTTTACTAAATTTGGATTACTTATATCCTCAACATTATCTATCTCTTTCATCAAACTCGCCATAACTATATCCTGGTCGTTACGCAACGTATCGACTAAACTGTCTATCATTGAATGATTAAGTAGAGGCTCATCCGCTTGTATATTAACTACGATATCCACATCCAAAGGATTCGCAATCTCGCGTAAACGGTCAGTTCCTGAAGGATGCGATTTTGATGTAAATAACGCCTTCCCTCCAAAGGCCTCTACCGCCTTAATTATACGGTCATCATCAGCCGCTATAATAAGATCGTCCAGGCTATGGGCTTTTTTAGCGCGCTCCCACACATGTTGGATCATAGGCTTGTTGCCTATATTGGCTAGCACCTTTCCCTCAAACCTGCTTGCTGCGTATCTTGCGGGTATTATACCTAAGCTAGTCATTTTTTCTCCTGTCTTTGAGAATAGAATCATGTGAACAATAATTTTTCTCTTTACTGATGTTTGAGGCAATCTCTCCTCTTCTGATAACTGAGCTCTTAACATGGTTAAGGTGGGATTTCAACTCACTCGCGGTGCAGGCGCCTATCCCGATCTTACCTACTACTACGCCTGCTGCTATATTAGCTATGTGGGCCGCTTCGCTCATCTTAGCGCCGGCAACTTTTGCCAGGGTAAATATACCGATAACAGTATCTCCCGCTCCTGAAACATCATAGACCTCTTGAGCGACTGTGGGTATGCAAACGCAGTCTTTCTTTCTTTCAAAAAGTGCCATACCATCTTCTCCAAGGGTGACCAGCACAGCTTCAGCCTTAAACAATCTGAGGAGCTTTTTACCTGCCTTGTTTAAAGAAGACTTGTCCTTTATCTTTATGCCTGAAGCATCTTCTGCTTCTTTCCGGTTCGGCTTTATAACAGTCACGCCGCTATAGTCCTTGAAATACTCCTTCTTGGGGTCAACAGTAATGATTTTCTTGTGTCGCTTCGCCAAAATTATAAGTTCTTTTATCAATCTCGGTACTATAAGGCCTTTGCCATAATCTTCTATTATTATAGCATCAATATCCTTTATCTTAGCTTTGGCATAAGACAAGACGCGAGTAATGTCCTTGCTTTTTAATAGGCCATCTGATTCTCTATCAATACGTACGACCTGCTGGTGATGGGCAATTATGCGTGTCTTCTGTATAGTAGGACGGCTTGCGTCAACCAGCATACCTTCGCTGCTTATTCCGTTCTTCGATAGTTCAGCAACAACAGTTCTTCCGGCCTCATCATCACCTATCATGCCGCACATATAAGCTTTAGCTCCAAGTGCGCATATATTATTAGCGACATTTGACGCGCCTCCTGGCATGAATGACTCTGATTTTGCCCACACAACGGGAACCGGCGCTTCAGGAGATATGCGTGAAACAGTACCCCATATAAACCTGTCAAGCATAACGTCGCCTATTACCAGTATTCTGGCATTTTTGAGGCGCAAGATCAGATTGTGTAACCTTTTAAGCTTCTTTGTATACATATTTTCCTATAATATACTATATTAAAGAGGGATATAAAGTCTTATAATTATAACAAGTATATATAATGATGTCAATCAGTTTATAGTTGGGTGTCAAGCCAATTTAGAAATGTCACACTCTTACCAAAATAGAAATGTCACATACTTGGCTGTTTAAAGATGTCCTGTTCTGGCTTTAAAAGATTTATGCACATTTTATCTTGAATCTCCTATATAT
>Ga0222626_1000761_pt1 | contig 16751 bp, 14 predicted proteins | sample AntAcemetageno91_FD_179862 | JGI IMG/M metagenome (GOLD analysis project Ga0222626, IMG submission 179862) | Saline water microbial communities from Ace Lake, Antarctica - #91 | ecosystem: Environmental > Aquatic > Non-marine Saline and Alkaline > Saline | place: Antarctica: Ace Lake | collected...
AACCTCTCGAAGTCAAGATGGAAGAATTGAGGAAAATCTGAGAAGCCAAAATGTCAGATTTGTTCGAAAGGCTATTTAGATTAAAGAAGGATAATACTGATATCAGGACAGAACTTATTGCCGGGGTTACCACATTTCTCACCATGAGCTATGTTATTATCGTCAGCCCCAGCATTCTATCTACAGGAGGCCTCCTTTTTTCGGGCGCTCTTACTGCCACCATTCTCGTTTCAGCCTTCTCCAGCATCCTGATGGGACTTGTGGCCAATCTGCCTTTTGCGCTTGCACCGGGTATGGGGGTTACTGCCTTCTTTACCTTCCAGGTAGTCATGGGTATGGGGGTTCCATGGCAGACGGCCCTGGGGACCGTATTTATCTCAGGCCTCATCTTCTTAGTCCTTTCCATAATCAGGGTGAGGGAAATGATCGTCCAGGCCATACCGGACTGCATCAGATATGGCGTGGCAACCGGTATCGGGCTTTTTATAACCTTGATTGGCCTGAAAGAGGCCTGTTTTATCGTTTACTCCCCGGAAACACTGGTAACCTTTGGTAAGTTCACCCCAAATGTAATCATATTCTTATCCGGATTAGCATTTACCGTTCTGCTGATAAGTAGAAATACAAAGGGCTCGCTCATAATAGGGATTGTTTTCACAACATTTAGGAGATGAAAAAGGGTCTAAGTTCCTCAATCTGATCTTCAATGGATAAAGGGACGTCGAGAGCGAAAATATCGAGTATAATCAAGGCATTTTTAGTGGCGTCTTCACCAGCAATAGAATGGAGTCTTTTTGCTATCGCCTTATTGACCATATTGATATTTCTATATGTTTCGACAAGGCCTTCGAACGAAAAGTCGGGGGTTTTGTCCGGGTCCTTGGGGAAAAACTGACCCAGAAGGTAAGTGCTGGTCGTCCGGAAGGTGGTCTCCAGTATGCTGGCAAATGGTAAGTGGAAACGCACCATTGGTCTCAGTTTGGCCATTACAGGACATCCGCTTGATACCATGAGGATTCCCAGTAAGGAAGCAATCCCTTTTTGCATTGTGGTCTTCTTAAAGTAAGACCTTTCATTTGTATGGACTGTAACATCTGCTGTCTCGTAAGAGATTTTCTCTGCAAAATCCTTTGCAAGGTCCTTGATACTGAGGGGCTACCAGACAGTCTCGATCATGCTCTGGATCCAAGGAGCAGTTCTCACATTGGTTATGCTCAAGCCTTGTCCAATTATCGCCCTTAAGGGGCTCCTGGGGCAGATAGTGGAGAGTTTCAGGGTCTAAATTTACTGTAAAGAGATGCTCCTCACCGTCCTCGAATTTAAAGACATAATCAAAAAAGAGTCTTTCACCATAAACGGAATTCCTTCCTGATTTATCTTCTTGAGAGGCTGCCTTCTCTTTTTTTCCAAAAGGTCTCATTTGAATCCCCCTTCCCTTCAGTAACCAATTTTATGCACACCATCTAAAGGGCGATATTTACCGGGATTGTCAGGGTTGGGTTGGGGCGACCGGTAACGCAGTTCAAAATCCTCATCTGGAAGGCTATATCAAGCTTTTCCCATATAAGTATAGGCTTTAGGAACTAGACTGGAGAACATCTGACCGTAAGTGTCTTCATCTAACGCACCGCTTTCCTCAAGTGCTTTCACGACGCCTTCAATCTGATTTTCCGAAATAATCATCTCGCTAATCTCACGGGCTGGAGATATTTTGTTGGACTCTGATTTCTCTGTGCTGCGATATTTTAATTTGCTTATTGTTGCCCCTCCGGCACCAGCATCCATGGCCGCCTTTATCAAATCCGTGGTGCGTCCTTCATTGCAAATCAGGGTGAAATCCACAAGGTCATTTAGATATTTTATTTTCTTACCAGAGGCTGGATATTTAGAGAATTCACGCCGACGCCATCTAGTGCCTCCCTTTATTTCATCGATTACTGAAACTATCTGTTCAATACTCGCTGCCTGGCTGCTCAATCCCACATAAGCTTTCGTATTGACCGATCCCATTTTTATGGGATAAAGATAGATAAAACCCTTCCCTGGCTGATCTAAGGTTCCAATATCTATCATCATTTCCATCACACTTTCTACATGATGAGACGTGGTCACCAGATTCACAATTTCCTTTTCGGCCGGGATGGTGACTCTCCAGAGTCCGATCTTATCTCTTACACCGGTTCCAATACCCAAAATAATTGCCGGAACACCACTGCCCGTTTCCAATCCAACCTTGCCCAAAATGTTTCCTTCTCCACTATGTGCGATGCAGCATATGCCGACTAAATCGGTTAATAGTTCTCTCTTTTCAATTTCGATATCCCGTATTTTATTTTCCTGGCATAGTTCATGTGCCTTAATCAATGTAACCTCTTTACTGAAAACCGTCCCTCTTCCAGGGATATTTAACCCGCCTTTCTTAATTATAAAACTTAAAATTGCCCGCTCTATCTCCGGGGAGATTAAAAAGGTGATGATGGTTATGGGATCATGCACAAGGGATTTACCAGATCCAACCATTTTAAACAGGCCTTTCCTCTCCTGCAATAGGACCCTTCGCCCTGCTATGGAATTGCTATATTCTATGCCTATGGATTCCAGATCTTCAAGGACGGCTGACGCTATTTCCTTATTGGCAACAATCGTAATCTCAATGACCTTTTTACTAATATCCATTAAATGGGTCATCCTGTATTGTTAATAATACCTTAGCGATAAAATGCTGCGTAAAACGTGCATTAAATCGCAGAATTGAAAAAGTGTAAAGTGCCTAAAGTGATCTAAAGTGTCTAAAGTTGTGGAATTCTATTTTTTATTAAAACAGACGGAGCGAAGCGACACTTTAACTTTAGGCACTTTCTTGTCGTATAGCCTTTCTTTTCTTGTTTACGTAGAGTCCAACTGTCAACACTGCCAGTATTGGGCAAACCGATGCCAAGGATAATATACCAAAACCCTCTACCACATTCACCTGGTTACCTATCCCCAATCCGATGGCAAGCACTAAAGGTACAGTGATCGGTCCCGTTGTAACTCCTGCACTATCCCATGCTATATTCACAAATTCCTCAGTGGATATTTTCGTAATAATCAGGAGTAAAAGATATGGGGGGATTAGCAGATATACCAAAGGTACATTCCAGATTATTTTTACTACACCGAGAAGCATACCAAGGCCCACGCCAGAAGCCACAGCCTGCATTAAAAGGGATTTTTTAAACGTTCCTACGGTTATTTCCTCTACTTTTAAGCCCAGTGCATTTAATGCAGGTTCAGCTAAGGTCGCACCATAACCCATGATAAAAGCAAATAATAATACCACAAAAAAACCCACCGTAGGGCGACAAAGTCTAAAAGCTATACGCTCAACAAAAGTTGTCATCAGCCCTGTAACAAATCCACAATGAACGGGAGACGCCATAATGATTTCATCTGCGTCTCGGATTTTCTCCAAAATTTCTCCGACATCATCCTCAATCGTGCAAGGCGCTATTTCAGATTCCACACCAAAACGGGGTCACAGCTTGATTAGTGATTATAGTTATTAAAACAAGAGATTGTTTTTATTATTGAATTAGTATATAAAATAAATAGCGAGGAACCATTAATAACTTCAAATTAATCACAAATCAAGCTGTGACCCCCATTGTTTAGATGGCCGTGATTCAGGACGAGAGGAGGGAAGGTGGTCCTATGAACAGACAAACGACGACAAGACGTCTCAAGTCTATTCAGAGAAGACTCGGCTTGAAAGATGACGGGATCCTTGGGCCGGTAACGCTCACCAGGATTGAGTCCATCCTTGATGACGTTCTGGGTGCCGAAGCATCTCAACCCGAGCATAATCTAATTGTTACGAGGAGAGGTCTGGACCAGATAGCTCAATTCGAGATTTCATCAGAGGGCTTTTACAGAAGACATCTGGCCAGGCCAACGTGGCCCGGGGGCGCCAGCGGCATTACGATCGGTATAGGGTATGATCTTGGTTACAACTCGAAGGCCCAAATTATCAGAGACTGGGGAGGAAAGCTGTCGGATGAGGAACTGGGAGAACTTGTTGCTGTTGCCGATAAAAAGGCCGAAGCGGCCGAGGCGGTTCTATCTACGGTCGATCATATTAAAATCCCCTTTGAGGCCGCTAAGGAGGTATTTTACACTGCCACCTTTCCAAGGTTTGCCCGCCTCACAAGAAAGGTCTATCCCGGGATAGAGGCTTTGCCCGCAGATGCTCAGGCCATGTTGCTCTCGTTGGTGTTCAATCGCGGGGCCAAAATATCAGGTACCAGGAGAAAGGAGATGAAGGCTATCCAGCCTTTGGTTATCCGAAAAGATCTGGATGGTATCGCCCGCGAGATTCGTTCAATGAAAAGGCTCTGGGATGTGTCTCTCCTGCCTGGTTTACATGCTCGAAGAGATGAAGAAGTCCGTATAATAACCGGTGCAGATAGGGCATATGACCCGTCTGAATTCGTATTGGTTTAACTCCCGGGTGAATCGCACAAGAAATACATTGGAATCAGATCTTAAATATTAATTATTGACCTTCCAATCCGATAACTCGAGGATATTATGGATTTTGCTTTTACTGAAGAACAAATGATGTTTAAAGATCAGGTCATTCGCTTTGCTACAAAAGAGATCGTGCCGAGGGCCCAGGAACATGATCTCAAGGGGGAATTTGACTTCCAGTCCTTTCGAAGGCTTGGCGAGTTCGGCGTCTTAGGGCTTCATTTCCCGGAAAGCCTTGGAGGGAGCGACGCGGATGTGGTCACTACAACTTTGGCGGGAGAGGCATTAGGTGAAGCCGGCGTGGACGGCGGGCTGTCACTTGCCTATGGCGCCCACACCTTTCTTTGCGCCGATACTATCTTTGCGCATGGAACGGATGCCCAGCGGGAAAAATATATCCCAAAGTTGTGCTCGGGCGAATTGATAGGCTGTATGGGGCTCACTGAGCCGGGCGCAGGTTCGGATGTGGCATCCATGACCACGTATGCACAAAAACGGGAAGATGGTTATGTCTTAAACGGGAACAAGATGTTTATCACAAATGGGCCTATTGCAGACGTGGCGGTTGTCTATGCCAAGACCGAAAAAGATCAAAAACACGCAGGGATATCCGCCTTCATAGTAGAAAAGGACACACCCGGTTTTTCCGCAGGAAAGAACCTGATCAAAATGGGGGTGAGGAGTTCTCATACCTCGGAGCTGATTTTTGATGACTGCAAAATCCCGAAGGAGAACCTGATCGGCCAGGAAAGGGCCGGTTTCCTCATGGCCATGCAGACAGTGGAGTGGGATCGGAGTGCACTTATGGCTCCGTTTGTCGGGGGCATGACCTATGTCCTCAATAAATGCGTCCGATACGCCGGGGAGCGCCACCAGTTCGGGCGGCCTATTTCTCAATTTCAGGCCATTAAACACAAATTAGCGGATATCAAAATATTTATTGAGGCGGCCAGGTCCCTGGTTTACCGTATTGCCTGGAACAAAGATCAGGGAAAACCCCTTAATCATCTCGAAGCGGCTGTGGCCAAACTCTTTATCGGAGATTGGAGCCTCGGTCCGGCCAACGATGCTGTGACTCTGCACGGCGGGTACGGGTACTGCCATGAATATGACGTGGAAAGGGCCTTTAGAGACGGCCGGCTTGCGCCCATAGGCGGCGGAACCTCGGAGATAGCAAAGATGATTATCTCCAAGTTGATTTGACGGGCAAAAGATCGGCGCATTGGCCGACCCTACAGCTTTTCTAAGCGGCGAAGCCGTCTATTTTTCTGACAGGATTAACGGGATGGACTGGATTAATTTTATCCTGCCTGCCTGTGCGTAGCATGCAGACAGATAAATCAGGAGATATATGTATCTTCTCAATAAATCGGGGCAAGTACTTTCTGAGACCACTTTTATGGATTCCCGCTTTCGCGGGAATGACAGTTACTTACCCCCCATCGTCATTCCCGCGAAAGCGGGAATCCAGTGGCTACACCACTACTTTTTGAGATGTTACAATTTGCCCAACTATGGCTTGAAATGTCCGGGGGAATATGTATTGTTTTGGCACAGGACTATGATTAAGGATGCACAGAACAAAAAATCCTGTTTATCCTGTAATCCTGTCTAAAGGTTTTTTTTAATAGGTGAAATATGAATTTCGATTTTGGAGAAACGGAAAAGACCCTTTGCGAGAAGATCAACGGACTGTTTGACGCGGATTCCATGGCCGCCCTTGCAAACCTTGAAAATGGAGACGTCAATGACATTCGTGATGCGACCATGAAGTGGCTTATGGTCCTTGGTCAGACAGGCTATCTAACGCCTGGGCTGGATGACGGAAAAAATAACGTGGGGCTTACGGCAATTCAGGAAAGCTTAGCTGCGATTTCTCCGTCGCTCTATTTGACAGTGGAGGTTACCGCCCGGATCTTTGGCCGATTAGTGGCTGTTTACGGTACTCCCGATCAGAAGGATGAAATCATCCCTTCCTTGCAGGAGGGACGGCTTATAGGGGCAGTGGCCATTTCCGAAGATGCCATGAATATTGAGAACGATCCCCTAAATACCTCGGCAGTAAATAATGATGAGGGCTTCCTGGTCTCCGGGTCAAAGGGTCATGTAGTTAACGGGCCTATTGCGGATTGGATTGCGGTGGCGGCAAAGACGGGCGACGGGCTTGCTTTTTTTCTTGTCAAAAAAGAGACAGAGGGGTTGGGCATTGGTCAAAGGCTCTCCATGCTCGGATACGATGGCCTGGCCATTTCCCGGGTCTCCCTTGAAAATTGTCCTGTCCCATCAAATTATATTATAGGACCATTTGACGGGGAAGAAGAGTTAAAGACCGTCCGAATGTGGGAAGATCAGGTCCTCACGGTCTCGAGCCTGGGTCTTATCAAGCGTTCTCTGAACGCGGCCCTGACATTTGCCAAGGACCACAGGAGTGGAAACAAACCGATTATTGCCTACCAGGAAGTGGGTTTCAAGTTAGCGGAGATGGTGACCATTTTCCAAACTGCCCGGTTGTTGTCCTACAGGGCGGCCTGGATGGCGGAATCAGGAGACAGGGAGGCTGCCGTGCTTGCCCACTGTGCCAAGGTATTCTGCGCCGAGTCCGCGGAAGAGGTGGCGAGCCATGCCCTTCAGATTTTAGGCGGGCAGGGTTATCTCAGCGGCAACCCTGCAGAGGAGGCCTATCGGGATGCCAAGTACCTCCAGATCGCAGGCACATCCTCGGAGATATCCCGCATGAAGATCGCGGACGGAGTGTTGGGGGACTGAATATTGAATATTGACTATTGAATATTGGGTACTGTGGGATGGAGTGTTGGAGGGTGGGTTGAGGTACGAGACCCACCGAATAGCTGATATTACTGAGAGCTATTTTAACCCTTGCGTATTTTGTGTTTGCCCGCCGTCCTTCTGGCAGGGTCACCTGTTCCAGGGACGGTTCAGGTCCATATCATTTCCGCCGAAGTTTAGAACCTGCCCCCGTGGTCTTTCTTGACTTGATCCCGATCAATCTCCCCGTCTCCGGTTTTTGGCAGGGAATCCACGAAAACGACGTGTTTCGGCTTCTTGTATCGGGCTATCTTGGATGCTACAAAATCGATAAGAGCCTGGGATTCCAGTGATTTCTCCGGTCCCAGCACACATATGGCTTTGATGGCCTCACCCCACTGTTTATCAGATACACCGATTACGGAGACCTCTTCCACACACTCGTGCTCGAGGATTACTTTTTCCACTTCAACGGGGTATACATTCTCTCCGCCGGGTTTGATTAACTCCTTCTCGGCCTTTCGTTTCACGTACCACAGGTACCCGTCCTCGTCAAAACGTCCTATATCCCCGGTGTGGTGCCAGTTGTTTCTGAAGGTATAGGCGGTATCTTCGTCGCGACCCCAGTAACCCAAAAACACCACGGGGGATCGAACGCAGATCTCACCCGGGGTCCCGACGGGAACTTCGTTATCATAGTCGTCGAAAAGGATAACCTTTGACAAAGGGGTGGGTTTTCCGGCGCTGCCCGGTCTCTCTTCCATGGGTCCTCCGGTGACAGGGAGGGCCTCGGTCTGGGCGAATCCGGTCCCTAAAACAACATCGGGGGCAAGCTTTTTTAATTGCATGATGTTGTCAGGGCTATCCAGACCTCCCACATGCCTCAGACTGGAGAGGTCGTAGCCCCCCTCTGTTTCATCATACTTTGTCAAGAGCATCTGAAGGATGGGCGGGAAGTGAAAAAAGGTGGTACCCTTTTCCTTCTCTATGAGCCTTAGCGTAAGTTCTGGGTCAAATCGTTCAATAATGACATTTTTCCCCCCGGCGTGCATCACGGCCATGGCCCTGGACAGCGCAGCAATATGAAATAGCGGAAGCATGCATATATGGGAATCATCCGGTCCCAAATGATCGCCGGCCATAATCTGCAGGTTGGAATATACCACATTGGACTGGCTCAGCAGGGCGCCCCGCGGTTCTCCGGCGACTGCTGCCGTATGAATAATGACAAATCCCGAGTCCGCCGGAATAAGGAACTGCGCATCAGCACCCTCTTCAGAATATAGCGTTTCAAAGGGGTGAAACCCGTCGGGGACGTCTCCTCCCCCGATGGTGTAGCACCTTTCAATGGTGTCAACCTTGCCAGCAATCTCTTTAACAGTCTTTTGGTATTCGGGCCCTGCAAAGACAAACTTTGGGGTGGCGTCGTTGAGGACATATTCTACTTCATTCTGCTGAAATCGCCAGTTTACGGGAAGGAGAATGGCGCCGATCTTTGCAGCGGCCCCATACAGGATCATAAATTCATCGCAGTTATGGGCCACGATCCCCAATCTGTCCCCTTTCTCGACCCCAAGTTTCACAAGTCCTGCTGCTAACTGATCACACCTATCCTTAAACTGGCTGTAGGTCAACCGTACATCGTTAAAGACGATGGCCTCACGATCGGCGTGGCACTGGGCGTTGCGGCATATAACATCATACAGCGTAAAATCCTGAACTAACATCTGTTACCTCTCAATCGTTTATTCCGATATATAGGGTAGGGGCCAGATCTTGAAGTAGTCCCTTATCCTGATCCATATCCCTACAAGCCCCTCAGGCTCGAAGATGATGAACAGGATGATAAGGCCTCCGAAGACGAGCTCCTTAACCGGCCCCAGATATATGGTCACATTGGGGTCGTAGACCTGGCTCAGATAGCTTACGCCGAGATCCAGTAGGACGGGGACGAGGGTAACAAATATGACCCCGAACACTGTGCCCACCAGCCTTCCTAAGCCCCCGACCAGGACCATGGCTAAAAAAATGATGGAATTGATAAAGATATACTCTTCGGGGATTGCGCTCCTGAGCATTGATGCATAGAGTGCCCCGGCTACGCCTGCATAGAAGGAACTGATGGCAAAGGAGAGGATTTTGTAGCGGAATATGGATATGCCGATGATCTCGGCGGACACGTCGTTATCACGGATGGCAATAAAGGCACGGCCGATCTTGGAGCGTGTGAGGTTCTTTGCCCCCCACATAAGGAACACTACCAAGACAAACAGGAACACAAAATAGGCCTGGTTTTTCTCTAACGAGACCCCGAAGATGTGGGGGGTGGGCAGTTCAATCCCCCTTATGCCTCTGGTGAGGTTATCCCAGTGAATGATCAGGTATTCGATCACAAACTGGAACGCCAGGGTGGCCACCATAAGGTAGAAACCCTTGATGCGCAGGGATGGAATCCCCACGATTAACCCGAACAGGGCCGCCATCAGACCGGCAATCAGTATGGATAGAATAAATGGGCAGCTGTATTCCGTGATCAGAAGGGCGGAAGTGTATGCGCCCACCCCCATAAAGGCGGCGTGACCGAGGGACAGGAGACCGGTAAATCCGACCAAAAGGTTCAGTCCGATGGCGGATATGAGATTGACCAAGATCAGGTTACCGATGAAGTAATGGTATTCATTGGGACCGATCCCGAAAGTTGATCCCATTAGAGAGAGGCCCACAAAGACAAGAAAAACAGTAAACCACACACGCATGAAGAGGGTGCGAAAGATCCTTTCATCCTCTTTATAGCTGAAAACAGCGGTAGAAGAGAAGTAGTCGCTGTACAACTCGGATAATGAACGCACTAATTGACCTCCTCTATGGCTATGGTCCCGCTGAACTTAGAGATCCGACCGTCTTCATAGCGTATCTCTATGCCCAGCTTATGCTCTTCCCTGGCCTTGTAGAGATCCTCAATAAGGTCATGATATCTCTCGTTGACAAAGGCGCGTCTTATCTTTCTGGTTCTTGTCAGCTCTCCATCGTCCGGATGAAGCTCTTTGAGCAAAATGGCAAACCGTTTTATCCTGATGTTTTCGGGAAATCTCTCGCAGATCTTTTGTATCTCATTCCGTATCAGTTCGTAGACCTCCGTTCTCTGGGAGAGGTCCTGAAAGGTCGTAAAAGAGATACCTCTCTTCTTGGCCCAGTTGCCCACATTTTCCAGGTCAATACTTACAATGGAGGTAACATTGGGCCGCTCACCCCCGCATACCATGGCCTCATGGATGTAAGCGCTGAACTTCAGTCGGGTCTCAATGTCCTGCGGAGCAAACCGGGTGCCATCCTCAAGGGTCATGATGTCTTTGGCCCGGTCAAATACATAAAGATGCCCATCCTCTCCGAAATATCCGGCATCACCTGTCCGGAGGAAACCGTCTTCGGTGAATCCCTCCTTTGTGGCCTTTTCGTTCTTGTAATATCCTATGTGGGTATTCTTTCCGCGCACAAGGATTTCACCCTCCTCGGAAAGCTTGATCTCAACGTTCGGGATTGGGACACCCACCGTTTCCGGCCGCACATCGTCTGCCTTGTGGGTGGTGGCGATCCCCGAGCACTCAGACTGGCCGAACACCTGACGGAGATCCAGTCCCAGGGCCTTGAAATATTTGAAGACCTCCGGGGAAATGGCCCCCCCTCCTGTCACTGCCATCCTGACCCGCCCGAGGCCCACCTTGTTCTTGAGAGGCCTCAGGACAAAGAAGGTGAGAGTACGGTGCAGGAACTTGTTCCATTTCCCCGGATCTTGACCCGCCAATTCGGCATCCGTGTATTTCAGGGCGGTCCCGATAGCCTTGTTATAGAAATAACGCTTGACAACATCAGCGTTGTCCATGGCGGCCTGTATGGTGGAAATGATGAACTCCCATACAATGGGGGTCCCGCCAAAATAATAAGGCTGGAGTTCCAACAGGTCCTTTCGCAGGGTCTCGGTCTCTTCCGGGAAATTGTAGTGGGCCCCCACCATGAGAAATCGAGCTACATTATATAACTGCTCTCCAATCCACGCCAGGGGGGCAGCGGAGAGAAGTTCGTCACCCCTTCTCATTTCCACTACTTCTCCGTAGCTCTTGGAGGCCTCAATGAAATTCTCATGGCTGAGGAGGGAAAGCTTTGGTTTGGCCGTGGTCCCTGAAGTGGTAAGCATCATGGCAGGCTTAGTAGGATCCAGCCTTTCGACCAGTTTCAAGAGATAGTCCTTTTGGACCTTTTCCTCTTCTGCTCCTAAATCAAGAACCTTCCGAAAACGCTCCAGAAACGGATATTCTTCGTAGTAGTGGCTCATGCCCCTTGAGTCCCACACGATTACCCTCTCTACCTGATTCCTGATTCTTTCCCAGATAGCGAGGATCTTATCTACCTGCTCCTGATCCCGCACCACTAAGAATTTTGCGTCCGAATAAGAGACCAGGTATTCTACTTCCTCGGCCATGCTGTCAGGATATGCGCCGGTGGGGAGTCCTCCGGCGGCCATGCATCCAAACTCGGCAATAATCCACTCGGGTTTATTATCCCCTATAATTGCCAGATTATCCCCGGTCTCGAAACCGAGGGACCTCAGGCCTAAGGCAAACCGCTGGACATTATCCCTGAACTGGCGCCATGTCATGGGACTCCATACGCCATATCTTTTTTCCCGTATGGCTACCTCGTCAGGTATCTCATCCGCATTCTTTATGATAAGACCGAGTAGCGTGTCCTCTAACATGATCTCCCTTACCTCTCCTTCTGCCGTATCTTCTCAATAAATCGGGGTAAATCCTCTGCCGTGCCATTTTTCTGGATTCCCGCTTTCGCGGGAATGACAGATACTTGCTCTATTTCGTCATTCCCGCGAAAGCGGGAATCTCCTGCGGCGGCGGCATTACCGCTACTTATTGTGCTGTTACCTTTTGCCTGCCAAGATATGCCTCAATGACCTTCGGATCTTTCTGGACTTCGTCGGGAGTGCCTTCGGCAATCTTGGTCCCGAAATTGAGGACGCAGACGCGATCGGACAGATCCATGACAGCGGCCAGGTCGTGCTCGATCCAGACAATGGTAACGCCTAAATCCCGGTGTACGTCTAAGATATAGCTGGCGATGTCTTCCTTCTCCTCGACGGCCATTCCCGACATGATTTCGTCCAACAAAAGCAGTTTCGGTTTCATGGCTAAGGCACGGGCCATATCGACCCGCTTGCGAACCCCGAATGGAAGGATTCCTACCGGCGAATAACGAAAGCTTGAGAGACCCATAAAATCGATGATTTCTTCCTCGATTTCCTCCCGATGCTTTAGTTCATCCCGAACGATGTTGGGAAGACGAAAAAAGCTCCCCATAAGAGAAAACTTCATCAAAAAGTGTCTGCCTAATTTGATGTTGTCTAAAACGGTCATACCCTGGAACAGTTCCACCTTCTGAAATGTCCTGGCCACGCCCAGTGTCGCTACGGTGTGAGGCTTGAGTCTGTTCAGTTCCTTGCCATCGAATATAATGCCGCCGCCCTGGGGCCGGTAATGCATATTAATGCAGTTAAGCAGGCTGGTTTTGCCCGCGCCATTGGGCCCTATTATGGAGAAAATATCACCCTTTTTAACGGAGAGACTGATTTCCGTCAGAACATGCACGCCCCCAAAGGCCAGATTTAACCCTTCTATCCGTAACAGATCGTTTTTGTTCGTTTCCATTAGAGCCATCGCTTTCGTCTCTTGTACCTCTTAGCGTCCCTGTAGCTCTTCCGCTCCTTCTTCCCGGACCCTAAATAGAACTCGCGCACATCCTCGTTTTCAAGGAGTTCCCGGGCATTTCCGTCAAGGACGATACGCCCGGTTTCCATGACATAACCCCGGGTGCCGATATCTAAGGCGGCATGGGCATTCTGTTCCACCAATATAATGGTGATTCCCGTCTGGTTGAGCTGGCTGATGATACTGAAAAGCCCCTCGGTGATGAGGGGGGCCAACCCAAGGGAAGGCTCGTCAAGGAGCAACATCCGCGGTTTTGTCATAAGGGCCATACCGATGGCCAGCATCTGCTGTTCGCCGCCCGAGGCATATCCCGCCTTTCGGTGTTTCAGCTTCCCGAGAACCGGAAATAGCCCGTAAACATTCTCCATATCGGTCTTTACCTGTTTGTCCCACCGGGAGAATGAGGCGGCCCCGAGATTCTCCTCTATGGTGAGGTACCAGAATACAGGCCGGTCCTCTATCACATAGGTGAGCCCGAATCGCTTCATGATGTCGGTGGCATCCAGGCCCTTGATGGATTCATCGTTCATCTTGATATCACCATCAATGATATCACCGTCATAAAAGTCTATCATGCCGGCTACGGAGCGGAGAAGGGTCGTCTTTCCCGCGCCGTTGGCCCCAATGATGATCAGGATCTCTCCGTCGTTCACAGTGACGGAGACACCGTTCAGGACAGAGATAACATCATGATAGACGACGCGAAGGTTTTCTATGCTGAGCATAACTTAAACCCTCTCGATCCGGACTTCTCCAAAGAGTCCGTAAGGCCGGATCAGAAGCACGATCAGGAGCAACAGGTAGGGGGCCACTTCTTTGAAGCCGACCAGACCCATCGGCTCAATATAGGTGCCCGCTAAGGACTCGCAGACACCCACAATTATTCCCCCGACCAGCGCACCTCCGATGCTGTCCATCCCTCCGATGAGTACTACAGGGATGGCCCTCAGCCCCACAATTGCCGACATTGAGGAGAGGGCGCCGAAGTTGGAGATCATAATACCGGCAATAGCGATACAGGCTGCACTGATGGCCCATACAATCAAAAGGATAAACCGTGCGTCTATGCCGAATGCCATGGCCTTGGCCTGGCTCTCGGATGTGGCCCGAATGGCAAGACCCCAACGTGTGCGAAAAAGCAGGAAAATGATTAAACCAAATGTGCATAAGGAAAGCATTCCTGCCCAGATGGGATCAGAGAGGAAGAGGAGTTCACCGTATTCCTGAGTGATATCCGGAAGCTCAAGAAAGAAGGAATAGCTGTGTGAGCCGAATATGAGCTGAACACATGCCCTCAGAAAAAACCCCAGGCCTAATGTTATGATGGTCATTGAGAGCGGCGATCTTCCTAAGAGGGGTTTGATGGTGAGTCGTTCCACCAGAGCGCCCACCAGGCCGGCGGCAACTAATCCCAGGGGGAGGGCAATCAACAAGGGAATGCCAAGATCGAAGAAAAAAATATAGAACAGAAAAGAACCGATGACGAGAAATTCGCCAATGGCAAAGTTGAATGCCTCGGAGGCCCTGTAGATAATGACAATGGAGAGACCCAGCAGGGCGTAAACCAAACCGACTAATATTCCGGAACCTAAGGCCTGAATAAAATCAACCATGTTGACCTCCGGGGAGATGTGATGTTTCGAGACCTTTGAAAAAAGTTCAATTTCAAAGGTCTCGTTTCCGTCCACACGGCGCCGGGCACCTCAGTCAGCTACTCGACCTCAAGGCCCGACAGGCGGGGGCGTTTCCCCCCGCCCTGGCTTTATCCTACTCCTACCACTTCACCTCATCCACATTGATCCATTCAGTGATCGGGACGACGGCCCCCATGGGGACCTTCTTCCCCTTATAATCGACAATTTTGACCTGTGCCTTGAAGATCTGCAGCATGGGGATGGTATGGGATTTGTAAGAGAAAGTTTTCCCTCCGAACATGCCGTTGAAATCCCAGACCAAATTGTCAAGGGCCTTCTTGACCCCTTCCCGAGTGAGATCGCCAGCATTATCAGCCTCTATCAGGGCCTTTTGGAGCAGAAACGCATAGGTCATGCCGTCCATGTAGAGGAACATATCCTTGATTCCACCACCCTTCAGGCCTTTTTTATATTCTTCAGGCCTATATTTCTTGGCAAAATCATGGGCCATCTTTACCATCTTGTTGTCCATGGGGGTCTTTGCCCTGGGCACGGCATCGCAGAACGGCCGGGTAGCTACTCCAACGTAGCCATCGTAGGCATCCTGGGCCACCAGGATCGGCATTCTCCCGGTGGTATAGTGGGTTCCCATAAGCTGAGCACGCTTCAGGATCTTTTTGGCGGTCTTAAAAAAGATGGCGGTGCAACCTGAAGCCCCAGAGTAGCCATGATAGATCACATACTGGGCCTTTGCCTTACGGAGCTGCATGCATTCATCGGTGGCAGATGTGGCGCTGTACGGATACTCGATCTCAGCGACTATGTTGATGCCTTTCTTCTTGGCATAAGCCCTTGCCTCTGCCAGGCCGTCCCTGCCCCAGGCGGTTGGGCTGTAGACAAGACCTACCTTCGGGTCTCCTTTGCCCTTGTAATTTTCTTTGATCCACTTCAATAAAACCTTCAGTTGATCGCCATATGTTGCACCTAAGGAATAGTAATAGGGGTATTTTGTCGGGCCTCCATCAGGCCCAAAGATCTCTGCCGAATAAGAGCCGTCCAGCCATGGGATCTTTTGCTCCTTATTCACCTTGTCAATCAAGGGCTTGAGCCCTCCGGTGATGTATCCGGTGGCTATGAGGAATTCGTCCGGGTTGTGTTCAGCACAATACTTATTAAAATTGGCAATCTCTACTTTTGGGCTATAGCGCATATCCTCTAAGAACCACTTGATTTTTTTACCGTTTACGCCACCTCCCTCGTTATTCACCCAGTTCATGCCGTCAATGAATCCCCATCCGAATTCAGGCAGGGAACCGACAGGCCCACTCATGGGGAACTGCGAAAGTGTTTTTATCTCTTTTGCTGAAAGGGGACCAATGAAAAGTAAAATTAGGGACAGGGTAAATGCCAAAACAAAAAATGCTCTCTGTTTCATGACTCTTCCTCCTTTTGGGGGCAGGTCCGTTAGGCGAACCTTCCTTTGTCAGTTGAGTTGAAAGGCGGACAGTCCGGGGTTTCTTTTACTCACCTCCTTACATTTATTAATTAAAGTGTTCTGACTAATAAGGAAACCCAGCAACAAGAAGCTTCTATGATGGGCCTCCATGAGAGCGTTGTAGGTCAAAAACGAAGGATTCATGTTGCGGGATACCCGGAAAGGAGACTTTACGAAGCAGCAACAGGGAGCAGTAATATTCCACGATCCGCATGAGAAGAGGGGCTGAATCATAAGCAGGTATCCCCGTAATCCTAAAGGTAGTGTTGTATTAGCAGTAAAGTTCAGTTAACCTAAAAAACCTGGTTTCGATTGTCAAGAGAATAATTCCTCAAATTCCCTCAAACCTCGCGATGACCTCCTTCATGATTTCATCGGCACCGCCGCCGATGGAGAGAAGACGTGAATCTCTGAAGTACCTGGAAATCAAGGATTCATTCATATAGCCCATTCCGCCGAACATTTGGAGACAACCGTTACTTACCTTAAAACTCAGTTGACCGGCTATTAGCTTCCCCATTGATATCTCCCGGGTGGCATCGAGTCCCTCTATCTTCATCCTTACGATGTGAT
>Ga0222626_1000762_pt1 | contig 16750 bp, 35 predicted proteins | sample AntAcemetageno91_FD_179862 | JGI IMG/M metagenome (GOLD analysis project Ga0222626, IMG submission 179862) | Saline water microbial communities from Ace Lake, Antarctica - #91 | ecosystem: Environmental > Aquatic > Non-marine Saline and Alkaline > Saline | place: Antarctica: Ace Lake | collected...
AGATGGGAAAATATCATAAAGCTAATAAAAGCAGAAAGGCAGAATATAAGATACACGCTGACTATTAATCAATAACAAAGGGAGTGTAAGATGGAAAAGACAAGATTGGTATTGGAAGGAATTGACCTGAACGGAATTGCAGAGCAGAATGTAATGGACTATTTCTGCACACCGGGCGGGCAATTGTGTATCTGGGATGATGGGACAGCGTCAATGCTATATGGTAGTCACCCGTCAGAGAGATGCCTTGTCAGTTTGGGGAGTGCAGACTGCGGGCATGAGATGAAAAAACGTCATCTAAGGGATAACAAAGGATATTACACCGAAATGCTACGTGATGAGATTGAACGGTTGATTGGGATGGAATTGGAAGGGGAATAGCTACCACAACCGTCTTATCTGGAGCATTTAACGCGTGTTCCAGAGTAAGCCGGAAGGCGAATAAACAAAGGAGTGAATTATGGAAAAGAACAAAATGTGGGAGTATTTAGTCGAGAATGGAATAGCTACAGAGCAGGAATTGCAGCTTGTCACACAAATAAACGGGTATAATGAACAGGCAATGCTTGACGTATTATACGCAAGAACTGGATATAACAGCTTTGAACAGGTTGAGGGGGAATAATATGAGAACCAGGGAAGAAATAATCAGTGAAATGGTGCAGGTTATGGAACGTTTGAATCAGGTCAATCTGGATATGAGCAGGAGTAAATGCAAGAGAGTTTTTTAAATTCTTGTCAAAATTGAGCAGATTAATTTCTGCTCTTTTTTTTTATTCCCAATTATGTATTATACTTTATAATATTATACTATATATTATCTTTATAGTTATTACTATCTTATTGTAATAACTCTTATTGTAATAACTATAATTAGTACAATAATAGTACTATTGTTTTAAGTTGTTATAAAGTAGTTATTACTTTTTAGTTGTTATTACTATAAGATAGTATTATAATATAAGAGCAATTTCCGTTCCAAAGTTTAGGAAATAAATATTATTCTGTTATTTCCTGCTTGAAATAAAGAAATATCACCTTTCAAGATAATTAACCTTGACAGTTTTTGGTTAGTTTAGTTAGGTTGACTTGTAATCTAAAAGGAGGTTATGAAATGGAAAAAGCAAGATTGTCTCTTAAAAAGGACTTACTCGGCAATTTGACAATTACTAATAATACCGTCAAGGGAGAGGGATTTATTGAAGACTACAAAGTAGATTATTCTGAGATAGTAAAAGAGCTTTCGGTCGATGAGTGCAGGTGGTTGGATAATGGTTTAGACGTGGAAATTGGAATTGATGACAGCAGGTTTAGTAATATTGAGAACTGGTTTTATTGTTTAGCTGGGATAGATTATTAGCATTTATCCAGATATTACTTGACACAATCAGTCAATTAATTATGTAAGGTAAGTATTAAAAGGAGTGTATAAGATGACGGAAGCGGAAAAACTTGTAAAAGAGATAAAGTTTTTGGTTAGTTTTGCAGTGTTGACTCAGTAATCTAAAGGAGGTTATGAGATGAGTATTAAGAGAGTTGGATGGAAGCACTTGGGAACAGAGACCTTTGGAATGATGTTTTTTGCAATAGCAATTAATGTAGATGGGGAAAAAAAGTTAGTTACTTTTAATTTCTTCAATGGTAATATTAAAATTACATCTAATGAAGTTAAGCCCGACCCTGACAATATGGTACTTGCGAGTATAATGATAATAGCCAGAAAGACGGTCATTGAGTATATAAGTCACTGCGAAACAAAATAATATTTAATCTTAGGAGGATTAAGATGACAAAGCAAGAATTAACTGCCTTAATGGCTGTCAAGTGTGAGCTATCCAAACAGCTTGACTTTAAAATGATTGGAACGGAAAGAATCGGGAAGAAAGCTAAATATAGAGAAATTAGCGTCAAAATAGATGCAGAGCTTAATCGTCTATATGAAATGGAGCAGACATCTAAAAACCTCATGGTGGAAATCAATCTATTATGTGAGTTATTGACCTTGAAAAACTGCGAGATTGCAGATTTACAGCAGACGCTAAACGAGAGGGATTAATTATGAAATATTTATGGGTTGAGTATCTGGTGGTTTTGTTAATTATAATAGCGATTATGGGAGCTTTCGTATTGGGCAGAACATCGGTTGACCCTATCATTAATCGTGTTTACGTGGACATGGACAGTCAGCTTTTATCCGCAATCCGTACCTATCATGGCACGGATGCCGACACAATATATATTATCGGGACTGAGCTATGCCTTTTGCGTGACGGACATCATTGGTCAGCGTTGACTGGCTCGTTTTTAAGGTTTTATGATGACAATTATTTAAAGGGGGAATAATGTTTCTTATGATGTCAAAGCGAGAATATGAAATGGATATGAAACTTTTGGATAGATTAGACGTAATTATCAAAAATGAACGGCAATACTTCAAGGATATAATGCAGAACGATGAATATTCTGATAAACAGAAGGGCTATTTATCGGATAGCTGTCAGCGTGGTATTAACAGAATGTGCTCGCAAAGATGGAAGCTAAAGAAAAAATATGGTATTGGGAAAAAGGAGGCAAAATGAGCAGATATAGACAGGTAATAGAGGAATTGAGAGAGGAATTAATGCAATATTTGATAAATAAGGGACATGGAAACTATTTATCATATTGCAGGTACTGAGCTATGCTTCATGCGTGACAGCCACATTATATCAGCGTTGACGGGTAAATTCCTGCGTTATTATGATGATAATTATCTAAATGGAGGTTTAAAATGACTACGAATGATTTAAAGACACTGGTTGAATCTATGGAGTGGCGTGATGACAGAGGTATGTTCTCGGATTGGGATGCTGAATTTATAGAAACTGCCGTAATAGGTGACCGTGTAACATTTAGCTCCTGTGCAAGTGAGGCTGGCATAGTGGAATTTATAAAGGTCAATGACGATCTTTGGAGAGTGGGGAAGGTATTAAGGGAGGCTGTCAGATGAAATTTGAAATATATAAAAGATATGTATTAATAAAAACAACAGACACAATAGCTTCAACATTATACGAAAATGATATTTTTACATATTACGGAAAGGATGGAGAAAAATTTAGTTTCAGGTATTCTGGTGGACATATATCTATGACCGAACAGGAAATGGAAGAATATCTTAGAGAAGCATCAAGAGAGGAATCAAGTGCAGATTATGAATTTCAAGCATTAAAACGAAAAGAATGGAATTTAATAATGAAATGCTTAAAGGGTCTAAAATGACAAATAGCCCATTCACCTATCTCTACTTTTTATCGTTTGGGTTTAGCATCTACTATCTGCTATGTGTCGTATATGCCCCAAATCCACCCCAAAAACGGCAGAAGTCTAAAATCTGGTATAATTTCACTGGTTTGGTCTTATCGGCTGTATTTGGTATCTTATTTGCGTTTTTATCTACAAATTATTAGGAGGTTTGAAATGAATAAGAAAATGAGAGGTTACAAGGTATTTAATCCCGATTGGAAGTGTTATGGTATGCAATATGAAGTCGGGAGAACCTATAAGCATAAGGGCAATTTATCATTATGTGAAAGTGGTTTCCATTTTTGCGAGAAGCTGATTGATTGCTTTAATTATTACCAATTTAACCCGAATAATAAGGTTGCCGAAATTAAAGCAATTGGAAAAATCGTAAATGGGGATAATAAAAGTGTCACCGATAATATCTCTATTATAAAAGAAATATCGTGGCAAAATGTTTTAGAGTTAGTAAATTTAGGCAAAGGAAATACTGGATTAGGTAACCCAGGTGACAGGAACTCAGGTTACTGGAACTCAGGTAACAGGAACTCAGGTGACTGGAACTCAGGTGACTGGAACTCAGGTGACAGGAACTCAGGTAACAGGAACTCAGGTAACAGGAACTCAGGTGACAGGAACTCAGGTTACTGGAACTCAGGTGACAGGAACTCAGGTTACTGGAACTCAGGTGACAGGAACTCAGGTAACAGGAACTCAGGTTACTGGAACTCAGGTAACAGGAACTCAGGTGACTGGAACTCAGGTGACTGGAACTCAGGTTACTGGAACTCAGGTAACAGGAACTCAGGTGACAGGAACTCAGGTAACAGGAACTCAGGTTACTGGAACTCAGGTGACAGGAACTCAGGTAACAGGAACTCAGGTTACTGGAACTCAGGTGACAGGAACTCAGGTTACTGGAACTCAGGTGACAGGAACTCAGGTAACAGGAACTCAGGTTACTGGAACTCAGGTAACAGGAACTCAGGTGACTGGAACTCAGGTGACAGGAACTCAGGTAACAGGAACTCAGGTGACTGGAATAGTTGCCGTTTTGCAACGGGCTTTTTCAATTCCAAAGAAAGAACAATAAGTATATTCAATAAAGATAGCGGATTGTCCAGAGATGAGTTTTATCAAAAATTCACAATTCCATCTTGCCTATATTTTGACTTAACTGAATGGATAGATTCTGAAAACATGACCGATAAGGAAAAGGAAAACAACCCTAAATACGAAACAACAGAGGGGTATTTAAAAACATTAACTTATAAGGAGGCATCGGTAAAGTCAATATCCAAAGCTACCGATGAAGAAAAGGAACAAATACGTGCATTACCAAACTATGACCCCGATATATTTGAAGAGATATTTGGTATCAGGATTTGAGGGAGGTAATATGAACGATATAAAATTAGTGGAATTTATCCTCAATCATCAGCTACAATATCAGATTGGGGAGCTTGTAAATATTACGGGCGAAACACGTAAAACGCTTTTGAGGGTCATAAAAAAGCATAACCTATACTATTGTATTAAAGATGCTGACGCGGGAATAATTAACGACATAAATAGCAGTGCATTAAAAAGCTATACCATAAGTCAATTATCCTATAAGCACAAAAAGTCATATCCTTGGGTATATCGAGTATTGAAGCGTTATGGATTTCTTAAAAAAGATAAGTTCAAAGTCAAGACCAAAAAGGGTGATATTATCATCGAAGAATATCATTATCTTAAATCGACACCACGCAGAAATGCCAAAATGACAGCATATCTATTGGAAATGCTTAAAATTTTCCCAGTAGTTATGGTTTCGAGGGCAGCCAAAGAGCTTGACCTAAGACCCCGTTCACGTCAGGGACTGTATGATTTGTGTATTGAATATGGCATAATACCCTTAAAAATGGGTCAAGTAAAAACTAAGGAGGATTAGATGTGTGAAAAACAAGCTGATTTTTGGCAAACGATTTATGACTGGGTGGTAATGTGGTTTCGCATGAATGAAGATGTGGAATTTCCACTTGAAGTAATATATAAAGACCTTACTGGTCAGATGTTAGATGAAGGGGAAGTTCCACCTACCTATGATAACTTTGAAATCAATTTTAAGGATTGGATAGGTAATTATAGAGAATTTGAGTTTTCGGATAAGTATTTTATCAACACCGAGTTTGGGTGGATGCTTACTTCAAACCATGATTTAGTGGTAGAGAACATAGAATATCTTGAAAAGAAGATATTGCAATTAGAAAATCAGGAGGGAAAATGAGCAGGATAAAGTCACTACCAAATGAAAAATGGGAAGAGATAGACGGATATGATGGATATTATGAAATCAGTAATATGGGTAGAGTTATGTCTCATTATGGAAAGGGCAGAATACTAAAAGTAAATAAATTTGCCATAGTTGGACTTTCGTTATATGGCGATACAACATCAACAACTATTTGGCTTCTTGTTTGGGATTACTTCGGAAGTAAAAAAAGAAATCCGCATTATTTAGATGTAACTCATATAAATGGCATAATTACTGATAATAAAATAGAAAATTTAGAATTAATAGGATGCCATGAAAAACCAGTTAAATGGTTAAAATATAAAAATACTTCAAGTAAGTATATTGGAGTACGTAAAGTAAAAAATCGAAAGGTATTTCGTAGTTCTATTAAATTAAATGAAAAATCAATAGAGTTAGGAAGTTTTTCTATTGGAATAGATGCCTCAAATGCTTATCAAAAAGCATTAAGTGAAATTCTGGAATATAAGAAAGTGACTAAACCAAATAATATAGTAGAATTACTTCAAGGAGAAGAATGGAAGTGCATTAATGGCTATAACGGACATTATGAAGTTAGTAACATGGGAAGAGTTAAATCCCGATATAAAGGTGAAAGGCTCATGAAATCAAATGGAGCATTCCCAAGAGTTGTTTTATATTTGAACAATGTTCAAAAAAATCATGGTGTATCAACACTTGTTTGGGATTATTTTGGAGATAAGAAAAGGATTAGGTATAAAACCGAGATATTCCATATAAACGGCAATCTATCCGATAATAGAATAAGTAATTTACAGTTACTATATCATCGAGAACTTATGTCTAATGCTTATAAGAAAAAGAATACACTAAGTAAATATACAGGAGTAACTTGGAGTAAAAAAATGCGATGTTGGTGTGGTTATATATTTGTAAATGGAAAATTGGAAAACTTAGGGGTGTTTAAAAAAGAAATCAAGGCACATGAAGCATACCAGTCGAGATTAGCTGAGATACAAGCACCAACCCAATGAGCCTGATTGATACGAAGAAGAAAATGCTCGTTAAAAAGGCAGAGACTTACATCAATATGCTTTGCGATAAGTGTCCAGAACTTGCGGATACTTCAACGCCTGAGATGTACGACCTGCCTGATTGGAGCTTACCTATCGAAAAGTTTGAGAAGGAATTGAGCAAAACCCTAAAGAAATGGAAGGAAGAATATGACAAAATCAAGTCACGAACTGCCGAATGATTTAAATGCAGAGGCGGGTGTATTATCTGCCTGTTTGATTGAGAAGTCGGCAATTGTCAGGGCATTATCTGGTAATCTGAACGAGACTGACTTCTACAGGCATTCTCATAAGCTCGTATTCAGGGCAATCAGACGGCTTTATGATGATGGTATAGATGTTGATACAATCACTCTTTCCAATAAAATGAAAAAAGATGGAACATTCGACAAATCGGGTGGATTTGAATTTATTAACGAGCTAACTGGATTTGTTCTAAGTGCTACGAACGTTGACTCATATATATCTATTGTCAAGGAAACATCACGCCTGAGACAACTTTCCGTTATGGCTCATAACATATTGGAAACCGACGGATTAGACTCTGCTGAATTATTTAAGCAGTATAACACTGAACTTGCCAAGATAATGTCAGATGGCGGATTGGCAGGAGTTACTAAAATAGGTGAGATAAATGATATTTTAGAGCAGAAATATGATGATGGTGCGGAACTGCTAAAGTCCTTTCCTACCTATTTTGATAACATTGACCATTTCCTGACAATGACAGAGGGCAACCTTGTTGTTTTAGCTGCCAGACCTGGAATGGGCAAAAGTAGTCTTGCAAGACAGTTAGCCTTTAATTGGGCTACACTCGGTCGTCATAAGGTAGGGATATTTTCTCTTGAAATGGACAAAGAAGAGGTTGTAATATGTATTAAATCTATGGCTTGCTCAATCAATAGCAGGGATATTTATAAGCGTGCCATGAACGAGTACGAGTTGACAAGATTTGTTTCTGCTGGCGATACTCTTAGGTTTGCCAATATTGAGGTATATGATAAGGGCAGGGTTACGCCAGAATACATCAGGAATATGGTTGATAAGCATGATGCTGACGGTGAGCCATTTGATATTATAATCATTGACTACATTCAGCTAATGAAGGTAACAGGTAAATATCAAAATAGAATGGTTGAAATATCCGAAATAACAGGAGACTTAAAAATATTAGCTAAAGAGAAAAAGATACTCGTTTTAGGGCTATCTCAGCTTAATCGTAATCCCGAAAGTCGTGATGACAAACGACCGAGACTGTCGGATATAAGGGAGTCGGGCAGTTTTGAGCAAGATGCCGACAAGGTGTTTTTTGTATATCGTCATTGGTGGTATCATAAAGATACAGCCAATAAGAACGATATGGAAGTATTATTCGAGAAAAACAGGCAGGGTGAGATTGGCACGGGTCATTTAATATTCTACCCTGAGACGACGAGATTTGCAGATAAAAAATGGTATCCAAAGGAGGATTGAAATGGCAGAAGCACAGATTATTAGAATAGGTATTTTTCAAATGCAGTTATGTGTCCCGAAGAAATTTAGCGATGAAGAAATTATTGAGTTTGCGGAAAGCGAAAACCCCGCTGGAACTCAAAATGGTTGGACTCTTGTAAGAGATGGTGATGAAATTCTCGGTGGGGATTCCGCAAGGGTTCAGTGTGTAGATATAGAAGATAACATACACGTTGTTGTAGTGGTATAAGGAGGATTTATGACAAAGATAGAAGAGGAAGTAATCGAAGAATTAACTCTGATGGAACTGCTGGCATTGCAAATAATTACTATAGCAAATAACTATTTTGCAGACGATGAAGAGAGGGAACAACTCAGAATAAGCCTGTTTTGCTTAGAATTTACTCACCCTGACCTTATAACGGTTGCTTATACCACAAATCATTCAAGAAATGGTTCAAGTCTTATGTCTATAGAGTATCACTACGAAAAGGAGTCGATAGAGTGCTTTTATATCACAGAATTAGAAAGTTTATCTAAAGCGTTATTCCATCCAGCACAAGTGGTTGATTTGTTCAAGAAGATGTATAGCTTGGCTAAAAAAGACTTGGAGGATTAGAATGAAAAAGCTAATAATTATATTACTCTTACTGTTATTGACAAACTATCTCATGTCACAGGGTATCGAGCCAGATAAGGTAGCACACTTCACCGCTATATCAGGTTTATATATCTTATCTGATTGCGTGTGTGAGTGGTCAGGATTGCCCCGATACGTTCCATTTGTGCTATGCGTGGGAGTATCGTTTGGCAAAGAGCTTAACGACCCTTTCTTTAATTGGCAGGATATATACGCAGATGGTATTGGTTTGACGTTTGGTTTGGCTATAAGATTTGCAGACTTAAAAACAAGGAGGTAATGTGACAACCAAAGAGGTGGAATTGCTTATTAGGGAAATACGCAATAATAGCAAGGATTTAAAAGCAGATAGTGAGCCTGAAAATATAGAGATTGGTGATGCACTGCTCATCTCGTTTATTTCTACCGAAGAAGATTTATTAATGATTAGAAAGAAATGGAAAGATAGATGGGAGATTGAGCAGTTATGGAGCTATTCTAATGCCTGAAAAAGACACCACGAGATACATGGAGGTGGTTGACGATGACAAATTGAAAAATAGGGGTAACTTCACAGATTACGTACCTAATCTTGCAGATACCTACAACCTGAATATGTTCACCGCTTCTATACCTGAGAGCAGGATAGGGGAATATGAGCTACATTGTGAGCGGGTAATGTTCGGTAGCCCTGAGTTGTATGAATATATGTATTGGCGAATGGTATTAAATGAGCAGATACACGACTGGTATCACTGCAATTTGAAGAAGCCAGACACCAATCATTTTCCACAGTTGCGTAATGCTCTGGAAAAATAAGTTAATGAATATATTGACAGATGTGGCGTGGAAATTACATTTGTCAACAGATTAATTAGGAGGTTATATGATTTATTTACTTTTGATACTTTGGTTTGGTGTTGGAATATGGCGAGCTTACAAATATCTGTCGTGGGATATACGTGATGAGGGCTGTCTATTCTTTTACCACATTACACGGGGGATAAGGTATATCATTTTCGGACTATTCACATGGGTCGAATATCATCTAAGCGATGTGGTTATCATTGGATATTATCCGTCAGAAAGGGATAGATACATAGATGGCAGGTATCTTATTAAAAATGAAACCCTTTACATCGAAAGTGACTTTGAATTTGACCTATCCCTCATTGGATTAAGAAATGAAAACGGTTTTAATTTACTCAGCGTTTCACAATCAGGCGTTATAAACAAACTGTTAGGTCTGAATAAAACAAATAGAAAAGAAGAAAGCTATTGCAGTATAACCGAGTGGCAATTCGATAAAATGTATAAAGAGAGCGGATTGACCGAACTCAATATTGTAGATGGCGAAATTGTAATTGGCGAAAAGATAGAATTATAGGAGGTTATATGAGAGAAAGAGAAATTAAAAACGCAGTGATTAGCTCGGCATCGGTTTGTCTCGAAAGAGATACTTTTATTTCGTTGAGTATATGTTTTGATTATGGAGGATCTGGACAATGTAACAGTATCAACTTTGGTGTTGCAGATAAGAATAAAATTGTAGAGCCTAACTATATGGCTCACTACATTGGCAGAATATTAAAGCTCGTAGGCGTAAATTCGATTAAGGAACTGAAAGGGGAGGCCATCAGGGTTGACGCTTCATACGGGAAGGTTTTTAGAATAGGTCATTATCTCGAAGATAAATGGTATGATATATCGGAAATTGCAAAGGGAGAAGCGTAAATGAAAAAGATACCATACCAAACCCACGATGAATGGCTGGAGTTATGAAAGACCATATATCAGTATCGCAGTTTAATACATACAGCAGGTGTCAATATCAGTGGTATCTGCGTTATATCAGGGGTGAGACAGTTCCCCCATTCCCGAATATGACTATAGGAAAAGCTACACATGAAGGCGTTGAAAACGCTTATACACAGATTATGACGGAAGATAAGTTTATACCTAATATTTGCACAGATGTAACCCGTGACAAAATCACGAATGATGTTGAAACCGACTGGACTGATACCCCGAAAGCTACCGCAATCGACAACAGTACATCAATGGTAAAAGCGTATTTTGATGGTGGATATGTTGATGACATTCATCAGGAACAGATTACTGGTGTTGAAATGAAAGCGGACTTTATTCTGAAACTGAAAGACTCTGAAATTCGACCACGTATTGTCGGTTATGCAGACATAGTTCTGAAAGATAGGATAATTGACTTAAAAACAGGTAAGCGTAAAAAGACAAAGGCAGACGGATTTAACTATATCCAAAATGGTATCTATGCAAACTATTTTGGCGTTAAGGGTTCTGAGGTTCACGTCATGTCATATAAGAAGAAAGGTGCAGAGGTAAACGATTATAACGTTCCGCTAATACCCATACCTGCACTTTTTGGAATAATAAATGGTTTCTGGCAAAGACTGTTAATATCAGCAGACGAAAAGGATTTTATGCCAACAGGTCTTATTCACGATTGGGCTTGCTCGTACTGTGGTTATGGCAGAACAGGAAAATGTAAGTATAAAATGATAACAGGAGGTTAGAATGGTTAAAGGATTATCACTTGGTCTTGCCGAGATAGGCAAAATCAAAATCGGAAAAAAGGGTGCAGAGAAGATTTCCAAGGCAGGGAACAAGTTTCGTATGCCAACAAAAGATGACCATTTCACTATCACAACACTGGAAAGAGACAGTAATGATGATTTCAAGGTTGACAAACGGATTATGAAAGAACTTGGTGAAAACCCGAAAGAACTGAAAATCATGCTCATTTATGATGACATTGACCAGAATTTCCCAACCCGATATGCACGTTATGTAGGAACAAAGTGCGTTTGCTCTGGTGACGGAGAAATGGCAAGACTTGTTAATGACAGAACGGGGGAAGTAACTGAAATAACCTGTAACCCTGCAACTTGTCCACATATCAAGGAAAGAAGATGTAAGATTAACGGAACGCTGAATTGCTTACTGGAAAACACCAATACTTTAGGAGGTGTTTATAAATTCAGAACCACATCTTATCACTCAGTAAAACAGATACTAAACTCATTGCTTTTTATTCAGCGTATAACGGGTGGTACATTGGCAGGAATACCACTTTATCTTACATTAAGCCCGAAACACGTCTCGCCAGATAGCACCAAGGGAATGACCGTTTATGTGGCTAATATTGAATATCGTGGCAACCGTACCAATTTGATTGACACCGTAATTGACCTTAATCAGAAGTTGCTTTCGCAAACAGGGGCAATTAAGGCTATCGAACTGAAAACAAAAAAGATTAAGTTTGCAGACGACCCCGAAGCTGAGATTGTACAAGAGTTTTATCCAGAACAACAGGAGGGTTACGAGAAAGAAGATGAAGCAATTGTTCTATCGGAAGAAGATATTGAATTGATACCAGTAGAAGAAGATATTGTAACGGAAGAAGTGGAAGCAGAAAAGGGTATCAATGAAATTAAGAAAGGTGTATCAGATAGCTACAAAAAGCTCATGTCACTTATTCCCGAAGATTGGACAATAGATTACATCTTAGCCCATAATGAGAAGTTTTTGGGAACCAATGACTCTAAGCAATGTAACGACATAGACAAGCTGAAAGAACTGTTAGCCGATTTGGAAGGTCAGATAACCAAAATTGAAAAGGAGGAACTACCAAATGGATAAGCTCAAAAAGTTAGTAGCGGAACAGTTGGCAGGTGAAAGTTACAATATAACCGATTGGAGAGATTTTGCGTATGGTGAGACTACCCGTGTAAGAGAACTGGAAATTGACTTGGGGGAGATTAAAATAACCTATCAGCAATCTAATCTACATGATTATTTCTATGGTGGGGCAATCGTTAATGATTTCTATTCACCTAACTGGCTTTTTAATATTTCAATATCAACCCATGAAAATTACAACTACAAGCGAGACGTAGCTTTCGTTCGGTCTATCCTGCCAGAACTTGAAGCCATGTTATCTAAGGTCAAGGCGTATCGGGAGTTGGCAAGATGAAATATCCCATATCCCGATTAGACAAGGAATTTATGACCGAAATGCTGATAAAGACCTATGGCAGTGAGATTGACCTCGATGCAATACGTTATGGAAAATACGGCAATTCTATCCAAGTGTGGTCAGATGATTACCACATTAAGGCATGGGATGATGGAACGATAAACTTTGCCTATGGGGGATATAAACTCGACATTATCTCAGCAATCCTCAACCGCATGAAAACCTGTGATAACTGCCTGCACTGGACTGAGGCGTTTGATGACACCCAGGGCACTTGTGACCTATGCAAGAACCACGTTGACGGTGACGACTTCGATGATAATGGTAAGAAATTAGAGCCGACCTATGGCTTTGAAAATCGGGTGGAGCTATCATGTGATAGTGATGTTTATTATTATAAGAACTTTGACGGTGAGGAGGCTACTGATATATATTTACAGGACATCTTCTTAAGCATCAGGGTATTATTTGGCAAGAACATGAACTGTCCGAAGCACGAATATAAGGAGGTATGAGATGAAACAAGAATTTAAAATGACACAGGAAGAAATGGATGACATTGTTGCAATAAACAAAAGCAATATGCCAGTTTTGAGAATTGGGAATGTGACAACAGGCATGGATTTACAAGAAAAGATAAACGCTTATTGGTCAGGATTATCAGACAAATATGGGTTTAAGCAGTTTACTGTAGAGGGTAGTTCGAGGGGAAAGCTATATTTTCTTGCAGAGTCAAAGCCAATAGTTATTCCTAAGACACAAGCAGAAATAGACATGGACAAGTTTGATACCCTTGCTAAGATAGTTGAACAGTTTGAGATGAGTAATTATGAGTGTGAAGGCGGTTACCTTAAAAACAATACAGCCTTTATGTCACTTAAAAGAATGGCAGGGGGTGAATAAATGGAGACCGAATATTTAATCATAGGTTTCGTAGTATGCTTACTTATTGCAACATTATGGAAAGCGTTCAGGGTGTTGATAAAGGGTCTGATTGGCATACTTGACACCCTGCTATCACTCTTTATCCCAATCGGAAAATGCTCATGTGGTGAGAAGATTATAAGCGTGAACAGTTGCAATGAAGGATATGCACTGATATGTCAGAATTATGATTGCAGGAAACAGACTAACCGATACAAGTCTTTAATAAAAGCTAAGACCGAATGGTCTGAAATAAGGGGGATTAAATGTTAGAGATTAAATTACATTTCAGCAGGAACTTATGGCGTGTCAGACGGTCAGATAAAGAACTTGCGACCTTCACTGACCCTGATTTTATCCCTGCCTACATGATAGCTTCTTCATGGTCAATACAGGATAAGGCAAGACTGATTGTAATCGGCAAACAGGATATTGGAATAGGTCAGCTTGATTTTTGCAGGTTAGATATAGGTGACAAGATGTATGATGAAGTTGACAAGGTGGAAGATGATAAAGACCAGATAATGGTTGATTTTGATAATAAGGAGGTGGATAATGCCTGAACAATTCAAGAAAGCAAGCGATATGGCGTGGCTCGAAACGTGTACCGAATTAATAAGGAAGCGTGAGCTTTTAGTCCTTCACCCTTACGATTGCCCAGAAGGTGAGAGAACATTCGGATATGGGCATAATATGGAGCTTATAAATGTACAGGCACAGCCACCGTCAACCACAGCACACGAACTCCTATTTGTATTGGAACATCTTACCGAGCCTGAAAAGATAGCTGAGTATTTGCTTGCAGGTGATGTATCTGACTGTTACCTTACACTTGTCAGCGAACTTCACGAATGGGGTGATTATGGATATGATTTTGACACCTTACCCATTGATTGCAAGATAGTACTCGTAGATATGTGTTTCAATATGTCATGGGGTAGATTATCAGGATTTGTCAATATGCTTACTGCTATACAGATGAAGGATTGGCAGAAGGCTTCTGATGAGTGCATAGATAGTAGATACGGTAGAAATAAGCATACAGCATATCGGGCAAGAAAGAACGCTGTCCTGCTGTTACATTGCGAGGATTAAATGATAATCAAACAGAAGAAACTTATCCTTTTTAAGACAGTAGAAAGCAAGATGTCAGACTTTTCTGGCAAATTGAGATACGAGCTAATTGTTCGTGACCCACTTGATGATGATGTAGATATTCTCAATTCTATCTACACCTACGATGAATCATATAAGGATATGAAGGTCGGCACAGAGTTCGTGATTGACCTGCAACTGATAGACGGGTATCTTAAAACGTGGGATAAGGATAATGCTTAACACTCACGGCAAGGGATATATCAAGAACGTAAAGTTCGGGCTGACCGAGAAGGGTAATTGGTATATGCGGTTTTACCTTGTAGATGAGTCAGGCGAGGAGTGGCTATGTAAGACACTCAATAGAGAATATGAGGATTTACAGGCGGGTTGCTTTGTCGCTATCTTAGACGGTACATGGCGTAAGTGGAAGGTAGATGACAAGGTATATTCCTATTTGGAAGTATCTGACATGAGTGAGATTAAGGGCAAAGACTTCAATAGACAGAAGAAAGCGTTGGAGTTAGCCAATGAAATTTTACCTTGACGAAATAGAGATGTTATATTACATGGTAAATTGTATTTAGGAGGTTATGTGTATCTAAAGAAGATTGATTTAGACAAGAGACTGGTAAGTGATAAGGTGTGTTATGAGATAACTGAGTTGCTTATGGAAATAAACACCTATGAAGTATCAACAATGATTATCAGAGAAAAAGATAGAATAATTATTAAGCTACACGATAAAATGGTAAATGTAAATATTACAGATAGTGGATATATATATGCTTATGATTATTGTAACTCATCAGTAATCAAGACAAGTAACGTAGAAGCTTATCATTTACTTACCGAAACCCAGTGGATTGACCCGACAAAGGAAATGCCTGAGCATGATGTTTCAATTGTTGGTAAATTTAGAGACGATAAGGGTAATATAGTTATAGCTATTTGCAAATGGATAGCAAAACGTGATATGTTTAGTGGAGGGAATTTTGAATATTTTTCTTCTGGTATAATGCGGGTTTATGCTCTTGAATGGTTTGTCGGTTGGCTACCAATAGAAAACGTAATTTTATAAGGAGGACAAATGAAAATAGACATGATGAGATTTTACACGAGGACAAATGAGCAGGGATGTATTGAGACTGCTTGTGTTTTGAGAATCAGTGAGAATAAGACTAACTATAGTTCTATTGGCATAGCTAAACAAAACCCTATAGATAAACATAATGAATATATTGGCAGAAAGACTGCAATCACAAAATCTATATTGAGGTTTAAAAAGAAGGATAACAGACGGTTGATTTGGCAGTACTTCCACGATAACTTCCCGAAGCCAGAGACACAACTCAAATATCCAATAGAAGTTAAAGTTCCCACTATCGAACAAATGAGAACGCAAGAAACAGATTATGTGTTCGATAACCTTGACGAGAAGTATCGGGAGAAAGTTGAATTGATATGTAATTATAATGGTGCTTGCGTGGGAATTCCATGTTATGACTGTCCGTTTCAGAAAACCAATTGTTTTTATGACAATAGTGTGACGCTTTCAAGGGCAAACTCCTACCTACGCCAGCTTGACGCAAAAAGGGAAGATGAACCGCTGTCTATAACCGTAACTCAGATTAAGTTTGGCGGATATGTGGTAGGCAATCATCTCGAATATAAGTATCAGATAAACTTCAAATCTAAGACACACTTTGACTTGGATAATATAGGCAATACACTTATTGACACACTTGAGGAGATGAAATAATGGATAACATAGACCTCATAATCGTCTCTAAGATACTGCCACTCGATGAACTGACGGAGATAGCTGTTTGGCTACTTGGAAAGAAAGCGGTGGTCTATCTATGTATCAGGGATAAGGCTAAACCGAAACCCAATCCGAAGGTCGGGGGTGAGAGTGAGAAGCCAGTGATAGGATTTTATATATCACGTAAGGCTGAGAATGATGCCGAACGAGAGAATGAGCGACTCATGTACACTATTGATAAGGACGATGTAGTGGCAATGATTGA
>Ga0222626_1000772_pt1 | contig 16584 bp, 17 predicted proteins | sample AntAcemetageno91_FD_179862 | JGI IMG/M metagenome (GOLD analysis project Ga0222626, IMG submission 179862) | Saline water microbial communities from Ace Lake, Antarctica - #91 | ecosystem: Environmental > Aquatic > Non-marine Saline and Alkaline > Saline | place: Antarctica: Ace Lake | collected...
TTACTGGATGAAAAAACATGGCATTATGAAAAAGACTGCCGAAAAAGTGTAATTAATGAAAAGTGCCTATTGGAAGGGGTGGTTTGGTGTAAACGTTGTTTTTTGTCCAGTTGCTATTACGACCCCTTTACGATCTTATCCTCAATCAGTTTTCTGGTTTGATCCAGATCCTGGGTAAGTTTCATAATAATAGTTTGAAGTTTTTCTTCACTATCTGCTTGCTTATCTATTAATTTTTTTATGGTTTCATCTTGTTTATTTATTGTTCCATCTCTTTTATCCAGTTCCTGATCTTTCCTGGTTAACTGTTTTTCAAGTTGGTTTATTTGGGACTTCAACACCTGTTCAACACCTGTTGAACTATTTGTTCTACACCCTGTTGAAGTCTTATCGTTATTACCTTTTGTTGTGTTTGTGTTATTCGGTTCAATACTTTTTTTTATCAATTCCACTGCATCAGGTAAAAGAAAAAGCACTCCATTTTCTTTATAGGTCTTGCCTTCTAACTGTTTTTCTAACCGTTTTAACTTCCTGTAAATCGTTACATTTGAAACACCTAACAATTTCACTATTTGACTGACTTTTACACCCTGTAACATTTCTTCTAACCCCTGTTGAAGTACTTATTCTTTTTATCGGTACAATTGTTTAATTTTTTGATTTTCTTCCGTTAATTTTTTTTACTCTTTTCATGAAAATACGACAACTTTTTATGTTGTTGTTTAAAGAGTTTAAATACTTTAAAGAGTTTACGATCCTGAAAAGCCTTTATATATAAAAACTTTCAGAGACTAATGGGGACAAATTCGGTAACCAATGAGGACAAATTCGGTAACCAATGAGGACAAATTCGGTAACCAATGAGGACAAATTCGGTAGTTATATGAGGACAAATAATAATTGCATTTGTCCTCATATAGCATTATCATATTGGTATCATGCTTAAAAAAGAATTAATGATAAAAAAACCAAGTGCTATGATTCAAACAAAGGTTAAAGAATTAACCTTGATTCAGCGAAAAACAATAAATTCATTAATTCATATTGTTCAATCTACTGGTGATCAAAAAATATATACAATGCCCTTAATTAAATTAAAACAAATGTGTGGAATTACTTCAGTTGGGAATGATGATATAAAAGAACAACTTCGTACGTTGACTGATATTAAAATTGAATATAATTATTTAGAAAAAGAACAAGAAATTTGGGAAATAAATGTTCTGCTTGCGGGTGCCATTATAAAATCTAATACTGGGGAATTACAGTTTGCGTTTAGTCCTTTTCTTCAAAATCGAATTTTAAATCCAGTGATGTATGCTCCTCTCGATGTAATAATGATTTCTGGTTTCAGAAGTACTTATACAGTTATCCTCTACGAATTTTTAAGGGATTATTTATTTTCTCCTAATGTTCCGCGTCTTGCAATCTCTGAATTCAAAAATATAATGGGTGTTGAAGAAAAAAAGTATAAATTATTTAAAGATTTAAAAAAAAGAGTTTTAGATAGTGCAGTAAATGAGATAAATAAAAAAACAGATATAATATGCACTTATGCACTTATTAAAACAAAAGGAAATAAATATTCCCACATAAAATTTAAAGTTGAAGAAAATAAAGATTTCAAATTATCCAAATTTGATTTAATCACTAAAGAAACTGAAACTTTTCTGCTCGGAAATAAAAAAGCTATTCCTTCAGAAATATTAAAAGTGATTCCTGAAGAATATCAAATTGATTCCATTTTCCATCAGATCGAACCATATTTTGATGATCTGGATTTTCTGGTATCAAATATAGAATATGCCAATAAAAACTGTAAGGAAAACTATCCAGCATATTTAAAACTTGCTCTCCAGAAGGACTACGCAAAAACAAACCGGGAAGTTAAAGAAAAGAAACATGTGATTGTACAGAAGAAAAAAGACCATATCCTGGAAAAGAAGAATCAAGAAAAGTTATTAAAACAAAAAGCCTGGGATTATTTTAATTCACTTCCAGAAGCTGATCAGTTTAAATTGAGATCTGAAGCTGAAGAAAAAATGAGTGCTGCTCTTAAGATTTTAAAAACTTCTGATCGAAAAAATGATATTATCAATGCTCAGATTGAGAAGGATCTGATTACTCAATTGAATAAGGAGTGCACCGCATGAAGTTTATCTTTTTTCTTTTGATACTGTTTTTATTTGGCTTGGTTTTTGGTTATTTGAAGTTAGAACCTGGACGTGCTTCTGTTGAAATGGGTGATTTTGATTTGAAGGTTCCGGAAAAGGAATGAATACAGGATGTCAAAGAAGATCGTTTGGTAGGATCGTTGTTTTTTGCCCGTTTGTTATTACGACCCCGGGTCGTTGCGTCTCAGAACAGCTTCGCTTCCACTGGGCCGATACACGGGTATTGTATAATTTTGTAACTATTGCTTAGAGGAATTTCCATGGCACCAAGTATTTATTCTTTAATGAAAAGAGCCGCTAGAGAGATGGATCGTGAAGCAAGACGTTCCGCAGCTTATCGTAAAAGCGTTGCTGCTGATGCAATTAGAAAACAAAAAAGTCAGGTTAGAGAAGCTCATAAAAGGGCACGTGCTATGGGACAAGAACAAAAGAGGAGAGAAAAAACAAGGATAAAAGAAACGAAAGCTATGGAAAAAAAAATGTTTGAAAATTTGAAAAAACGTGAAAAAAAAGCTATTGATAAAAGAAAACAAATTCGTGCATTTCTAAGAACTAAAATTATCGAAAGTGTTATGTCGTAATGGTTACCTATGTATTAATTACATTGGTTGTTATTTTACCAATAATTACTTGGATAATAACCAAGAAAAAAATATCAAAAGAAGTTGTAAAACATGGGACTTTATCCTCTGAAATTTCAAAACTGAAAGAGAAAGCCAAAGAATTAAAAAAAGATTTTGCAACTGTCTCCCAAGAATTTGAAACGAAAAGTAAAGAATTTGCTGATTTAGATAAACGTACTACACATTTGCAAGAACTAGAATTAACTTCGGAAGAACTCCAACAGCAAATTGATGAAAAAAAAGAAAACTTTAGTAGTATGAAAAATGAAATTGAAGAATCTTCAACAAGATACACTGAACTGCAAGTTTCTCTGCAGGAATTGAAGGCAGAGATTGATTTATTTAATAGAATCAAAGACTTTATTGACTTCGGGATTTATGAAGAACCAGAATATATGTTTGAAACAAGTGAGCGATTTAAATTTGAACTACAAAAAATTCGAGATAAGCAAAAGGAATTGATAAAGGATAATAAAGCAATTGAAATTCCTGATGGAATAAGCATCAGTGGCAGCTCTAAAACAGGGAGTTCTGTTTTAAATGGTCAAGCGAAATTAATGTTGCAAGCACTTAATTTGGAATGTGATTATTTGATTTCAAAAGTAAAAACTTCAAATTTTCCTACGACATTAGAGCGCATTGAAAAATCGGCGGCTAGAATAGAAAATCTTTCCGCAAGTGCTCTTTGCGGAATAACGGATGATTATATCAAGTTGAAATTTGAAGAATGTAAAATTAATTATCAATATCAGTTAAAGCTAAAGGAAGAAAAAGAAGAGCAAAAACTGATAAGAGAACAAATGAAAGAGGAAGCAAAAGCCATAAAAGAATATGAAATTGAAATTGCAAAAGCTGAAAAAGAAGAACACATGTTTCAAAAACTATTACTTAAGGCAAGAGAACAATTAAAGACGAGTGGAGATTTGGATAAACCTGATTTAGAGCTTAAGATTTCTATGCTTGAGGAACAGCTGAAAGACGCTGAAGAAAGGCGCCAAAGAGCAGTAAGTATGGCAGAGCAAACTAAAAAAGGACATGTTTATGTAATCAGTAATATTGGGGCTTTTGGTGAAGAAGTTTACAAAATTGGTTTAACACGAAGGTTAGAACCTTTAGATCGTGTAAAAGAATTAAGTGGTCCGAGTGTCCCATTCAAATTTGATGTCCATGCCATAATTTACAGCGACGATTCCCCGGCATTAGAAACACATTTGCACAGAGAATTCAATAATAGAAAAGTAAATGTTGTTAATTCAAGGAAAGAATTTTTCAATGTTTCACTCGATGAAATTATAAAAGCTGTAGAAAATACGGATGGAAAAGTTGTGTATTATCGAAAAGAGCCTTTAGCTGAAGAATATTTTGATACTTTGCGGTTAATGGGTACATTTGATAGCAAAGATGATACCTATGAAACAAATAATTGATCCCATTTTTTGCATACTTATGATCGTTTATCTGTATGCGTCCGGTAAACCCCTGTTGAAAAATTAAAAAATTCTGTATCATCAGGATAATTCATTTCAAGGAAACAATAAACCTTCAATAAATATCTATTCATCAACATCCCTGATCTCAATCGTTGGTCTTACTGTAATCCTGTCTTCTGGGACAAATTCTACCCTCATACCCGGGGTCGTAATAGCAAATGGACAAAAAACATCGATCCTAGAAATCAGCACTCTAAAACAGGGCCTTTTCATTAATTACACTTTTTCAGAAGTATTTTTTTCAGGACAGCTTCGCTTCCACTAGGCCAATACAAAATAAAATCAATAAAAATACTTTCCAATGTATAAAATGTAGGAATCAAAGGTCACGCCCACAAAAACGACAAACTTTTGCTTCATCTTTGACGATTTCTGCACAGTGTGGACATTTTTTCCCTCCGTTGGAAATCAAATTTTCTTCAATTAGGGGTCGTAATAGCAAACGGGCAAAAAACAACGCTAAGAATCTATATCTGACACCCTGCCAGAGTGAACGCAGTTTCTTTCTGTTTAGTTCTTTATCTACGTTGAAGGTATACTTGCCATATTTGTTAATGGATCAACAAAGAAATTTATTGCTAAGCGGTATAACGCCTCCGAAGCTAATTTCTATCACTGGATGAAAAAACATGGTATTATGAAAAAGACTTCTGGGAAATTATAAATAATGAAAAGTGTCTATCGAAAGGGGTTGTTTGGTGTAAACGTTGTTTTTTGCCCGTTTGCTATTACGACCCCTATTAGGAGAAAAAATAGCCGACACAGGTTTGCTTTGCCTCAGTATAGAGATTCGTATGTACTTGGAATAAAAAAAGAGGCTGATCTCTGGGACAAGTTCAATTACGAACAGTACAAGCTTCGCGTTGAAATGATTGAGAATCAGAGTTACGGTGATGAAAAGGTAAAAAAGAAGTTCTTGGAACTTAAAAAAAAATTTGATAAAGCGAGGAAAAATTTCGATGCAGCAAAGGAAAAAGCTTTAGTTGAGTTTGGAATACCGATTAGAGTGCTTGAAATGGAACTAATCTCAGTAAGATCAATTATTAGGACGAGTCGAAAAGATTCGCTTAAGAAACGTGTACTATTGTACAGAACAGAGGCGTTGAAGAACATAGGGCTTCGCACATTTTTTCACATAACAAGAATTCTCCTTTCTATGAAAGAATACGAAGCGGTAATTATGCTGTTGAGAGATTCAGTGTCTAACCGGGAAACTTCAGAAATTATCAGTGCTGTTAAACTCTACGCAGATGAAAGCGAAGCGTGCAGTGCCATTTTGGGAAATGCAAATTTAGAATAAGGGATGTAGGTTCTAGATCACCAAGCAAAGTTAAATTATCAACAAAATTACCCAAGGAGATTTGAGGCTGCCAGCGAAACCCAAATAATTTCAACCAGCCACAACCGATTTTGAACAATTGCAGGCATATTTCAAACATCTACAATTGATTTTACGCATGTAAAAAACGGCTTAAAAGATAGTTTAGGATCTTTTAAGCCGTTTTTCTGCCCCCAAAATGGTCCTGGAGTTCGATGAAACAAGACACTTTTATTCAATTGTTCTCATTTGGCATAAAACCCAATGTCGAAAATTGAAATCGATTGTAGGCGGTTGATATCAATAGTGGTTATGTTGGTTTGATGATTTTTTGGCAAAAAAAATAACAGGATTACAATTCGTATATTACGTTGTTGACTATATTGCTGCGACTGAGTGGCGTGCAATCCTGCAATTTATATATTAACACAATTTATCCAACCGCATCCAGAAATCGCTTCCGGATTTTTTCACGTTCCGCAGCATCACTTTCCATTCCCCAGATAGTCACTGCTATTTTATCAGGATAATCAATAACACTTTTCAACCTGTCGTCCTGGATCACATTATCAAACCAGTCTGTAGCTTTTGTGATTTGTCCCTTTGTAGCCGGCGGTGTCGGGATTATTTCATTATCTTTAATCTCATACTTAACAACTGGAACTCGATCATAACCAACCTGATCTTCTTCATATATATCCAAATCGACCAGTGCTACTTTTGTTTTAAGCACATGTCCATGTTTCTCCAGTCCTTCAATAAAGTTGCTTTCTATCGAATGACCAGCTGGATCTATGTCACTTATAATATAAACACTCTTTTCCTGATCTCCCGCGATATCCATAAGATCATCTGAAAAGTATTCCAGGGAAATATGTGCCGGTTCTCCCTTCATGCACATAAACGAAGCACCGACTGTTTCTGCAAGTGTCTTGATTAAATAAAAATGACCTACTTTTTCAGATGCCAGGATAATTTCCGGCCTCGTGGATCCGATCCCTCGATAAGGCTTATTAACATCCATGAAACCAAAATCCTTATACTTGAAAACCATGTAATCCTCTACCATTTCAGTTAAAACTCTGTAGAATATATCAACATCACCTGGTTCAAGTGCATTCGAATGATAAGCCAGGACTGCTTTTATCCTGTACCATAAAGTCCTTATATTTCCGTCAATTACTGGTTCGATTCCCTTTTTGATAAATTGATACAGTTGATAGATGATGTTCTTTATGAATTTTCTTTTATCCAGTTCCAGCTCTCCGACCTGGCGAAAATATTTCAAAGCCTTTGGCCGATCAAATCGTTTGATATCCCATTTTTTACGAAAATCTTCTACTGCTTCCGGATCACTGGTGTTGAGCCGATCCAGATCACGCCATCCAAATTTTAGTATTTCCAGTTCCCGAAACTTTTTATCAATCGGATTATCTGGTATTAGATGCGCAAAATTCTTTATTCCCAATACTTCTCGCACCCTTTTATAATGCGTTTCTGTCACTGGAACAGTTTCTTTCATTCCCTCCAGGTGCAGTTCACATTCTTTACTGGCTCTGGTGATTGTGTCTAGCAAATATCTTTCATTGGTTTTAGGATATCGCCTTGATATCTGCGTTATTTTTGAGACTTTCACAAGATAATAATTGTGTGTTCTTACAAACAAGCCTTTAAGTTGCTTTTCCAGGTCTTTCATTTCTGCATCAACGGTATATCTTGCATCTTCCGTGACTGCATATGTGTTTCTGTCTGCAGTTGTAAAATATACAATGTCCCGGAGAAAAATAATCTTGTTGTTCGCAGTTAGCAAACTTTCTCGATCCCGGTTATATACTTTTTCAATCCTTTTTTGAATATCCTTAATCATTTGAAATGTTTTTCAAACTCATCAAGATGTGTTGATGTTACACAGTTTTCGATTGGCTCCTGATGACCTTCAAACCAGAGATCTCTTGCTGAAGAATATTTGAATCCTGTTATTTTGGTCAGATTCACAATGTATGATTTACTTGTTCTAAGGAAATGCGGATGATCAGCAAATTTCTTTTCCAGATTCACGAGTGTTACATTGTTATAAAACTTCTCTCCTTCGGTGGTCATATACATAGTTTCTGTTCTCTTTGAATCTGTTTTGCTTGTTATGTAGCAAACATCATCCAGATCCAAAAAAGCCATCGTCATTGCTGGATCTGATGATTCTACCGCGATCTTCCTTACTGGTGGATCAATACTGTTTAGCCTGTTAAGGATCTTCTTTAATAATGCACTATCTGTTTCTTTTTTAGTTTTTACCATGTTTTTATGTTATCAGACCAGTAAAATATGTGCAATGATTCTTTCCCTGGAGGGCTGAAATCGATTGTAATGGCTTGAAATTGGCAATTTCTGGCAAATGCACAGCAATTGCGATTTTCGGCGGTTCTGGGTCGATTTCACGGGTTTTGGGTGATAATGGATGGGGTTATTTTAAGTCAAAACATTTGTTACAAACCATGTAGGGTTTACAACTTTTGTTTTTTTATACTTTTTCACCTGGAGAACAGTTTTATCTCCCGTTACAAGAAAGTCTGCCTTTCCCTTTTCAGCAAGTTCAAAAAGCATATTATCTTTTGGATCATTGCAGATTTCTAAATTTTTATCGGGATAAAATATTTCTGATCTCTCAATTAAAGCCTTGATAAGGAGATTAAAGTGAATGGCTTTCTCTCCTGCAATCTTTTTTATTTTTGGCCTTGATAAAACTTCAATAATTTCAGCAATCAAAGTTTCAGAAAGTAATCCTGTAAATAATAATTGAAGCCAGGCATCAATTATTTTTGCCGGTGGACCTTTTGAAGATAACATGCCACTGATTATTACATTGGTGTCAATGACTGCTCTTTCTATTTTTTCTAACTTCTTTGATTTCTTCATCAATAATATCCATCAATTCTTCTTCTGAATAATCTTCAAAATTTTCTCTGATCTCATTTAAGCTTTGCATTGCTTGTTTTAAACCTGGATCATCTGTCGTACAAACCTTTTTTATTCCCCTTCGTATCAATTCTGACATTGAACACTTGTGAAGAAAAGCACTGGTTTTCAACATTTCAAAGTCTTTATCATCAATATAAATTGTAGTTTTCCTCATTGCTTTCACCCCTTTCTAATACCATTATACCATATATATGGCATAATGGTATTAATTCAATCAGAAATCATCCCCATGAACAATTGAAATTTAAATGAATTATTACTATTAACTAATTCCCGTTGAAAAGCCAGGATCTCCCGCAAACAATATCCGACCACAAAAAGAATTAATTTATGTTTTTTTAAGACCGCTCCGTCCCGATTCCGGTACAGCACTATCGTTTGCCACCCCCTTCTTCCCCTCCCCCCTCCAGACCACCCCCCACACCCCATCTCAACACCCCCATTTAAATTCCGCATTGGAAGAAATCACTCTGTGATTTGAGGCGAAAATTAATTAAAGGAAGAGGGAACTGGAGGGGGGATTAGGGGAAGAGGCTAGGGGGTTCCCATTTTCCCGATTCACCCTAACCCTCTCGGGAAAATCAACCGATGCACTGTCCGGGAAAGGGGCCGGGGCTTGGTTATTTGTATCTATTTTTCTGGTGGAAAGGATAACGCAATGATCACGCCCGTCGCTTTCGATCATTGCTGGGATTGTGGTCTGGGTTTGCCTCTGGGGGTTTTCTCCTGGCTGATGTGATTCCACCCACCACCCAGGGGGACACCTTTCTGTAATTATTTTAATTGTAACTGTTTGACAAAGCTTTCGTTGTGTTGTATTAATTTGTTGGTTATATAGGTTTGTTTTAACTAATATTTTTATGAATAAAGGATCTTTTTATGCGAAAACGTGTTGATAAAATTGTATACCGTCGTTTGACTGATAACGACTTTGATAAAATTAATGCTGATGGTAGCCCGTATCCTGGTGGTGGTGGACAATCCTATATCGATTTCCCTGTCGGTAATGTGTCCATCGAGGAATGGACAGACTTTCTTGGCCCACTCACCTCCCGTCGTGCAGGGGGACGCCCGGCGTGGACTGTTTCTCTCAATAGCATTGGACTTGTTCTTCCAATTGATTTAATTATTTCAAATCGGCGGCCTGCTTCTGTCGCTATTACATCTCAGAAAATTAACAGTGCTCAATCTAATCGCGTTCCTGCATGGCATCCGGATCATGGTTTCCCCAGTGACGTTTCCGAAGGCGATTTATTTCCTCTCATTTATATTGTAAAAACAATTGATTCCGAGTTTTGGGCTGGCTGGATTGATTCTGTTGACCCAGACCCTTCATGGCCTACCATCCCGTCTCTTTCTCCTTTGTTTACATCAAATGATGCCGGAATTATTACGTGTGATGAAAGCATTCACATTGACACTTCAATTGATAATTGGCCTTTTTATTTTTCTGCTCACAAAACCAACGCTGAAGAGGTTTGTACCGCTAATGACTTCGAGGAAGATATTTTGGAAGAATTATCCTCGTCTGCCCCTGAAGTAATAGAACGTGTGATAAAATTAAAGGCTCGAAATACTCGTATTGTAAAACAACTAAAACGTATTTATAACGGGCAGTGTCAGATCTCTGGTTCAACCCTTACTTTTCTTAAAACAAATGGTGAATTCTATTCTGAAGCACATCATCTTATCCCATTAGGCGATGGTGGTTCAGATGATTATATGAATATAATAATAGTCAGTCCTTTAATTCACAAAATGTTACATTATGCAAATGTTTCAACTATTGATCTCAATAATATCGAGGATAATCATCTGACTATTCAGATAAATGATTCTGATTACTCTATTACATGGCACCCTGAGCATGCTCGTATTGTTGAGAATGCTTTGCGCGCGGAAAGATCTGTATAGATTTTTCCAGGTGGATTAAATACTCGTTTAATTGGCTTCCCAGTTTTGAATCATTGCTTTTAAACCGCTTATACTTGATGTTTTGGATTTTTACATTGCCAAATTTATCCAGTAAATTTTTTAGTTCATCTGCGCTCAACAGGCCATCTTCACTATAACTTATCAAAAAATGCTGGCAATCCATCTTTTCTATTATTTCTATAAAGGCATCTCTTATTTTTATCTTGGAACAAAAATTTGAATATTGATTCCTCCACGGTCGTAACCCACTTACACCAGCTGCTTCCGGTGCGTCACCAACAGCAATTGTTTCTAGTATGTGATAATTTGCCGCATATTGTCTTTTCATATATGGCGGATCTATATAGCAAAGATCTGCTTGTATATACTCTGCTGTCTTTTCGGCATATCCTTTTATTACTTTGTGATGCTCAACATTTGAATCTGATGCAAAATTAAATGGTTTCATTACCATTGGATCTTTTGCCCTTTGGATTATTTTTGATAGATAATGGCCATAAGTTCCTGCTATATTTGCAATGTCATTTGCTGCTAAAATTAAGTCATGTATTAATAATGATTCCTCGAGGTCGCTTATTTTTTTATTTTGTTTCCAGTTTTCTATTTTTTCTCTTATTGTATCTATTTTACATGCATTTTCTTCTGTGAAATATTTCCTTGGGTTCTCTCCATTTTTTGGTTTTCCTCCTGGACTACATTCTTTCCATAAATAACCTTTTTCTGGTTCTATATCATTTAAATACGTTAATACTGCTTCGTAATTCGTTATACCAAAAAGATTTTCCGTATTCTTCTTAATACACTTGATCTCTTTCATTTCTTCAAGTTCTCTAAATAAAGGTGCTTTATTTATAAATAACTGTACTTTTGCATGATGAAAGGAATATGTCATCACATCTACTGCGGTCACTTTATAACCCGCTTCTCTCAAAAATCTCGAAACTTGACCTGTTCCACTCATCATGTCCACAACATGTCCTGATGGACCTATTATGTTACTTATTTCCTTTAGAATATGATCTTTTAATTTATTTTTTGCACCAATATATCTATACCCCATCGCTAAATATGTCCTTTATTGATATTTTTTGCAGTCTTTTTATTGGTATTAGCTGTTCAGCGTTTTCTAATTGGTCATAAATCATCCTATAATCCTTTTTGTTTAATTGAAACAATTCTGCTACTTCTCTTTCAATTTGTGCGTCATATTCATGCGCCATTTTGTTTTCCTTTGTTATTTTATAAACAAGTGTGGTTATCTTTTCCACGGATTTTTTAAATTTTTTTGTTTTTCTCAAAACTGGCATAGGTAACGATATCAATGTTTTTTGTGTCAGATAAGGATGGGATTTCCATTCTATTTCACCATGTTTCTTTAATAAATAATATGTTATGGCTCTTGAATTTAATACACCTAAAACAAATTCTGGGGTTAATCTTTCCTTCAATTCCTCTCTTAATTTCAAAATGTACACAACTTGATTTGTTAAAGCGTTTTCATAATCTATGCTCGCAGTTATTCCTACTCCTGTTTTCCTAACTAATATTTTTGCCCCGGCATATAGATTTTCTTCCTTATAATTTATTCCTTGTTTTGATGTATCAATCCATCTCCACTTATCTGCTAAATATCTGGATAAGTCTTCTCCTACTTTCAATTTCTTTATTGCTTTGTTCTTTTTTCTTTTCTCAAAAATAATTTTGTTAATTTCTATATTTTCTTTATTTATAGGTACTTTGCAGTGCTGGCATATGGGAAATTCTGCACGTGGCAATGGTAACCACAATTTACAATTTTCACATTGGACTATATTTCCTCTTTTTGAAATTTCTGCCCCTCTTGAATTGCAAACAAAATCCGATAGTCTTGTTTTCCCTGTTGCAATCTTGCTTATCAATATGTTTTCACTATCTTTGCAATCAATATCAAAAAGTTGAAACTCATTTTTTAAAAATCTATCCTGTGATACTTTATGTCCTATTTTCTTTTCTATTGAGCAAAGACTTGCTGCGGAGTTAAGTATATCTGCTCTATGTCCTGGCATTAGTCTCACACATTGTATTTTAGTCGTTTTTCTAGGATTCACATTTTTCCCAACTATCACTGTGCATGCCCTGTTCACATTTTTAAAAATTTTTTCGCCTAATCTGGCAATAAGTTTGATTGATGTTCTCTTCAATAGTAAATTTCTCATTCTCCACTGTTCTTGATTAAAAATTGAATCTGGCAAAATTATTCCATAATAGCCTTTTGGTTTAAGATTTCGGAGGATTATTTCTATAAATAAATCGTATATATCAAATTGGCCCTGTGCCAATTCAAATTCTTCACTAAGCTCTTTTTTATCATATTTGCTTAAATCTGCACCCCATGGCGGGTTACTAATTGCAATATCATAGTTCACTACTCCTAATTTATTGTTTATTTTTTCCCAACCTTTTATATTCTTTTTCATAAAGGGATATATTGCATCTGATTTCTGTAAAAAAATATCTTTTTTGCATATTTTTTTACCCAGATTTTCTCGGCATTCTTCAATTGCGTTTCTCTCTTTATCTACCCCATAAAAACTTAACCCTTTTATTTTCATTTTCCTTGCTTCATTTGCTGCTGCCAAAAGCAGCAGCCCATTTCCGCATGCCGGATCTAAAATCTTTGTTTCTTCGCTAACTGTCCCATCTTTTTTTGCAAATTGTAATATTTTTCGAGCTGTATATTCTGCTAAAAACATTGGTGTATAAAAAACGCCATTTTTCTTTTTATGTCCTCTTGTTAAACTATCATAATGCTTCATTTCTATTTCTGATTCTAGATTCATACTGTTTTTTTTCATTTCTGTTTCCATTATTTTTTCTCTCATATGATTTTCAAAGATTAAGATTTAAATATACTTCATCCATATCATCTTGTGTTATTCCAATGTACCGTAGGGTCACACTCGGCGCACTATGATTAAATATTTTTTGTAAAATAGTCACATCAATTCCCTTTTGGTACGCATGATATCCAAATGTTTTCCTTAAAGAATGAGTCCCGATCTTATCCTGGATCCCGACTGCTCGGGCTGCTGCATTTATCACTTTGTATGCCTGGTTTCTTTTTATCGCGTCCCCGCCCTTTCTGGAAACGAAAAGCGGTGCATAATAATTGATTCCTCTCGTATTTTCCAGATATTCCAGAATTGCTTTTTTGGCCGTATCACTTATTGGAAAGTTTTTTGATTTCCCTGTCTTTTTCTCTCTCAGGCATATCCTTGCCCTAACTTGTCCTCGATCGTTCAATACATCGCCGACAGTTAATCGCAATAAGTCACTGATCCGAAGTCCTGAATTTATTCCCAGGACAAAAAGACACCAATCTCTTGTCCTGCTCCCTTTCAGATACTTTTTAATTGCATCTATTTTCTTCCGATCCCGAATCGGTTCTACATGTTCCATTCTTTATCCTATTTTATGATCTTTATTCTTATAATATCACACATTATGTATCATTCAAAACGTGTGTTCTATTTTTTACTCCCATCAATCCCAATCTTTTCCTCCTTCTAACGAGGGTTTTCATTGTTTTTTCGAAAGATACAAAATTGGTCTTTTGTATCTTTCGTTTCATTTGTCTTTTTCTGGTATTTTCAAATCAAAATCTCCTATATCAACAGATGCACGTTCGGGTACGACTTTTATATAACCAAAGGCCCAACCAGCCAATAGTATCAGAAAAATAACAACGATAAATTTCATACTTTCCGTCCCCGTTCTAATTCCACTATCAATTCCTTCTCAATCTGTGCATTTATAATATCTTTTCTTCCTTCCGAAAGCTTAATGAATTTCAAAGCAGCACTCATCTTTTCTTCCGCATCGGATCTGAAATTAACCTGCTCCCCTTCCGGAAGTGAATTAAAATAATCCCAGGCTTTCTGTTTCAATAACTTTTCTTGATTCTTCTTTTCCAGGACATGATCTTTCTTATCTTGGACTATTTTATCTTTCTTTTCTTTCACTTCCCTATTCACTTTTGCATAATCATTCTTTAAAGCGAGTTTTAAATATGCGGGATAGTTTTCTTTACAGTTTTTATTGGAATATTCTATATTCGATACTAGGAAAGCCAGATCATCAAAATAAGGTTCGATCTGATGATAAATTGAATTGATCTGGTATTCCTTAGGAAGAACTTCCAGGACTTCTTTTGGTAGTGTAGAAGGATCAAAGAAAAGGTGGAGGTTATTTCTTTCTGGTAGTGTTGCGCGCCTTAATAACTTTTGCTGTTTATTTTCTCTCACAGAAAAAGAAATTTGAGAATACTTATTACCATGAGTTTTGATCAGTGCATAAGAACAATGAATGTCTGTCTTTTCATTTATTTCACTAACTGCGGTGTCCAATACACGAACTTTGAAATTTTGAAATAAACAGTATTTCTTATCTGTAATACCAAGAAGCGATCTAAACTTTTCAATAGTCAAAACAGGAACAGCGGGAGAAGTTAAATAATCTTTTAAAAATTCATAAAGAATGATTGAATAAGTGCTTTTTAGATTAGCAATTAAAACAATATTTAATGGAACATACATATTTGGCGATAAGATCTTCTCTTTCAAACATTTTGAAAATTCAAATTCAGTGAATTTACTCCCCTTCTTTATCTTTGCAGAAGAAACTAAAGTAGACGCTTCCCAATCAGAAGAATCTTTTCCTAAATAATTAAATTCAATAATTATTCCCATTAATGACCTCAACTGTTCTTTAAGGTCATCATTTCCTTTTCTAGTAATTCCACATATTTTTTTTACTGTAGTCGTTGGAAGGCAGTATTCTTCTTTATTCCCTTCTTTTTGAGCAACATAAATAAACAAATTAATGATTTTACGTTGGGTAAGAGACAATTCTTTAGCATTTGTTTGAATTAATGCACTTGCTTTTTTTATTGTTAAATTCTTATTTTTTTCAGTAGAAATTTCCATATAAAATAACAATACATCAATCAATACATTCTGTCAAATTACATGTATTGATTAGGTACCAAATTTGTATTGATTAATATCTGATATAGCATCCAGGGAAAGAGTTTTCGGAAAGACAAACTCTTTAAACTCTTTAAACTCTTACAACAACAGCAAAAGAAAAAAACTGTTGTTGTAAAAATAATAAAATAATAAAAAAAACCGATAAAGAAAATAGAGTAATAATTTAGGGGTTAATAAATGGTAAAAGATATGTTAAAAGTAGCACAGATAGCGGAAGATACAGGAGTATCACAAGTAACAATTTATAAGAAGTTAAAAAAGCTTAAAAAACAATTAAAAGGATGTGTAATTAAAAAGCAGGGTGCAACTTTCATAACTAATGAAGGGATAAAAATAATTAAACATCATTTAAATCCAGAAAAGATAAACCCAGATAAAACCAATGAAGAAAAGACTTTTAACCCGGAAAAAGAAGTTAAAAGAAGTTTAAAAGATGATTTAATTGAAGCATATAAAAATCAAATAGAAGATATGAAAGTAGAAATGAAACGAAAAGATGATCTTTTAAATAAAGTTGTTGATGATTCAGCAAAGAATCAGGAAAGAAGCGACACCATAATAATGAAAATGACGAATGATATGGAACAGGTAAGGAATGAAAACAGATTACTCCTGGAAGAGAACAAAAAGAAGAAAGAAGAACCTAAAAAGCCAGAACCAAAGAAAACAGATCGAGTGATATCAATTCAGGAATTTATAAATGCCAAGATCGAGGAAGATATAGAAAGAAGCAATTATGAAGTAGAAAAGAAGAGATTAAAACAGAATTATGATAATCCTCTGCAGGGGAGATCTGCTTTATACAAAATATATGTAAAAATGTTTAGACCTGATATGTTAAGACATCAAGCATAATAAAAAATTAGAACCGGTTATTTTATCTATATCTGTTTGTAATAGTCTTTACTTTGCACTTAGGGGTCGTAATAGCAACTGGACAAAAAACAACGTTTACACCAAACCACCCCTTCCAATAGGCACTTTTCATTAATTACACTTTTTCGGCAGTCTTTTTCATAATGCCATGTTTTTTCATCCAGT
>Ga0222626_1000781_pt1 | contig 16499 bp, 15 predicted proteins | sample AntAcemetageno91_FD_179862 | JGI IMG/M metagenome (GOLD analysis project Ga0222626, IMG submission 179862) | Saline water microbial communities from Ace Lake, Antarctica - #91 | ecosystem: Environmental > Aquatic > Non-marine Saline and Alkaline > Saline | place: Antarctica: Ace Lake | collected...
GGTAGCTTGTTGGACGTAGCGGTTGCTTACGATATACTTAAAAGACAAGGGGCGTGGTTTTCTTACGGCGATATGAAGATAGGGCAAGGCAGAGAGAGTGCTCGTACCTTCCTAAAGGAGAATCCAAAGATAACTGCGGAGATTGAGAAGAAGGTTAAAGAGCATGTCGTATAGTACAACAGCAATGATTTGGCGTGAATGGCTCTTTTTTCGTAGCTAAAGATCGTAAACATAGATAAGGGTACAGATGTGAATACAAAAAAAGTTCTTTTTTTATCCGCATTAGCATTTGGGCTGTTAATCGCTATCGCGTTGATAACAAGAGTTAGCTTGGCACCATCTTCTGCTATAGAAGAAGATGGAGTTGAGCATAGCTCGAGTATATCAATAACCAATAAAAGCGCTCAGACGTATGTATCGGATGAGAATGCGTTTATAAGGGTTGCTCAAGAGGTGGGTCTTGCGGTCGTATCTATCAGTACAGAGCATATCACAAAGATGAGAGGTGGCTTGTATAGTAATCCATATGGTAGTGATAATTTTTTTGATAGATTTTTTAATGATTTTTTCGGTGATATACCTGAACGTGAATTCAGACAACGTGGCTTAGGTTCCGGCGTTATAATCGATCAATCAGGCTATATACTTACAAATGAGCATGTTATACGTAACGCGGACAAGATTACAGTTACTTTAACAGATGGCAGGGAATTTGAGGGAGAATTACGCGGTAAAGACGAGAGAAGTGACTTAGCGATTATTAAAATAGAGTCAAGTAATCTTCCTGTGGCAAAGCTTGGTGATTCAGACAAGGCACGGATAGGGCAGTGGGCAATAGCGATTGGAAATCCATTTGGTTACGCTATAGCAAGCGCAAAGCCAACAGTAACAGTAGGTGTTGTTAGCGCGGTAGACAGGTCGCTTCCAGCAGCGATTGGTAGGGGAAAAGATTATTCAGGACTTATTCAGACAGACGCGGCTATAAACCCGGGTAATAGTGGTGGCCCTCTGGTTGATATAAACGGTGAAGTAATCGGTGTTAATGTTGCCATCTTCTCAACATCAGGCGGCTATCAGGGGATCGGGTTTGCCATACCTATCAACGCCGCAAAGGAGATATTAAAGACACTGATTGAAGGCAAGAAAGTGCTCTATGGTTGGCTTGGGGTAAGCGTACAGGATATAGACAGTGTGTTAGCTGATTATTTTAGTTTCTCAGATGAGGAAGGCGTGATTGTTGTTAAGGTGCTTTCTGATAGTCCTGCTGAAAAAGGCGGGTTAAGAGAAAGGGATGTGATACGCAGATTGGATGGGGCCAGGATAAAAGATTTAAAAGCGCTCCTTGATATAGTTGGACAGGCTAACGTAGGTAAGAGTGTTGTTGTAGGCATAATCAGGGATGGACAGGATATACCTGTTACCATAAAGATAGGAGACAGGCCATCCGGGATCGCGGGCGAAGAGGACCAGGCTGAGACAGGAGAATTATGGCGGGGGTTAGAGATTATTCAGATTACTCCCGATATTGCCAGAAGATATCGCATAGAAGATAAGAAAGGTCTTATTGTAAGCAATGTAGAGATTGACTCTGTCGCAGATGAAGCAGGTGTCAGCACAGGTGATATTATAGTCAAGATAGACAACAAGAGCGTTAATAATATGAATGATTATAGAACCATAATATCCAATGTCAGTGGGGATGTTCTCGTAAAGACTGGCAGAGGTTACTCAGTCATAAAGGTTCCAAAAGAAGATCAATGACAGGCGATCTCTATGATAAGGCAAAGAATTACGCGTACCGCTTATTAGGCTTTAGGGCACGTTCCGAAAAAGAACTAAAAAGTAGGATATCAGGCAAAGGTTATAGTAAGAAGATAGCAGGCAGAGTTATTAATGATCTAAGGCATGAGGGCCTGGTAGATGACAAAAAGTTTGCATCAGACTGGATAAGGACACGCCTGAAATATAATCCCCGAAGTCTTTCAGTGATCAAATATGAATTACTGGCAAGAGGTATTGATGAGGATATAGCGAAAAAGCAGCTAGGTGACTTTGCGCTTGATTTTAACGAAAAAAAGATAGTGAGAGCCATTATCAAGCAGAGGATATCTATTGTTGCGGGGCTAGATCAACAGAAGGCTAAGCAGAGGCTTTATAGTTTTCTTAAAAGAAGAGGGTTTTCGTCTGAGATAATCCTTAAAACACTGAGTGATACAATATGAAACATATAGAGATTCGTAACAAATATTTAGACTTTTTTAAATCAAAGGCCCATACATTAATTCCTAGTGATTCACTTGTGCCTGCAGGGGATAAGTCATTGTTTTTTACAAGTGCGGGAATGGCTCAATTTAAGAACGAGTTCATGGGGCATATAAAAGATTTTACCCGTGTGACAACCTGCCAGAAGTGTATGCGAACAGGCGATCTGGAGAATGTGGGAAAGACCGCATATCACCACACATTTTTCGAAATGCTCGGAAACTTTTCTTTTGGTGACTACTTCAAAGACGAGGCTATCACATGGGCATGGGAGTTCTTAATAGATGTGCTTAAGGTTCCCGAAACAAAGCTATGGGCATCTGTTTATGAAGAGGATGACGAGGCTTACAATATATGGAAGGATAAGATACGGATACCTGAGAAGAGGATAGTAAAACTTGGGCAAAAAGATAACTTTTGGCCCTCAGAGGCAAAAGATAAAGGTCCTAACGGGCCATGCGGGCCATGTTCTGAGATATTTTATGATTATGGAAAAGAGGCCGGTTGTGGCGATGAGGGATGTTCTCTAGCATGTAGCTGTGGAAGATTTGTTGAGGTTTGGAATCTTGTTTTTACACAATTTGAAAGAAGAGATGGTGGTGCCTTGATCCCCTTGCCAAATAAGAATATAGATACAGGTATGGGCATAGAGCGTCTATGTGCTGTTATGCAGGGAGTAAGGAATAATTTTGAGACAGATATATTCTCTAATATTATCGAGGCGATAATATTAGAAGCTGGAATAGACGGTCAATCGCTCGGTTTGGGGGATGGGCCTAAACCCGCTAAACAGGATCGTAAGTCCGATATATATAAGATAGCTGATCATATTCGTGCGGTTACATTTGCCATAGCTGATGGTGTTGCTCCTTCAAACGAGGAACGCGGTTATGTTATAAGGAGTCTTATCCGCAGGGCAATGATGTGTGCTAAGAGAATAGGTGTAGAGAAGCCATTTTTATATAAGTTGGTTTACGCCGTAGCTAGCTCTATGCAGGAGCCTTATCCTGAACTTATGAAAGAGCATAATGATATAGCAGCAGTGGTAAAGACCGAAGAAGAGAGATTCTTAAAGACCCTGGAAAATGGTATCTCTATAGTTGAAGGGGCTTTAAATTTGTTAAGTGATGGTGGCCTTAAAAAGATGTCAGGTGATATGGTCTTTGAGCTTTATGATACTCATGGAATACCATTAGAGATTATTAAAGATACAGCATCTGCGCAAGGATATGATATTGATGAGGCTGGGTTTAACAATCTTATGCAGATACAGCGTGAAACATCTAGAAAATCCAGTAAGATGCAAGGTGAGATATTCGCAACAGGCTTGATAAAGGCAAAGACAGAATTTATCGGTTATGATACGTTTGAGTCATCAGCTAATGTTATAGAGATGATTGATAAGAATGGAAAATCCATAAAAGAGGCAGACGTATCTACCGGACTTGTAGAGATAATCCTGGATAGATCTGTTTTTTATGGTGAGTCAGGTGGGCAGGTAGGTGATAAGGGAAAGATAAGCAAGTCTGACGCGGAGGTTATTATTAATAAAGCAGGCAAGGTCCAGGATGCTATCGTCTTAATAGGCAAGATAGCGAAGGGCGGTATAAGAGTCGGCGATCAGGTTAAAGCAGAGATAGATATAGATTATCGCTTAGCTATAGCAAGGAATCATACAGCTACGCATCTTTTGCAAAAGGCATTAAGGAAGGTGCTAGGTGAACATGTTAAACAACAAGGCTCCCTTGTTACGGCAGATAGGTTGCGATTTGATTTTACTCATTCAAAGGCTCTAACCGACGATGAGCTAGATAGGGTTGAAGAGACCGTAAACAAAGACATAGAAGACAATCATAATGTAAAGGTAGAAGAGGCATCTCTTCAGGACGCAAGGTCCTCCGGAGCACTCGCGTTTTTTGGCGATAAATATGATCAGAAAGTAAGGGTTGTTCACGCTGGCACAGATAGCAGGGAACTCTGCGGTGGCACGCACCTCAAGAATACTTTGGATATAGAACTTTTCAGAATTGCGCATGAAGGTTCTGTGGCCTCTGGAATCAGAAGAATAGAAGCCTGCACAGCAGGTAAGGCCAGAGAGTGGGAGGCCGAGCATAAAAAAAAGGAGCAAGATAAGGAGCGTATCTTGCAAGAGAAAAAACAAGAAAAGCTTTTTGAGAAGAAAAGATTAAAGGAGTTAGAGGGTTTAGTAGATAAGATAATCGAAGATAGCTGGGATATGCAGGATGTGAAGCTTATAATAAAATGCATTGATAACCAGAATATGGGGGTGCTTAAACACCTCTCTGATATAATAAGAAACAAGTTTAAACAAGGATATCTCTTATTTTTCGTAAGCTCACAACAGGGAAAGGCAAGTACTATCCTTTCCCTTAGTGATAGTTTGAACAAGAGAGGCCTTGACGCGCCAACGCTACTATCAGAGATCCTTAAGCCTTTTGACGGTAAGGCAGGCGGCAGGCCGAATATGGCACAAGGCGGGATAAAAAAGCTGCAGGATACAGGAGAAGTTTTAAAAATAGCTGAGAAAGTTTTAGTTAAGGAGTTAGGATGAAGAGTGTAAAACCAAATAGCAAAGAGCTCATAAAGTTATATAATCGCGGCATTGATCTGAAAAAGAGTGTGCGTGATAAGGTCTCAAATATCATTGAGGGCGTACAAGCTCATGGTGATGAAGCCCTGGTCAAATATACAAAGCAGTTTGATAATATCAAGATTAAACCTCGCCAGCTTAAAGTAACCACAGGGGAGGTTAATGGAGCTTACCAGAATATGGATCCAAACCTTGTTAACAGTTTTAAGGTTGCGATCGAGAATGTAAGCCAGTTCTATAAGAAACAGCTTAAAAAATCCTGGAAAATAAAAGACAAGGAAGGCATTATGCTGGGCGAAAGGATAACACCTTTAGAATCTGTTGGTATATATATCCCAGCAGGTACTGCGCCACTTGCCTCAACTGTCTATATGACAGTACTTCCTGCCAAGATCGCCGGGGTAAAGAGGATTGCTATAGCAACTCCTCCTAATGAATATGGAAGCGTTCATCCTTATATTCTTGTTATGGCAAATCTCCTTGGTATAACAGAGATATATAAAGTCGGTGGCGCACAGGCGATAGCGGCGTTAGCGTTTGGTACAAAGAGTATACCAAGGGTAGACAAGATCGTAGGCCCAGGCAACCAATATGTATCAGAGGCAAAAAGACAGGTATTTGGTTATGTAGGCATAGATATGGTAGCAGGCCCTAGTGAAGTTGTGATTATCGCGGATGACAGTGTAAACTGTGAATTTGTCGCGGCTGATATGGCAGCACAGTGCGAACATCTTATGGGGCTATCAATACTGATAACAAAATCTAAGAGACTGGCGAAATTCATGCAGCAGCAGCCACTTAAGGGGTATCTGATCCTTGTAAAAAGTCTTAAGCAGGCAGCGGAGATAGCGAACAAAATCGCTCCGGAACATTTACAGCTTATGGTAAAGGACCCTAAGAAGCTTTCGAAGATGATACAGAACGCCGGATGTATATTGCTGGGTGAGTATACGCCGACAGCGCTTAGTGATTATATCGCTGGTCCAAGCCATGTATTGCCAACAGGAGGTAGCGCCAGATTTTTCTCAGGCTTAAGTATCTGGGATTTTCTAAAAGGTATCCATGTTGTCTCTTATTCAAAAAGAGCGCTTGAATTAGTTAAGGAAGATATCGAGAGGATAGCAAATTTAGAAGGCCTGAATAAGCATATCGATTCTATTAAGAAGAGATTTGAGTAACATAACATAGAGATAGTCGTGTAGCAACTTTCGTGGTAACGAAATCGCTTAGGCCTGCACTGCGAAGGTACAGGCGCAAGCGATCATGAATAATAAAATAGTTTTGTTGCAATTGGAGCAGGACGTTGAAGAGCTGAGCGGCCATGGTTCCGTCCGCATTTTAATATATGCGGAGAGCGAGGCCATTCGCCGAGAGAACAAATCACGGTGGGATTTGTGAGCGTTCTTGCGTAAATTGCTACAAAACTCTTCGGTTTCGCGAAGAGTAGCGGATACGAATATCGCTTATGACTCTGGCTTTAGCAGCGTTTTGGTTTTTTTGCCATGGATTTTAATTGATGGCAAAAAAACCAGCGATGCAGAGGCAGAAGGCATAAGCGATAGTATAGAATCGGATTCAATTGCTACAAAACTATCTGATTCGAAAAAGAGGAGTATAACAGATATGAAAAAGAGAGTAGCCTTACTAAGTCGTAAAACAAAAGAGACGGATATTACTATCAAGCTAGACCTTGATGGAAAAGGTAAGGCAAAGATAGGTACCGGCATAGGTTTTCTTGATCACATGCTTGACCTTTTTACCTGTCATGGGCTTTTTGACCTTAATGTAAAAGCTAAAGGTGATCTCTCTGTTGACATACACCATACTAATGAGGACATAGGTATCGTCTTAGGCCAGGCGTTTAAAAAGGCCCTAAGCTCTAAAAAAGGTATCTGCAGATTTGGACAGTCTTTTGTTCCTATGGATGAGGCTTTATCTCGCGCGAGAGTGGTCCTTGATATCAGCGGCAGGCCATCATTATATTTTAAGACCAAGGTAAAGAACCTGAAGGCACCTAAGGCTTATGATCTGAATGACTGTGAAGAGTTCATAAAGGCATTTACATTAGGTAGCGGTATAAATATGCATGTAGACATTCTGAGAGGAAAAGATACCCATCATGTACTTGAGAGCATATTCAAGGCGTTAGGCAGGGCACTCTCACAAGCAACTAGGATAGAACCTAGGAGGAGCAATAAAGTTCCTTCAACTAAAGGAAGACTGTGATTACGATCGTTGATTATGGCATGGGCAACCTCGCGTCTGTAAGCAACGCTATTAAGCGCTATACAGATGAAGCAGTGGTAAGTTCAATGCCGGATGATATAAAAAAGACTGATAAACTGATACTTCCCGGAGTCGGCGCGTTTAAGGATGCATACGATGAGATAGACAGGCGCGGGCTTATCAATCCAATATTAGATTTTATAAAATCAGGCAAGCCTTTTTTAGGCGTATGCTTAGGCTTGCAACTTTTGTTTACAAAAAGCTTTGAGGATGGTGAGCACAAAGGGCTCGATGTCATAAAAGGTGATGTTATTTCCTTTCAAAAGGATAAGGGCGTAAAGATACCACATATGGGTTGGAACAATTTAAAGCCTGAAGGTTCTAACTGCCCTTTGCTTAAAGGGGTTGCTGAGCAGGCATATATGTATTTTGTGCATTCTTATTATGTGGTGCCGGAGGATACCTCTGTTATAGTTACAACTACAGATTATGGGTCCAAGTTCTGTTCAATGATCTGGAAAGATAATATCTATGCGATGCAATTTCATCCGGAAAAGAGCCAGGAGCAGGGCTTGAAGATAATTAAAAACTTTGTGAGTCTATAAATGTTTATTATACCAGCGATTGATATAAGATCTAAAAGGGTAGTTCGACTTTTACAGGGCGATTTTAATAAGGAGACCTTCTATTCCGCAGACGCTACAGAAGTAGCCAAAAAGTGGGAGAAGATGGGCTCTAAGTTTTTACATATGGTAGACCTTGACGGCGCTCTGGCAGGCATGCCTAAGAATCTGGATGTAATCCAACAGGTATGCCAATCAGTCAGCATACCTGTACAGCTAGGTGGGGGCATAAGGACAGAGAAGAATGTTGAGCTTGTTTTGTCAAAAGGCGTTTCAAGAGTAATTATAGGTACCAGGGCGTTTGAAGATGACGAGTTTGTTAAAAGGCTAGTCAAAACTTTTGGCACTGATAAGATAGCCATTGGCATAGATGCTGCAGGCGATACTATTCTTTCCAAGGGCTGGACAGAATTTACGGGAATCGATGCTTTTGCGCTTGCTAAGAGAATGGAGTCTTTAGGTGTGGGCATGATTATATATACCAATACACTCAAGGACGGAACATTAGAAAGTCCGCAGATTGAGCTCGCCAAGAAGATGCTTGACGCTGTTTCAATAAAGGTGATTATTTCCGGCGGCATATCGTCTTTGCAGGATATAAGGGACCTAAAGGCATTAGGGAGTTTAAATCTTTACGGCGTGATTACCGGTAAGGCATTATATGAACAGAGGCTCGATTTAAAAGAAGCGATTAAAATAGCAGAGGAAGCATAATATGCTAGCAAAGAGAATCATACCCTGTCTTGACGTAAAAGACGGGAGAGTTGTTAAGGGTATAAAATTTCTGGATCTTCGCGATGCAGGAGATCCCGCGGAGATAGCAGCGGCTTACGATAAGGCAGGCGCGGATGAGATTGTATTTTTGGATATTACCGCAAGCCATGAAGAGAGGCCAATATTTATAGACGTTGTTAGGCGTACTGCGGAGAATGTTTTTATGCCCCTTACAGTAGGTGGCGGGATAGAAGAACTCGATACGATAGAAAACCTTCTAAAGGCAGGTGCCGATAAAGTCTCGATAAATACTAAGGCATTACAGGACCCAGGTTTTATAAGAGCGGCAGCATCCCGTTTTGGTACACAGTGCATAGTTGTCGCGATCGATGCTAAGAGAGCAGGTAATGGCTGGGAGGTTTATACCCATGGTGGTAGAAGGCCTACCGGCAAGGACGCGCTAGGGTGGGCTAAAGAAGTTACTGGTTTAGGTGCTGGTGAGATTTTGCTGACTAGCATGGATTGTGATGGTACAAAGGCGGGTTTTGACATAGAGCTTACAAGTTTCATATCAGAGGCCATAAATATTCCTGTTATAGCATCAGGCGGCGCTGGCAATCTAGAGCATTTACGGCTTGCCCTTGTTGAAGGTAAAGCAGATGCCGCGTTAGCAGCTAGTATATTTCATTTTAAAGAACATACCATAAAAGAGGCAAAAGAGTTTTTAAAAGAAAGAGGGGTTGAAATAAGACTATGAGTTTTGCAGATAAATTAAAGTTTACAGATGGCCTTATTCCGGCGATAACGCAGGATTACAAGACCAATGAAGTATTAATGGTCGCGTATATGAATAAGAAGGCGGTAGAGAAGACTCTTAAGACAAAAAAATGTAATTATTATAGCCGCTCAAGAAAGAAGATGTGGCTTAAGGGTGAGTCTTCAGGGCACATACAAAAGGTAAAGGCGATATATGCTGATTGTGATATGGATTGCCTGCTCATTAAGATAGAGCAGGTTGGTGGTGCGTGCCACACAGGATATAAGAGCTGTTTTTACCGTGAACTTAAATCAGGCCGCCTGACATCAAGGGGCAAAAAGGTATTTGATCCAAAACGAGTATACTAATGTACTATCCAAAAAAAGAAGAATTTGTAAGGTTAACAAAGAGAGGCAATGTCATACCTGTCTATAGGGAGATATCAGCGGATCTCAACACACCTTTATCAGCGTTTTTAAAGATAGATGACAAGAAGAACTCCTTTCTGTTTGAATCTATGGAAGGCGGCGAGAAGATAGGCCGCTACTCATTTTTAGGTTCCAGCCCGGCTGTTGTTATTGAATCTAAGGGTGGTGTTGTAAAAATAACGGAGAAGTCAAAGGCCGTAAAAACAAGGACTACAAATCCGCTTGATTATATTGATAAGATGATGAAGGTTTTTAAGTTTGTTAAGATTAAAGGCCTTCCTAGATTTTGCGGTGGGTTGGTAGGTTATATAGGTTATGATGTTATTCGTTTTATTGAAGACATACCAGATACCTGTAAAGATGACCTTGGCCTTCCGAATCTAAAGCTTATGCTCGCGGACACACTACTTGTCTTTGACAGGGTAAACCATACGATAAAGGTTGTATCGAACGCGCATATAAAATCCTGCGCCGCTTCTTCTGTTAATCGCGCGTATAAAAGTGCCATTGATAAGATAGATAGCTTAATTATAAAGCTCAATAAGCCGCTTAAAGAAAATCTCTCACCGATTGAGAAGACAGCAAGGCCGATAAGATTTAAGTCAAACGTACGAAGAGCAGATTTTACAAAAAGTGTGTTAAAAGGAAAAAAATATATTAAGGCAGGAGATATTATACAGGTTGTACTATCGCAAAGGCTTGAGACAGATTACAATAATAATCCAATTAATATATACAGGGCACTGCGCCAGGTTAATCCGTCGCCGTATATGTTTTACATCTCATTTAAGGATTTTAAGCTTGTAGGTTCTTCTCCCGAGATCATGGTTCGTGGTGAGGACGGTATAGCGGAAGTACGTCCTATAGCCGGTACCAGGCCAAGAGGTAAAGATACTAAGGAGGATAAGCTCTTAGAAAAGGAGTTGCTCTCTGATCCAAAAGAACGGGCGGAGCATCTTATGCTTGTTGATTTGGGTAGAAATGATTTAGGCAGGGTCTGTGCTCCAGGGAGCGTACGTTTAAGCGAATTTATGGTTATTGAAAGGTATTCTCACGTGATGCATATTGTCAGTGATTGTGTAGGCAGACTATTACCAGGCTCTAATGGGCTGACACTGCTAAAGGCATCATTTCCAGCCGGGACAGTATCCGGTGCTCCAAAGATTCGTGCAATGGAGATCATAGACGAGCTTGAAATATCAAAAAGAGGCCCGTATGCAGGATGCGTGGGGTATCTATCTTTTTCAGGAAATCTTGATACGTGTATTACAATACGCACAATATTGCTTAAAGATAACAAGGCTTATATTCAGGCAGGGGCCGGCATTGTTGCGGATTCTGTGCCTGCCAAGGAGTACCAGGAGACTATAAACAAGGCAAAGGGAATGCTTAAGGCTGTATCTATAGCCAGGCAGGTAAGATAATATGATACTATTGATTGATAATTATGATTCCTTTACGTATAACCTGGTTCAGTATTTTGGTGAGCTTGGTGCACGCTTAAAGGTCAGCAGAAACGATAAGATAACCTTAGCTCAGATAAAAAGGCTAAGGCCCAAACATATAGTAATATCACCTGGTCCGGGAAGGCCTGATGGCGCGGGTATATCAAAATCCGTTATAAAAGAGTTTAGAGGTAAGGTCCCTATGCTTGGCGTCTGTTTAGGTCATCAGTGTATTGGCGAGGTCTTTGGAGGAAAGGTGGTGGGTGCTAAGAGGCTTATGCATGGTAAGACATCTCTTGTATATCACAATAAATCAGATATATTTACAGGGATAAAAAACCCTTTTATCGCGACAAGGTACCACTCGTTGATTATTGAGCCAAAGAGCATTCCAGACTGCCTAGAGGTTACTGCCAGGACTAAAGATGATGAAATAATGGCAATAAGGCATAAAGAATATATGATATGGGGAGTGCAGTTCCATCCGGAGTCGATTCTGACAAGCGAAGGCAAGAAACTGCTTAAGAATTTTATGAGGATAAGAAAATGATAAAAGAGGCGATAATAAAAGTAGTTGAGAAAAAAGATTTGACCGCGATTGAAATGGAGCAGGCATTCTCTGAAATTATGAGCGGTAAAGCAGACCCCTCGCAGATAGGAGCGCTTATTACAGGCTTGCGCATGAAGGGTGAGACAGTTACAGAGATAACAGCTGCTGCGACCGTCATGAGGAGATTTGCTCGTACGGTTAATGTGCAGGGCGGACTCAATATTGACCGCAGCGAGATCAACATAGAAAAAGAGGTTATCCTGGATACCTGTGGCACAGGAGGAAGCGGCACTAATACGTTTAATATCTCTACCACAGTCGCGTTTGTTGTTGCCGGTTGCGGCATAAAGGTCGCGAAACATGGCAACAGATCTGTATCAAGCAGATGTGGTTCAGCAGATGTCTTGGAGGCATTAGGCATTAATATTAATCTTTCACCTTTCAAGGTTGCGCAGAGCATCAAGTGCATAGGCATAGGTTTTATCTATGCTCCGCTGTTTCATAATGCCATGAAACATGCGGCAGGCGTCAGGAAGGCTATTGGCATAAGGACTATATTTAATATATTGGGACCTCTTTCAAATCCCGCGAATGCGCATTGCCAGGTCTTGGGGGTTTATAGTAAGTCTCTCACAGAAATAATGGCTAGAGTGCTTGGTAAGCTTGGCCTTAGAAAAGCATTTGTTGTACACGGTTTAGATGCGCTCGATGAGATATCGGTTACAGGTCCTACACAGATATCCGAATTAAAGGGAAGAAGCGTTAGGACCTATCAGGTAAGGCCTGAGCAATTCGGCATTAAAAGAGCGCGTTTAAAGGATATTGCCGGTGGCGACGCTAAAAAGAACGCTAAAATAATAATTTCTGTGTTAAAAGGTGAAAAATCAGCTAAGCGCGATGTGGTATTAATAAATGCCGCGTACGGACTTCTTGCCGCGAAAAAGGCGGTCAATCTAATAGAGGCGCTAAAGATGGCGAGATTTTCTATTGATTCGGGTATAGCGTTTGACAAACTTAAACAACTTAAGGCATTTACAAATAGATGATACTATCAGATATTATAAAATCCACAAGAACGCGTATTCAGCGATCAAAAAAAGTAGTGTCATTAGAGTATATTAAGCACCAACTTTCTAAAAGGAATATTCTTAGGCGTAATTTTAAGCAGGCTATTAGCCAATCTCACGATATAAATATTATAGCGGAGATAAAGAAAGCATCGCCAACCAGAGGCGTTATAAGAGAGGAATTTGACCTCAAGAGTATCGCCAGGCAGTACCAGATAAATGGTGCTGCCGCGATCTCAGTATTAACAGAAGAGACTTTTTTTAAAGGTAAGCTTAGTTATATAAAAGAGGTAAGGAGGGTCACAAACCTACCGGTCTTAAGAAAAGATTTTATCATAGACGAATATCAGGTATATGAATCCGCTCTTGCTGAGGCTGACGCGATCCTGCTTATTACTGATATACTCTCGAAAGAAGAGATTGTGAGGCTTTCCAATATCGCTAAATCATTAAACATGGCTGTTCTTTGCGAGGCACATAGTAAAGAAGAACTGGAAAAAGCTATAAGCGCAAGGCAGGATATAATAGGTATAAACAACAGAGACCTTAATACATTTAAGCTGAGCATAAGCACAACAGAGAACCTTATAGGTCTAGTGCCTAATGGTAAGATTATTGTTAGTGAAAGCGGCATACGGACCCGTTCTGATGTGCTGTTTCTAAAGAGTATCGGCGCGAGCGCTGTGTTGATAGGTGAGGTTTTTATGGATGCTAAAGATCTGGGTAAGAAGGTGCGTGAATTTACAGGAAAATGAAATGGCTAAAGTGAAGATATGCGGCATTACAAACCTAAAGGACGCGCTTGTGGCACAAAATTGCGGAGCGGATTTTTTGGGTTTTGTATTTGCCGATAGTCCAAGAAGAGTAGATCCAAAGAAAGCCAGAGATATTATAGCTGAGTTATCACCGGACGTGAAGATAGTAGCATTATTCGTCAATGAGCAAAAGAAAAGAGTTTTTGATATTATAAATAGCCTTAGCAGGGTTGACATGCTCCAGTTTCATGGAGACGAGACTCCTGAATATTGCGGTTGCTTCAAAGATCAAAAAATCATAAAGGCGTTTCGTATAAAGGATGAGAAATCGCTCCAGGATATAAAGGCATTTCGTGATATAGATTTTATATTGCTTGACGTTTTCAAGCAAGGCCAATTTGGTGGCACAGGCGATAGTTTTGATTGGAATATTGCGACCATGTTAAGGCAGCCTAATACACCAATTTTTTTATCAGGAGGTTTAAACCCTGATAATGTTAAAGCTGCCGTGGAGAAGATAAAGCCGTTTTGCGTCGACGTTTCAAGCGGTGTCGAAAAGGAACCCGGGAAAAAAGACGATGTATTAATCGCGCGTTTTATCCAAAACGCTAAATCGGTTTAGCAAGACATAAGAGAGATTAAGCAAAAAGGATAGGTAATGAAGCAGGTTTTTCGGTTTATAGACAAGAGCAAGGAGAAGTTAATAAAACTTACAATGCAGCTCGTCTCTATCCCAACGGTCAATCCTCCCGGTGAGAATTATGGGAAAATAGTTGATTTTATCGAGAAGCGCTGTAGAGAACTCGGCTTGAATACAAAGCGTATAATTACGCCTAAAAGTGAATTAAAGAAGTACAAGATAAACACAGGTTCTGAGAGGATTAACCTGATAGCTAAGTGGGATATCGGCGCACGTAGAACCCTTCATATAAATGGCCATTACGATGTAGTTCCTACAACCTCAAGTTGGAAGACTCAGCCATTTAAGCCCGTTTTAAAACATGGTAAGATCTATGGGCGCGGCACAGAGGATATGAAGGCTAACATAGCAGCTACACTTATAGCCATAGAGGCGCTTAAGGCAAGTGGTGTTAAGCCGAAATGTAATATTGAGCTCTCTTTTACTCCCGATGAGGAGATAGGCGGCAAGACAGGATTCGGCTATCTCGTGAAAAAAAATTTTATAAAACCGGATTATGCTATAAGTGAAGGCCATTGCAACGATTATATAGCATACGGCAATAAAGGTATCGCCTGGTTTAGTATTGAGATAAAAGGCCTATCCTGTCATGGCAGTGAACCGCACAAGGGCGTAAACGCGTTTGAGAAGATGATCTTTGTCGCTAATGAGTTTTTATCGCTTAAAGATAGTATTGAAAAACGAAAAACGCGATATCATACTAAATCACAAAAAAGTTCCTGCTCAACCATGATGATGGGTGGAGAAGTTTGGGGCGGGCATAAGACTAATATAGTCCCTGACAGGGTCTGCTTCACCATAGATCGCAGATTTCTTCCTGAAGAGAATATCGATAATGTGAAGAAGGAGATGTCCCAATTTGTAGAGAAGATAAAGAAGAAAGACAAGACGCTTGATATAAAGGTTAAGCTTATAAGCGATGAAGATTCCGTGATCTCGGATGACAAAAATATGCTATTTAAGGAATTTAAGAGATCAGTTAAGAAGATTTTAAAGAAAAATCCAAAATTCGCACTCATGTCAGGGGCCACGGATATAAGGTTTTTAATAAGAAAAGGCATACCTTGCCTTGGTTATTCAGTAGACGGAGGGGGTTCAGGCCATTCAGATAATGAATTTGTTCGCGTAAAGAGCCTGCTTGATACAGCAAAGATATTTGCTGATGTTATGAGTAACTTAAAATAAAGGAATTTGAACGATTTTAATAAAGTAGCAAGTAACCATATGAGATATATAGCTTATATAATCCAAGCACCAATGATACAGGGACATAAAAATTTCCCAGCGAGAAATTTTTACTCCATTTCATTTCTCGCTCTTCCGCCTTTGGCGGAAACCGTGCCCGCTCAAAATGAAAAGGTCCTGCTTTAATTGGTACTTAGATTTTATTGTAGTAATGATATGAAAATTCAAATTCTAATATAAAGGAAGAGCGTATGGGACCTGATAAGAGAGGATATTTTGGGATATTTGGAGGGAAATATGTGCCTGAGACATTAATGGCAGCTCTTGATGAGCTTGTGATAGAGTATCATAAATCCAGCAAGGATAAGTCCTTTAAGGAAGAGCTTGATTACTATCTCAAGCAGTATGCCGGAAGACCTACCCCGCTTTATTTCGCGAAAAATCTGACAAAGTCTTTAAAAGGGGCAAGGATATATTTAAAAAGAGAAGATCTTTGTCATACCGGTGCGCATAAGATAAATAATACATTAGGGCAGGCGCTTTTAGCGTTAAAAATGAAAAAGCCGCGCATTATTGCGGAGACAGGTGCGGGCCAACATGGGGTAGCTACGGCTACGGTTGCCGCGCTATTTGGGCTGGAATGTGATGTCTATATGGGTGAAGAAGATATAGAGCGTCAGTCACTCAATGTTTTTAGGATGAAACTTTTAGGTGCGCGTGTAATACCTGTTTTAACCGGTTCACGAACACTAAAAGACGCGACAAACGAGGCGTTAAGAGATTGGGTTACAAATGTAGCTACTACTCATTATATCATAGGCTCTGTTGTCGGGCCTCACCCATATCCGGCTATGGTGCGCGATTTTCAGTCTGTTATAGGTAAAGAGACGAAAATTCAATTAAGGGCCATTAAAGAGAAAGAGCCTGATTATCTTGTTGCCTGTGTTGGGGGTGGATCAAATTCAATAGGCTTGTTTCATCCATATCTGAAATCAAAAGCAAAATTTATAGGTGTTGAGGCAGCAGGTTTTGGTGTGAGGACAGGTAAACATGCCGCGACATTACAAATGGGCAAGGTTGGCGTATTGCATGGTTCAAAGAGTTATCTTTTACAGGATAAGGACGGACAGGTTAAGATAGCGCATTCCATATCAGCAGGATTAGACTATCCTGGTG
>Ga0222626_1000789_pt1 | contig 16284 bp, 14 predicted proteins | sample AntAcemetageno91_FD_179862 | JGI IMG/M metagenome (GOLD analysis project Ga0222626, IMG submission 179862) | Saline water microbial communities from Ace Lake, Antarctica - #91 | ecosystem: Environmental > Aquatic > Non-marine Saline and Alkaline > Saline | place: Antarctica: Ace Lake | collected...
ATTTAATCATGACAATCCAGTTCCATTAAAATCAATTCATCTTGTATAACAATAATTTTAAATACGGAAAGCTAAGAAATCATCCTTTCAATGTCCCTGCATTCTTCGGGTGCCTTCCTTCTGCTCAGTCCCGCAAAGGGCTTTATTTTCCATAATTGTCCCCCCATAAAAGCCGGGCTCGGCGAAGCGAATCAAGTTAACTTTTTGATTTTAGGAATTAACTTTGCACTGTTAGGAGAGACAAAGAGTCAAAGCGGACTCTTTGTCTCTTCAAAAAAAGGCTTTTGTTGATGATCTATTTGATGGCGAATTTACGGGGCCACTTATGCCCCTTCTCCTCGGCGAGTTTTATAAATCGATGGGCCATGTCCCAGATCTTTGGGTATTTACCTTCAAGTGATTTACACATGGTCGCGGGCGTATCCGGTACTAGAGCGGCCCATTGAATCAAAACTTTGTCGGAAAGATAGCCGTAGTATTTAACATCATTGGCTTGAAGAATCTTAAGGGAGTGTTCCATCTCTTGATCCGTCCCCTCGGCGTGACGTTTCTGAATTCTCTGGCCGATATCCATGAATAGCTTTTGCACTTGAGGTGTTAACGTATTCCATTTTTTCAAGTTACATACCACAAAGAACGGGACCCGTGAACCAAGGCCGGTCATGACGCAATTATTCGCGACTTCATATTCTTTATAAGCCACGAAAAAGCTGGGGGTAAGTAAGCTGCCTTCCACGACGCCGGTCCGGAGGCGCTCATACCTTTCGCCAGCCGTGATGCCGGATACGGGCTGGATTCCCGAGGCTTTGGTCCAGTCTGCAAAATAACCCCCAAGCTGCACAATCTTCTTGCCTTTGAACTCTTTTAAGGTTGTCATAGGGTCTCTTGACAAGATGCCATAGTCGCTCACTGTTCCGTTACATAGGGATTTCATGTTATACTTGGTAAACTCCTGTACCATGAACGGAAACTCTTTATATAACTGTCCCACGATCCAGGACATCACTGCAGCGCTTCTCGGAGCAAAAGGAAATGCGTAATTGCTGTAGGCGATCGGAAGCTTTCCCGGATTATAGGGGGGACAAAGCAAGGCAAGATCTGTAACCCCATGTTGAACACCCTCAAGGATCTCCCGTCCTTTCAAAAGTGAGCCCCCCCAATACTCCTGAAATTTAATCTTGCCAGCAGTCGCCTCTTTAACGTCTTCCATGAACCAGTGGAGCAATTTGTTGGCAAACGTCGCTGAGGGAAAGGCGCTCGAAACCTTGAGTGTGATTGAAGGATATTCTGTAGCAAGTGAATTTAAGGTAAGTCCAAAAACCATGAATATACATACCAGACCGACCATTAAGAAGCGTCTTATTTTCATAACTATCTCCTTTTCAATTTTAATATTTCTGTTATAGGTCTATAGGCCCTTAGTAAAAAATTAGCTGGTAGTTAGGTGAAGGGTTTGATCAGATGCTCCACAAGCCAATCTGTGGCAACTTCTGCGGCGATCTCAAGCTTTGACTGATCGTTGTAAAGGGTCATATGTGATGTTTCTGGAATTACAAAGAGTTTTTTCTGTGAGGTTGCAATTTGATTAAAGGCTTCAATTTCCAGATCCCATAGCGTTAAATCGTCTCCTTCTGCAACCAACATGAGGGTTGGTGTGTTCAGAATTCGGCCCAAATAGGGAAAGATATTATAGTCCATTAGGAGTTCAACGGATTCAATGGTATTCCGATGCTCGTGCATAGGGGCTTCTCTTTCTTTAATTTCATTAAAGATTTTGGCTGTCTCAGGAAATGGCCAGGTACAGAGGGTTTTGAATGGGTTCTCTGCGGACATGGCAATGTATTCTGAATCGGCTCCCTGGGATCGTCTCTCCCTGTCATCCATAACAGCCTTCACTAGCCTCCGGAATCCAACCGTACCGTGCACGCGTCTCATGTTCCTGTAGCCATCAACAACCGGAATGGTGGATACGATACATTTGACTCTAGGGTCGGTTGCGCCAGTAGCTAATACGTGACCACCGCTGTAGGAGATCCCCCAAATGCCCACCCGATCCGGGTCTACTTCAGGAAGTGCCTGAGCAAAACCTATTGCATTCTTGTAATCTTCAATTTGATCATAAGGATTCACATGCTGTCTGGGCTGACCATCGCTGTCTCCAAGATAACGATAATTAAATACCAACACAGCCAACCCGGCTTTAGCGAAAAGTTCAGCATAGTGAGGCATAACAATTTCCTTCACATAACACCACCCACCTGCCATGATGACGACCGGAAAAGGACCCTCTCCCTCATCAGGCGTATAAAGCCACCCGCGGCAGGTTTCCCCCTTACTCTTAAACTCAATATCTACTCTCATTTAATTTACTCCTTTCAAATCATTGTTTTGTTGTATTAGGTCTGTTGCTGTTTTTTGTTACATATTTCCCCAATTCGCTGAATGAACCTTGTTCCTTCTATGACTTCTTAATTCCGTTGTTGTACATCCCTTTGCTATTCTCTCTCCAGATGTCTGTTCGTTCTCTCACATTTGAGAGGCTTCCGCTATCCCACTTTAGGCCAACCGTTCTAATAGTACTTCCAGAAATTAATTCCAATCATCCGTCTTTTCCGTTCAGAGTAAAAGGCATTTCCGACATCGCCCCTCCAAACGCCACCACATCGGTTTTCCCCTTCGTTTATCACCTCCACCCCTTTTTTTGTGGGAAACAGATCCCCGATGTTGCAAAAAAGCTTGGCACGTTTTCACTAACGAAAAGCTATTAAAGCATGAAACTTCGAAATTGTTGCTGTTCCTGGAATTCACTTTATGCAAAGTCCTGTGACGGCATCCTTTGGAAGATTTCCGCCTTTTAGGGACAAGAACAGTTGAAAATGTTTTTGAGACACCCTTAACTCAACAACCTTGGCCTATAAAACGATGGGTTTCAAACATACCCGATAGGACCACTAAGTTAAGGCGGACGTAGGGATCAAAGGCCCATCTGCTGTGCGACCAGCTCCCGATGGAACCTGGCATCCCCAAAGGCAAGCTCAGAGGTCTTGGCCTGCTTAAAATAGAGTTGGAGATCATGCTCTTCCATGAACCCTATCCCTCCCATGACCTGATGTGCCAAAGCCACCAGCTGGCGATAGGAGTCGCTGACCCAGGCCTTGCACATGGAGGCTTCCTTTTCAAATGAAAGACCCTCGCTGATCCTCCATGCCGCCTGAAAGGTCATAAATTTGGAGGTTTCAAGGAGGGTAAGGATGTTTGCGCAGTGATGTTTGACGGCCTGAAAGCTCCCAACCGGCCTGCCGAATTGCTCTCTCTCTTTGAGATAGGGGACGGCCAAATCGATTGCCCGCTGTCCTCCCCCGATCATCTGAGCGCACTTGGCTACGGAGGCCTTTTGAAGCACCTTCTTCAGGACAGGCCAACCCATATGAAGCTCTCCTAACAAGTTCTCCGCAGGGACCTCCACCTGGTCAAATTCGACCTCACACTGCTTGTCCCCGGCAAGGGTGCTGTGAACATGAACAGTCAGCCCCGGATTTTCCCCATCCACGATAAAGAGGCTCACCCCTTCTTCATAGTCACCCTCGGGTTCCCGGGTTCGGGCCACACAAATGATTTTCCCTGCCACGTGCGCATCTGGTACAAACAGCTTGGTGCCGGTAAGGACATAACGGTCATTTTGTAATTCTGCCTTAAGCGAGATCTCTTGGGCAGCGTAACTCCCACCTGTCTCAGTCCACGCAAGCGTCAAAATCTCTTCCCCACTTGCAACCTTTGGAAGGATTTCGCTCTTTTGGGTATCGCTCCCCGCCTCTAAGAGGGTAATCGCTCCATGAACTACCGTGGAAAAATAGGGCCCCGGCAAACAGACGTATCCCATCTCATACAAAAGGACCGCCAAATCCAAAAAGCTCCCTTCATATCCCCCATACTGCTCAGGGAACAAGATCCCCATCCAACCGAGCTCCGCCATTTTCTGCCAAAGTCCAGAAGTGTAGCCCTTTTCATCTTCTACCATCTCGCGAACAAAAGTCCCCGGGCACTCCTTGGCGAGAAAGCCATGTGCTGAATCTCTCAAGATTCGTTGCTCTTCGTTTAGACCAAAATTCATGCCTTATTCTCCTTTCCTCTTTACCCTCTCGGAAGGCCTAATCCCCTTTCTGCAATAATGTTTCTCTGGATTTCAGAGGTGCCTGCGTAAATTGTCTCCACAACACTCGATCGATAGAAAAACTCCATCTTACCGGCAAAGGGTGCCCATTTATCCCCCTTCTTCAGTTGACCATAGAGACCGAGAACCTCCATCCCTGTATTGCAAATGTGCTGGGCCGTTTCAGTGGCAAACACCTTTTCCATCGAGGACTGGTAATTTGGAATCATCTCCTTGTCCAGCATGTAGGCAAGCTGGTAATACAGGAGTCTGGACGCTTCCAGTTCAATGGCCATCTGAGCCAGCCTTTGCCTGATCAGCGGGTCCTTGGAAAGGGATTGCCCGTTGACAATGGTTTTTTTTGCATAATCAACAATCTCTTCAAAGAGTTTTTTATAGGCGCTGGGTGGAAACATCCTTTCAAAATCGAGTGCCCCCATCAGATAATAGAAGCCCCTGTTCTTCTCACCCATCATGTTTTTCTTTGGGACAATAACCTCGTCATAATAGACCTCATTGCTCCGCCAGCCGGCCATGGTGATGAGAGGGCGGATCGTGATCCCAGGGCTTTTCAGATCCACAATCATAATAGATATCCCCTTGTGTTTCGGCCCATCAAAGCAGGTCCGAGCTGCCAACCAGTGATAATCCGCCACATGCGTATGGGTGTTGAAGGTCTTCTGACCGTTCAGCACGAAATGATCCCCCCTGTCTTCGGCGCGTATGTTCAGGGCCGCCAGATCTGAACCTGCCTGAGGCTCGGTGTAACCGAGCGCAAATTCGACTTCTCCCCTGGCAATGGGCGGCAGAAACTCCTTTTTCATCTCCTCGCTCCCATCCCTCAGGATCATGGGTCCTGCATTATAGGCTGCCACAAAGTATAAAGGGAGTTCTGCATAAGCCATTTCATCGCGTATCATATAAGTGATCATTTCAGAGGCGGCCAGACCGCCATACTCCTTTGGCCAGGCCGGGGTTAGCCAGCCCTTGGTTGCAAGCTTTTTAATAAACTTCCTAGCCTCTGCTCCTCCAAAAATGGCCCCAAGTTCACGGGTCTCTTCCACCAACTCAGGCGTTACTTCCTCCCTTATGAATGCACGAACTTCCTTAATTAAAAAAATTTCTTCCTTCTTAAATCCAAAATCCATTCACTGTTCCCTCCCTCTTTTCCAACGTGCAATCGATCCAGTCAAAAAATCATTGGATGATTTTTTTTCTATAGGGCGATATGTTCCCTCACGATATCTTCATTCTGCATGAGATCCTCAATCCTGCCCTCAAAAGAAATCCTGCCCCCATCGATCACATAGGACCTTGTCGTCGTCTTTATTGCAAATTTCATGTTCTGCTCTGAAAGCAATATGCTTACCCCTTCGGTTTTTATCTCAATGACGGTATCCGCAAGGGCGGACACAATCAGCGGTGCCAACCCCTCAGAGGGCTCATCTAAAAGAATGAACTCGGGATTCCCCATAAGGGTTCTTGCAATGGATAGCATCTGTTGTTCACCACCACTCATATTGCTGCCCAGCCTCCCTTCCTCCAATGACTTGAGGTGGGGGAAAAACTGGTAGATTTTTTCCAAAGTCCACTTCTTCTCCCCGAAACCGCCCTTTATTTGAGCGACCTCCAGATTTTCTATCAATGTCAGATCAGGATAGATTCTCCTGTCTTCGGGTACGTAACCCACCCCTAATCGCGCGATTTGAAAAGGCTTTAAACCGCAGATCTCGGTTCCATTGAACTCAATGCTTCCCTTTGCAGGCCTGACAATTCCCATGATGCTCTTAAGGGTAGTCGTCTTCCCCGCACCATTTCTACCGATAAGGGATACAACTTCACCTGTTTCCACTTTAAGGGAAACGCCCTGTAAGATGTAGCTCGTTCCGTAGTAGGAATGGATGTCTTTGACTTCAAGCATCAAAAATCTTCTCCCAGATAAGCGTCGATCACCAGTTTATTTTGTCTGACATCGTCCGGTTTGCCATCAGCGATCACGGTTCCCTGCTGGAAAACCGTAATATTATCGGAGATTGAAAAAACCGCATCCATGTCATGCTCGATGAGAACGATGGTCAGGTTTTTTCTTTGGGCAATTTTTCTTATAAGCGTTATGATTGCCTTATTTTCTTGTGGATTTAAGCCGGCAGTCGGTTCATCGAGAAGCAAAACCCGGGGGTCTCGAGCCAGCCCGATGGCTATATCCAGTTTCTTCTTGTCCCCGTGAGATAGCTTCCCGGCTAATGTATCAGCCTCATGTTCCATTCCGATCTCTTTCAATACGGTAAGACATTCTTCTCTGATGTCATGCCGGAGGTGTGGGCGAGAGAATAACACCATGTTTTTTCCGTGTTTATTTAAGACAGGGAGCGCAATATTTTCAAGGGCCGTTAGTCCTTGAAAGATATTAATGATCTGAAAACTCCTGGCAATGCCGTATGTTATAATCTCATAGGGCCGTTTTCCGGTGATATCTTTACCGTCAATGTACACCGCGCCCTCTGTGGGCCTGAATTTACCCGTTACCACATTAAAGAATGTGGTCTTCCCAGCGCCGTTTGGACCAATGATGGCCCGAATTTCTCCTTTTTCGATCTCCAGAGAAATGCCATTCAGGGCCGTAAATTTTGCAAACTTTTTTGTAATTCCTTTTGTTTCTAAGATGCTCACAGTCTAACACCCCATTTTTCTTCAATAAAACCCATAACTCCCTTACGAAAGAACAGCACTATGATCAAAAGGACGACGCCCAAGAAAAGGATCCAGTTGCCGATCATGGTCATTAAATAGGTTTTTAGGAATATATAGATCACGGCCCCGAAAAATGGCCCACTAAACGTATAAATCCCACCGATCAGCGTCATGATAATGGGCTCGGCAGATGTCGACCAGTAACTTAATTCCGGATATGCCATCTTTGTCAGCGAGGCATGTAAAGCACCTGCTATGGCGCAATAAATGGCTGATATGACAAAGGCGATCAATAAGTGCCGCTGTGGATTAACACCGATAAAGCTTGTCCTTTCGGCGTTATCACGAATGGATCTCAAGGTGAGGCCGAATGAAGACATCACCAGTTTTCTTAAAACAAAAACCAAAACCAAAAAAATGAGCAGGGTAAAATAGTAAAAATAGATAGGAGATTCGAGATCAATCTGCAGAAAATAGACATCAATCATCCCCCTTGAAACACCAGGGAGACCATCATCACCCCCAGTAAAGCTTGTCCAGCGGAAAACAATCGCATAAATCATCTGGGCAAAGGCCAGGGTGATAAAAGCAAAATAGAGAGTCCCGAGCCTGACACTGAGGAAACCTAACACTGTGGCCACAATCGCTGTCACTGCAATGACCGTTAAAAAAGGGAGCCAGATATTTAGAGTGACATGCTTATACATGATTGCAACCGAATAGGCTCCCAGTGCAAAATATGCGGCCTGGCCGAATGATAAATAGCCGGCATGAGAAAAAAGGAGATAAAAACCATAGCAGAATAGCCCGTATATAAGCATTTCATTGAGCAAATAAAGTGTAAAGGAGGGGAGGAAAGCAGGGCAGATCAGCAAAAAAGCAATAACAAAGATTGTCAGAGATAGAACCCATCGGTTTTTCCCGTTCATTATTTATCCCTTCCTTCCGAATAATCCCTGCGGCCTTGCAAGAAGAATGACGGCCATGATGATAAAGGGCAAGGCCATGGCTACCTGCGGAAAGTAATGATCACCGAATGCCTCAAAAATCCCCAAAATGAGCGCCGCAACCAGGGTTCCCACCAGACTTCCAAGGCCACCTATGACAATGACGGCAAAACATGTTACGGCTATATGGGCTCCTACACCGGGAGTGATTGAACTCATGGCCAATCCCAGACCTCCGCTAAATCCTGCTAAGGCGGCACCAATGGCAAACATACCGCAGTAGACAAATGGAACATTGATGCCTAAGGCCGATGTGATTTCAACGTCTGCTGCAGCAGCTCTGGAAGCCTTCCCGAATTTTGTCTTGTATAAAAAAAGCCATACAAGGATGGCCACGGCCGTGGAGCAGAATAATATGAAGAGTGAATATTTGGGAAAGAAGTTACCTCCTATTGATACTGCACCCAATAAAGACCCCGGGAGCATCATAGATCGCGGCATCCCTCCCCAGATCTCGAGCACAAGACCGTCAATAATCATTATCAGGGCAAAGGTGAGGAGTAGCTGATAGAGATGTTCACTTTCATATATTCTCCTCAGAAAAAAAATTTCTATCAAAATCCCGATCACACCGACAATAATGCCACTGAAAATAATAATGGGAAAAAAGAACCAGCCTCCGCCAATGACCTGAAGCAGGGTCCATGCGAAATAAGCCCCCAGCATAATCAGGGAACCGTGGGCGAAATTGATGACCCCCAAGACACTAAAGGTAAGAGTCAGTCCCGATGCCATAAGAAAGTATAGCATGCCCCTGGACAGGCCGTTCAAAAGGTCGATTAACACGATTCCCGGATCCATCATCTTCTCCCACGTAAACAAAATGGAAGGTTGCGTTAAATGAGAACGCAACCTTCCAGAAATGGGCTTATCTCTTTAGCGCCTCTTCAACGCTGACGATATAATCCTTCCCATTCAGGGTCTTATACCATTCTACCTTCCACCCAACCTCCTGCTGGGAATCAGGAACGATATGCATAAAAGGCATATCAAAATAGGCCTGATGATCTCCACCTCTGATCCACTTCTTTCCAAGAGGGCTCTCAATGGTAAGGTCTTCAAGGGCCTTGCGAATGTCAGCCACTTTGAAGCTCTTGGCCTTTTCTATAGCCGCCTTATATGCGTAAACAGCATCAAATCCCGGGGCGCCATGGCCCTGGGCGACCAAAAAGTATTTTTTTCCATAGGTCTTTATGAAGGCTTCCTCATATTTCTTGGAAATAGGAAGATCGTAAGCGCCGGCATAATAATGCTCGCTCATCCAGACATCAACCATACCTTTTTTTACAGCATTTGGTATGTCCCAATCCATATGACTGGTGGTAAAGACCTTCAACTTATCAAACAGCCCCCATTGCTTTGCCTCCCGAATGAAGGCGATCATATCTCCCCCGTACAGGACACTATATAGTCCATCCGGCTTAGCCTGCATAATAGCGCTGATGTGGGGTCCATAGCCCCCGCCGGCACCGAACTTCGGCCATCTATCCGCTACGACCGTAAATTCCGGATTTAACTCCTTCATCTTCTCGCTGAAATTTTCCCAGCAACTGTGCCCGTATGCGTAATCCGGAGACATATTGGCCCATCTCTTCACTTGAGGAAACTTCTCGTTAATGATCTTAGCAAGTGCGTAGTTTCTCGTACGAGCATCGTCGGTAATTCGAAATACATTCGAGCTAAACTCCGTCCCAGTGACCTTTGTACTATGTGCAGCACACGTAATGAGGAGGGAGTTGAGTTCTTCCATAACCGGCTTAAGTGCCAATGCCACGCCACTACTTGTAATTCCCATAAAAAGACTAATCCCCTGTTCTTTGTGAAGCTCTCGCGCCATTCTTACAGCGATGGCTGGACGAATTTCATTGTCTCTTAGAAAAAGCTCCACTTTTTTTCCTAAAATGCCACCCTCTTCATTTATCATTTTGACAGCCAGCAAGGCGCCTTTGCTCATGGGTTCGCCGGTCCCGGCAAAGAGACCGGTCATCGGGGCGATAAAACCGAGTTTGACGGTTTCTTCTGCTTGTGCCTGTGAAGGTGTTGACAGGCAGATAACCATCCCCACAAAAACCAAAAATGCAACGACCGAATAAAGACTTTTGTTCCTTTTCATGGTACTTGTCCTCCTTTTTAAATGGTTTTGTCTAACAAGTTTAAGCTTCCTTTCCTCCTTTCTTTCTGGTTTTGCCTAACATCCTAATTTTTCAAAATAATGGCCGAACCATTTCCTCCCAGACCGAGGGTCTGGAGTAGACAGGTTCTGGCCCCCTCCACTTGCCGCGATCCTGCTTCTCCACGTAACTGCCAGACCCCCTGGGCTACCTGGAAGAGTCCCATTGCCGTTGTCGCCTCTCCAAAAGAGGCAAATCCACCGCTCGGGTTTATGGGCAGCTTTCCATTGGGATAGGTCTGCTTCTCTTCCACCAGACGATCACACTCACCCGGTTTGCAGATGCCCCACGACTCGGGCATGAACAACTCATGTCCGGCGCAGTTATCCTGTAGTTCAATAAAATCTATCTCCTTCGGTTCCATACCGGCCATTTCAAACGCCTTCTTCACGGCCAGGGCGACCTCGCTTGTAAAGGGCACAGAATCCATGGGTTTACTGGTAGACACCTCGGGGATTCGAAACTGGCGGTCCCCAAATTGCATGGTGGCCACGGCACTGGCGGCAATCCATACCGGATTGGCACCAATCTGGCCCGCCTTTTCCTTTGAACAAAGAATGGCGGCTGCAGCCCCGTCGCTCACAGCACAGATTTCATATAACCTGAGGGGGTAATTAACCATAGGTGAATTCAGCACCTCTTCCAGGGTGAAGACCTTCTTATAGCGGGCCAGCGGGTTTTCTGCGCCCACCTCATGCGACTTTACCGCCACCTTGGCAATATGTTCCTCGGTAGTCCCAAAATCTTCCATTCGCCGGGTCACCTCCAAGGCCCAGTAGCCGGGATTGGGGATGCCGATGGCTTTCCACCGAATATAGTCCACATCGGTGGCATCATCCGCTGCCCCGGGTGTCCTTGGGATAAAGCCCTTGGGCATCTTTTCTCCGGCCACAGCAAGAACCACGTCGCATGCACCGCTGGCCACCTGATTATAGGCAACATTAAAGGCATTGGCGCCGGTGGCGCAAGCAGAGGAAACATTATATATTGGGATACCGCTTCGCCCCATCATCTGGGCAATCTCATTTCCGGCCAACCCCCACCCCATACCGCCTGAAAAACGCGAGCTTCCCGCAGTGATCCCTTCTAACTCTTTCCATTCAATCCCGGCATCCTTTAGTGCGGCCTCGACGACTTCAGTCAACATGTTAATCAAAGGTTTGTCCGGAAATTTGCCCCACGGGTGCATGCCCACCCCAACAACAGCAACGTCTCTCATCATCTTATATTCTCCTTTTCTTGGTAGAACGGTGTCTGTTTAATCATCAGAAAATCAAATCACTGGACTAAACCGGCCTGAACTTCCAGGTCACCACCTCTTTTCCATCTTCTTCGTACGCCTTTTCCAGTAGGAGTTCCAATTCCATACCGATTTTCAGTTTTTCCGGATCCGATTCGGTGAGTATTCCCGCCACCCGTACTTCCTCCGGAAGTTCGACGACACCTATGCCGAATGGAACAAAAGGCTCCTGCGCGTTAAACGGGGGCGGGGGCGGATAATGCTGGACCGTGAAACTCCACAGTTTGCCTCGTCTGCTCAATAAGGCCTCCTCCACCTTTTTCTCAGTACAATCCGGATTGCTGCAAGAAATCGTTTGTGGGAAATAGTACGTCCCACAGGATGTGCATCTGGAGCCGATGAGTTGTGGTTCTTCCGGGTCCAGGGTGAACAATCCTTCAATGATCGGAATTTTTTCTGAATCTGTCATTTATGCTGACCTCCTTTATCTTTTCAGTACAATGCCTAAAGCACTTCTATCAAATACCGTTGAAGGAACGCCTTCCTTTCTCAGTTTATATTTTTCTATTCTCAGGGTACCGGTTTTGGGGAGTTCTGATCGTATCGCCAGATATTTGGGCACCATAAAATAGGCCATATTTTCATTGCAAAACTCAAAAAATTCCTTGGGATCGATGGTGGCTCCCTCCTTCGGCACCACATGAGCGACAATCTCATCGTGTCCCAGTTCACCTTTTTTATCAACAATGGCAACTTCCATAACAGACGGGTACTTCCTGATAACCGCCTCTACTACCGAAGAAGATACGTTTTCTCCTCCCACCCTCAAATAATCCTTGATTCTGTCTGCAAATTTCAGGTGCCCCTTTTCATCAAGCATACCCAGATCCCCGCTGTACCAGTATCCTTCCCTGATCATTTCCTTGCTCTTTTGGGGGTCCTTGTAATACTCTGTTAAAATGTAATTAGGCCCTAACTTATGACCATATACAATCTCTCCTGCTTGGCCCTGGGGCATTTCTCTACCCGATTCCGGGTCCACGATTTTCAGATCCGTATACAAGGTGGGGGGACCCGCACTCCCAAATTCAGGCCTTTCATAATCGGCTATGGCTGCAACGGGGGCCTCTGTCGTGCCATAGGCTTCCATAAACTTGATATTTGGCCACCTTTCCGTTACACTTTGGGGATCATCCACTGGCCAGCCGATCCATATTCTTAACTGCTCTTTTCCCACGATTTCGTCTTCTGTAATCGGCTGGTTCAGTATAATCGGTATGATGGTCCCGGTGCTTAATGTCATCGTTGCCTTATAACGGACGGCTTCCTTCCAAAAGTTTGACGCGGAGAACCAGGGGACCTGAACGATCTCAGCCCCGGCGGCCATAGCCAGGGGCCCTCCCCATACGGCATATCCCACATGGTACATGGGCAATATATAATAGATGACATCCTGGTTGGTGAGCCTGAAATAATCCGCAAAATAGAGAATCCTATACACGTAGTTTTTATGCGTAATGACGGCGCCTTTGGGTACGCCGGTCGTTCCCGAGGTATACCAGATCCCCTGAATATCATCCCCCGTCACCTTTTCTTTGATTTTGAAGTCGGAAGAATAGTCTGCAAATTCCGAAAAAAGGACAGCTTCAACCCCTGTTACCGCCTCTTTTTTATCTGTGAAAAAGACGCATTTCAGCCCCTGTATCAATGGGAGGATTTTAGAGATTTTCTCTGAAAACAGTTCGTTCGTTGTGACCAAATATTTTGAATCCGAGTGCTTGAGTATATATTCAAGGGGTTCACCTCTTACAAAGGGATTAATGGGGCACATGATTGCACCACATTTTCCCAATGCGTGATAAAGATACGCATATTCAATACAACTTGACAGAAATATGGCCACATGATCCCCTTTTCGAACCCCGGTTTCCTTCAACAAATTGCAGATCCTGTTGACATTTCGACCAAATTCCGAATAGGTAATTATCTCATCGACTATCCTAAAAAAGACTTTCTTATCAGGCTCTTTAACATTTTCAATCGCCCAATCCATCAGATCCCCATACGTTTCAGGGTAATCAGGAGATGCATAGACAGGACATTCATGCTCTTTCATCGATCTCCTCCCTTTTGATTTAGTTTTCTCTCTCTTTCTTCAATAACAATGGCCACAATGATTTAATCAAAACGCGTCCCACCACAGACCAGCCACGCTTGACCTGTCACATAACTCGCTGCGTCGCTTGCCAAAAAGGCAATCACATTGGCCACTTCTTCCGGTTGCCCCACCCTTTTAAGGGCGCATTTTTGAGCATACCCCTCAAGACCGGCCTGGCCTGTGGCCTCCCCCATCGGTGTTTGGATGAGCCCCGGACAAACCGTATTGACATTGATGCCATAGGCTCCGAATTCCCTGGCCATAGAGCATGAAAAAGCATTAATCGCCCCTTTACTGGCAGCATAGTGGCTGGCGCCGAGTCCAGAGCCTTCCTTCCCCGCCACAGAGGCCACAGAAATGATCTTGCCATATTTTCTTTCAACCATTTCGGGCAATACCATTTTGATACAGTTGACGCACCCGAGAAAATTGACATCCAGCATTCGTCTAATCTTGGCCATGGGTAGTTGCTGGAAGGGAATTGACTCCCAAATTCCGGCTACATTGGCCAAGATATCTATCCTGTTAAATTTATTAAGAATACTCTTAAACACCTGATTTACCGCCTCAGCGTCAGAAACGTCTACATCATAGAAACTGCACGAACCCCCATTTTGTTTGATATCTCGGGCCACGCTCTCCAGATTGGCTTTATTGAAATCGATCAGGGCCAATTTGGCCCCTCTTTCGGCAAAGACCTCTGCAGTCGCCTTGCCGATTCCACTGCCTGCTCCTGTAATTACAGCCACCTTTTCTTCAAACATGAATTTGTCCATTGTCCCCCCTTTAGGCCTTATGCCCGGATTGAATTGAGAAGTAGTTTCGACACCTCTTCTCCCAACTGCAACAGGTTATACTTTCTTTTGAAAATGACCCATGGAATAATGATGTGATCTATTGTGCCGAATACTAAGTCCTGAAAAACAGGGATATCAAAGTCATTTGAGAAAACACCCTGTTTTCTACCTTCAACAATAATGTCGCCGATCTTGTCACCGATTCTATCAAAGATTTTATTGCTTTTCGACTCATAGAATTTCCTGTTGGGCCGCAGCATCAACACCAGTATGGAGGTGAAGTATCTATTGTTATTGAAAAATCGGAAACAGAATAGGATCACCCTTTCCAATTTCTTTTCGGGTGATATTTCCTCTATATAGCTGAGTAATTCCAGTAAGTTCTCCTCAGGTATGCTGACGATTAAATCCTCCTTACTCTTATAATATTCGTAGATGGTTCCGTCAGCGACTTCTGCTTCTTTGGCAATTTCCGAAATGGTTGCACCATCATATCCCTTTTCAGCAAAAATCTTTGTGGAGGCCTCAACGATCCGTTTTCTTTTCTCCTCTTTCGAGCCCAAATTCCTCTTAATGCCTTTCTTGGATCTTAAAGAACTCAGGATCAGTTCACTAATACCCTCTGCCCGTTCCAATGGGCTTGGATAATCTTTAAAGACCCAACTCAAGGCTGCATGATCAACCGTCCCCATAATCATGTCACGCACCAATCCTGGCGATGCTAAATTACAGATGACCCCTTCCCTCATCCCCTCATCTATGATATCGATAATTATCTTGCTGTAATCTTTAATCAGACTATATGCCTTTGAATTATAAAACCTTGTGTTTGATCTACATTCCAAAAGCAGCACATCGGTATACTCTCTATTGGTTGTAAAGTACTTGCAATGATGCCAGATAAGCTTGCGTATCTTATTTTCAGCACCTTTTATCCCTTCGAGTTGATCATCCAAATTGGTCAAAAAGATCTTCATGCCATCTTTCGGAATGGTAAAAAGTATGTCCTCCTTCCCCCTAAAATGATGGTAGACTGCTGACTCAGCGATTCCTGCACCTCTTGCAATGTCAGAGATTGTTGATTCAAAAAACCCCTTTTCGGAAAACACCTTGGTGGCTGATTCCAAAATGGATGTTCTTTTTATGTCTACTTTCTTCATCATGAGAATTACCGAAGACACGCTCCTCTACTATTTTTCTATCCAAAGGCGCAATCACTTGTTCGTGCGGTGTACCACATGTACTGCCCCGCGTAATTCCTCAGATTTTCTTGTCTTGCCAATGTCCCCGCGGGGGTCCTGAATTGGAAACCACCTATAGGTTGCAGAAATTGCGAATGGCCGCTGCCTCATTTCCGATCATCAACATAACCCGTCAAGGATATAAACATTAACATTCAATACCAATTTCTTTTTGAATGTTATTCTAAATATAGCCTTGATTATTGTCAAGAAATATTTTGGTTATTTTCCACATATTCAAAAAGTGCTGAAATAACTAACTATTTAGCGGCATTCAATTTTCAATCAGGTTCCAAGCTATATTCTAATTGTTTGGCAGCAGAACCTTGCGCGCGAGTCTACTTCGTCATCAACCTGGAATGCTTCAGAATGCAGGGCCTGATTTTCTTGAATGATTTCGTCAATTGATCCCTAAACTCTGTTTGTTCAGTCGCTAAACGAAGAGCGGCTTAGCAGGCCGGAACGAGTCCCGCCGTGATGTCGCCATATGGCAATAAAAAAATGCCATATGTCGAGATCTATTTTGTGCCATATGCCACATATTGCATAAATAGTTCAAGGTTTGTCATATGGCCCAATAGAAGCCGGGATCGGGAGAGGATGCCTGGTAAAGGCCACTTCCTACCAGCTTTTGACTCTGAACTCTGCATATGACCTTCCGTGGATTATGGTTAATAGTTGCGATTCAACCATAATCGGGATGCATATATTTGTTTGCATGAGCGCAAATGACGGTTGGATTACGACAACCTCCTGTTATCATTAAAGAATGATACCAGCATGTTGGGCTTTTATCAAGTATATGTTATCAGAAACACGTCAAATTTCC
>Ga0222626_1000796_pt1 | contig 16150 bp, 19 predicted proteins | sample AntAcemetageno91_FD_179862 | JGI IMG/M metagenome (GOLD analysis project Ga0222626, IMG submission 179862) | Saline water microbial communities from Ace Lake, Antarctica - #91 | ecosystem: Environmental > Aquatic > Non-marine Saline and Alkaline > Saline | place: Antarctica: Ace Lake | collected...
CTATCTTTGATTTGTTTGTTTTTGGACAAATAATACATATCATAAATAGTGAATCTTGTCAATATTTTTAATTATTTCAATTGGTTAAATTTAACCTCTTTAATGAATATTAACCCCGAAAGTTGAGGTATGTTATGCGTAATGTCTTGCCAAAGGGGATTATATCGGTGTTGGAATCATCCAGTTTGGTCATGATCATTTCTGATTTGTCTTTACTTGAACCGCCATTGATAAGCTGTTCAACATATTTACGGTGTTTGTTTGTGTCTGCATCAACTTTCATTGTTCTAAATTTCAGAAATTCAAACAATTCTCCTCCAAATCCGATTCTCTTCTGTTTGAATAGGATAGGCCCCCGGGATACCATTTTTATTAAAAGAGATATGAACAACATTAATGGGGAAAAAAGAATGAGACCCAAAATCGCACCCATAATATCCAAAGTTCTTTTCCAGAGGGGCATTTTGCGAATAAAAAATGGCTCAATAGCAGGTGTAGATCTTATGGATGTTTGATTTTTACTTTCTTTTTTTTGGAAAACTGATTCTGAAGATTGATTAACCAAAATTTCTTTTTCAATTGTGATTGGCTGTGACATATTATTCCTGTTACTTCTGACTCAGCACCTTTATTGTTTTGTTTGTAAAACATTTCGCCACAAAGACACGAAGACTCTAAGATTATAATTCATAGCCCCTGTTTGTGCCTTTGTGTCTTAGTGGCTGAACTATTACGTTTATTTTATTTATCGTTTAATTTATCGACAGGATATGTATAAACCGTGCAAACCGGTTTGGGAGTTGCGCCATCTAAAGATTCGCAGATATTTTCTGCTAACTTGGTGGCGCCTTTGTTTGATGTGTACGGCAAAATCATTGCGATTCGTTGCTTGTCATACCAACCTAATTCGTCAATGAAGCGTATTCGACCACAAATATTTTCAATTAACTGAATGGAAGTATTGTATTTTAAACCTGATGTACCCAGATCGAAAACCACTAAAGAAAGGATGTGATCGTTGCGGTCTGCCCGAGCACGTTCTTTTTCAACAATTCTTCTAAATTCTTCTGAAGAATAAATTTCCCCTAATGCCTTCTTTTTTAGAACAGGTAACGAATATTTAGATTTTTTTGATCCTTTAAATAACCGCATCCGTATTGATTCCTTTTTTTCTCTTGCCTATCGCCTTTGGCGGCATTCGCCTCTGGCGGATTGAGGTTGGAGGATCGCTTCGCTTGAGGTTTGAGGCATTCTGACTTCCGATTTCTGACTTTAGACTTCTGTCTCTCATCCCTCATCCCTCGTCCATCGTCCATCGTTCTGCCTCCAACCTCTAACCTCTAACCTCTGTCGGCGTAGCCCTTGCCTAATCATTATCCCCATGGACTTCATAACTAAATCCAAGGCTTACCCCTCTGAACAGTAAAAGATCTTCAATATACTGATTGACAAATTTATTTGCTTTGGCAATGGCGCTCTTAGGCACAAAAACAATATCCTGGGGCTGAAGCAGGAAGTCGGCGCTACCGCTTTTCCCGTGCATGGCATCTGTAAGGTTCATGCGGATGGGAACCGGTCGATTGTCTGTGCCTTTTCGGATGATTATGGCACTTTCCGGGTTGGCGGTCTCTTTGAAGCCGCCGGCATTGAGAACGGCCTGAAGCGGCGTCATATCCCCTGCCAGGGTAATCAGCCCCTGTCTGTTCACCTCACCGCCCACATAGATTCGTTGCCCCCCAAAGGATTTCACAATCACCGTGATCATGGGTTTTTTCAGCTCTTGAGCATACTCTTTCGTGAGAATCTCGTCGAGTTGCGACGGCTTTAAACCGGATGCCTGAACCTCATCCACCAGTTGAAGGGAGATCTTTCCGTCCGGCCGTACCGTGACGGTCTCATTGATTTCCGGGTTGTAAAAAAATTTGATGTCCAACTGATCACCCGGCTGAATCAAATAGGGAGCGGGTTGGGTGGAACGGGATGCTGTTAAAGCGGCAGCCTCAGGAGTAATATTTGACTGCTGGGAGGCGCAACCGATGAGCGTAGCGAATATTAGTGTAATCAATGCGAGAATTTGAATTGTCCTTGTGTGTTTCATTTGTGTTCTCCTTACTGAGGGATACCGATGGAAGACGGAAGACCGCCCTCCAAAGGCGGGTAAACTTCGCTAGGATGATGGACGACAGAACGTATCGGCCTTCTTTTCCATCGCGTATAGCATCGCGAATATATGTTCGTAACTCTCATCAAGTCTATGGAAAGTCTCTTTATCTATGTATTTACAATGAAGGGAAAATTCCAACCAAGTTTGGGTTTCCGCTGCTTCTTGTCCGGAATCGGTCAACTTGTTCAGGAAGACTGCCTTGTACATACGTTTTCTCCATCCTTCTGATAAATTTGAACAAACTGAACGTGACGCTCGCCTCATCTGATCAGTCAAAGAATATGTTTCCTCTTTAGGAAATTTCTTGGTCAGTTCAAAAATTTCCATAGCGGCATCAAAGGCTTTTCGATAAACCTTCAGATCTCTAACAGTTCTAATCTTGCTTGTCCTATTTTCGTCCATCTTCCATCGTCCTTCTTCCTTCGTCCATCTTCCTTCGTCCATCTTCCATCGTCCTTCTTCCTTCGTCCCTTCGGTTTTTTAAAGTCGTTTGTAAATCCATTCCGGAATATAGTGCTTTCGGCGGTTGAGGATCACGCCCAGGACCTTTGCACCGGCGTCTTCCAGTTCCTGTTTGGCCTTGATTGCCACCTGGCTCCGGGTTTTTCCGGATTCGATTACCAGGATTACGCCGTCCACCTTGGCGGCAATCACTCTGGACTCGGCGTAGGTATTCACGGGCGGGGAATCCAGGATCACATAGTCAAACTGATCCCGCACCATTTTAAGGTAATGATCAAAGCGATTGGATTCGAAAATTGTCAGAGGTCCTGAGTTTTTCTTGCCGCAAGGAATCAGATAAAGGTTTCCATGACCCACTTTTTTGAAAAGCGATGGTTTGTCTTGTTTTTGGGTCAGCAGATTGGACAGCCCCTGATTATGCTCGATGTTGAACACCTCATGGAGTCTCGGAGATCTGAGATTTGCATCAATAAGAAGCACGTTGAGCCGGCAATACTGAGCCATGGTTTTGGCAAAATTGGCCGCTGTAGTCGTGCACCCGTCCCCATGAGCCGTACCCGTGATCATAATGCTCTTGACCGATCCGTCGGCAAAGCGGGTGATTAATTTGGTCTTGACTTCCTGGAACCGGTCCGATTCCGAGGGCGCCGGCATATGAAACGGCACGGGTTTTCTGGCCGGCACGGTCTTTTCCGGACCGCGAGGGCTTTGCATCACCGTCTGTTTGTACTCTTTTTCCGCCCGTTCAAGGGCTTCATGTGTTTTGCCCATTTTCTCCGCCTTTTACTTTCTATTCATTTGATAATAGTTTTGCCACAAAGGCACGAAGACACCAAAGATTATAATATAATTCTTTTAATGCCATTTTTAATAAGAGGCACGTTAAAATTGATCAGAAAACCAAGACGTTTGCCAGTCAATTTTAAATGACTAATTATTTGCGCTTCCCATACAGAATTCATCTGGTCAACAGCCTTCAATTCACAAATAATAGGCTCTTCCACAAGAACATCTAAGCGTAGCCCCTCATCAAAGGTCATCCCATCATAGACAATCGGAATATCAATTTGTCTTTTATATTTTAACTTTCGTTTGGATAGTTCATGACAGAAACAAACTTCATAAACTTTTTCAAGCAAACCCGGTCCTAATATCTTATGTACGGTATATGCTGCATCTATAATTTTTTTAGCTATAGATTCTTCTTTTTTCGATAAAGGTTTATAATTCATACCCTTTTTTTGTGCCTTTGTGCCTTGGTGGCTGAACTGTTTTTTTTACTTTTTATCTTCCGGCAAATTGAGTACCTGGCCTGCAAGGATTCGGTCCGGAACCCTGACTTGGGGGTTTTCCCGGAGTACCCGGGTTAGCATCACACCATCATAGTCACCATACTCTTGGGTGATAATGCCGAAAAGGGTGTCTCCTTTTTTAATCTTTACCTTCCGAACGGTTGTTTCTTTTTTACCAGGTGCGGTAAGCCCTTGTTTTTTCTTTTCTTCTATCCGGATCTTAGAAGGTCCATTTTCGTCTAATACCTTTAACTGCCACATGTTTTCTGTTTCATTAGCCTGGGCAATAAGATCGGGGCTTATTTCTTTCACCAGATGGTATTTAGAAATATTCAGGCAGGACACCTCAGTGTTCTTTGCCCGTAATTCGGACTCGAGATCTTGTTTTGGAATGGTTTGGCTCGCCTTTTTAGGTTCCACAACTGCGTGTTCAGGAATATGGGATCGCGATACCTGAACTTTCGCTTTGGCTTGTTCCGGTTGAACAGGTTTCAAGGCAACGCCGTTTATGCCGGTGAAGAAATCGGTCAAACTTGCCAGATGAAATTCCTTATAATTTAGAAAGAGACTTCCGGCCAATACCAGAATGCCCACAAGAAACATGCAGGCTGTTAGGGTAAGCTTGCGTGAGGGGCGTTTTGTCTCAACAAAGGTGAAGCCGGTGGTTTCTGCCGACGTAACATTGGATGATGCTTGGGTGTCTGAAAGACGGCCCCATTTTAAATCCCGGGCCGCCTCTTGCACCATATCCGCATTTATTTTTTTCTGTTTCAGCCCATATCCGATCAAAAATGCATTGTCGCAAAGCATATTAATCTTTCGGGGGATTCCGCCGGAATATTCCCAAATTAGCTTTTGTGCCTTGTGGGTAAACGGTGACGAATTTTTATATTTTGCAATTTTCAGTCGATGCGAAAGATACTTATAGGTATGCGTTTCATTGAGCGGATATACCGATCGCCTGAGGTTGATCCGCTGCGCAAACTGCCGCAGTTCATGGCGGTCCAGCTTGGCATCGAGCTCCGGCTGTCCCGAAAGAATAATCTGAACCAGTTTATGGGTTCTTGTTTCTAAATTGGACAAAAGACGCAGGTTCTCCATCACCGTGTTGTCAAGATTCTGCGCTTCATCCACGATCAACACCACATTTCCACCCTTGGCCAATTGATCAATGGCAAAATCATTCAATCGCCGGATGGCAGTAACTTTTGAGAGGCTTTCTTGTGAGTTTACCAGGCCCCATTCATAAAGGGCCATGTTTAACATCTGCTCAAAGGTCACATCCGTATTGAAAATAAACGCAACCTGGGTGGTATCATCCAACTGATCCAGTGCGGCATTGAGCAATGTGGTCTTTCCGGTCCCCACCTCACCGATAATGGTGATAAAGCCCCGCCGCTCCCGAACCCCGTATATGAGGGACGCGAGAGTCTCCTGATGATCCGGAGTCAGGTATAGAAACCGGGGATCCGGCGTTACATCAAAGGGCTTTTCGGAGAATTTGTAATGGGTGCAGTACATAGTAAAAAAGTGTAAAGTGCCTAAAGTGATCTAAAGTGCCTAAAGTTGAAAGCAAAAGCGTCGCAAAGCTTAAGGGGAAACCGAAGGAAGAAGGCCTCCGGCCCGTAGGGCCTATGCCCCGGAGGGAGGAGCGCCCTCCAAAGGCGGGTAAACTTCGATAGGATGAGGGACGACAGACGACTGATGACAGACGACAGACGACGGGGGATAGACGACAGAAGACTGATGACAGACGACAGACGACAGGGGACAGATAACGGATTCACTTTGAATATTGCCGGCAGAAGGATTCTGGTTTGGTGATCATGCTTCCGAGCATGCGCCCTACTTTCATGCATTTTTCCAAGAGAGTATGATGTTTTTCATGGGATATATATCCACATGCCATAGCGGTATCGAGCCAGTGTTGTGTTTCGGCTTGCTTTCACCCTGTTAAATACGATTTGAGTCTTTTGTGTAAAAATCTTTTCCCATTATATGTTTTAAAATAGCTCTCTCTTCGTGCAGCATCCTCCCGCTTTAAACAGGCTTCATAGTAAATGAGCTTCAGTGGTAATCTTCTTTTGGTAGATTCAACTTGGCCTTTATTGTGCTGGGCAAATCGTAGCTTGAGATCTTGGGTATAACCCGTATAAAATTGACCATCGGCTTCACTTTGCAGAACATATGTATAATACATGATGGCTCAAGCTATTTAACAGGGCAAGTCCGAATCGGTCAGTTTGCTCACAAAATGTGCTTGATATCGGCGTTTATGCCAAGCTTTTTACCCAGTTAAATAAGATTTGAGCCTATTCTTCAGGAACATTCTTCCATGATAAGATTTCAGATACTTTTCCCACTTGGTTGCATCGTCCTGACTTAAGCAAGCTTCATAGTATATTAGATTCAATGGTCTCCGATCTCTTGTTGATTCCACTTGGCCCTTGCAATGCTTCTCAAATCTTAGCTTGAGGTCCTTCGTAAATCCGACATAGAATTTATAATCCTTCTCGCTTTGAAGAACATACGTATAAAACATTAGCGGCCCTCAAGCTATTTAACCGGGCAGGCGTTAGCTCCAATAGATCTTGAAGATCGGCGAATTTGATCAGTAAACGAGTAAAGCTCCTCTTTTGGGAAACCCTTGCTTATTTCAAAAATCTCTTGTTGCAATTTAAATGTTGTTTGATACACCTTTAAATCCCGGAAGCTCTCTATCCTTTCCGCCATCTTATCTCTCCGTCCCCTGCCCTCCGGCATCTTTCGTCTGTCATCCGTCTTCAGTCCTCCCTCTTCCCTCGTCCCTCGTCCTTCGTCCATCTTCTATCTTTGGGTTATTTTTATAACAATCAGCACACTGCACGGAATACACATCCGGCGAACACTTAAATAACGAGCCACCCTGTAATCCAAATCCTGCCGAAGTGGGCGTTATATCAATTATTACATCGCACCCGCAGTCCGAACATTTATCTTTCAACTTAACGGTTGATTTTCCGTGATTGGCCTCAAACATTTTTCTGAGTATTTCTATCAAATCGCCTACATCCCCTGAAACCTGATCTCTGACTTCTGACCTCTTCCTCTCATCCCTCGTCCATCGTCCTTCTTCCATCCTATCTCTGACCTCTGATCTCTGACTTCTGACCTCTTTCCCTCATCCCTCGTCCATCGTCCATCGTCCTTCTTCCATCCTATCTCTGACCTCTGATCTCTGACTTCTGACTTCTTTCTCTCATCCCTCTTCCCTCGTCCATCGTCCATCGTCCTTTCTTTATCCTCTACCCTTTGGAATTCAACTCCGGTATTGACGCCAGTACCGGAAGTTGGAGTGCCTTTTCCACATCCTCGGGTTTTTCCAGGCTGTCATCCAGGTACTCTGTGAAAAAGCCCAACCCAAGCCCTCCAAATGCACCCAGAAAGATGGCCAGCACAATGTTCAAAAACACTTTAGGGGAAATCGGCTTGAGGGGTGTAAAGGCAGATTCCATGAGACTGACATTGGCCATTTTTTTATTGTCCATGGCATCGGAAATTCGAGACTCTTCGAATTTGGCCAGATATAGCCGGTAATTTTGGCGGTTCACATCCACCGATTGTTCAAGCTGGTTAAGCTTTACTTCCATCTGGTTGAGCTGTTCCAGTTTGCTCTGGTAGTTTGTAAGCTGGGTATTTTGGATCTCTCTTTTCGCTGCCAGTGCTTTGCCCTCGGCCTGGTTTCTAAAAAGTTCCTCTTGGAGTCTCTGATAGGTTGTGTTCAATCCGACGCGGCTCTTCCCATATTGTTTTTTCTCATTTTGTGCCAGCCTCTCCGTTACCATCTGTATTTCTTCTTTGACATTTTTAACCAGGCGGCTTTGAGGCGTGTATTTCATAAGGAGTTCTTTTTCTTTGAGCTGTAATTCGACCAGCCTTGCCTCCAGATTGCTGATCAAATAGGGGTTGTGGTCCACCTCTTTGCCTTGGGGTATGTTTTCGGGAGTTTTGTCAAGTTGTTGGCGAATCTGAAGCATCCGGTTCTTGGTTTCCGCTTCCTGGCTTAACGTTCGGTTCAATTCCGCACGAAGATCTCCAATATGTTTTAAAAGAAGTTTTTGCTGCTCATCCAAAGCGGTAACACGGTTTTGTTTTTTAAACGCTTCAAGCGCTGTTTCCGACTGTTCCAGCCTGGTTTTTAAAACTTGAGATTGATCTTCGAAAAAATTGTAGGATTGGGGATTTTTGTGAACCAAAAGATGCTCGTCCAAATAGGCGTTGGCCAGCGTGTTGACAATCGTGGCGGCCATTTTCGGATCTTTATGCTTAAAGTATACCGCAATCACATCCGATTTTTTAATCCCTTCCACGGATAACGATTTCTGAAATGTCAAAACAGTATCTTTATGATCAAGATTTTTATAAATGGTCTCAGACCCTAAAGTCTTGATTACGTTTTCGGCAAGGGACTGACTCTTTAACAGCTCGATTTCAGAGTTGAGCTGATTTTCACGGTTAACATTGATAATTTGGCTGTTGGTGCTGTTCGGTGGAATATAAAGGTTTTCCCTGCCCATTTTCACAAGGATCTGTGCCTTGGCCTCATATACGGGCTTCATCACAAATGTACCGATAACCACCGTGCAGACCGTGACAGCGAAAAAGACCAGAATTTGTTTTTTCCGTTTAAAGATTACATGGAGAAAATCCCTAAAAGACGATTGCTTAAATTCTAATGCTTCCATGATTTAAATTCTCCCTTTACGAGTTTGTTGGCCTGGCATGGTCTGCTATTGCAGGCTCGCCTAAATAGATACCTTATAGTTCAATTGGTTTTGTTTGTTGTGAGAAAGCTGTTTTTTTTAATATCTCACAGAGTTCACAGAGGCCACAGAGTTTAAATATCTTTTTATTTTCCGCTGAGGGGGCGGAAAATAAAAAACCCTAACCCTTCGGGTAATATTTTCTCCGTATCAGTTGATATGTCTCGATAGTATCTAAATGTGTTGCTTTCTTGCAGCGTTAGCTGCGGAGCATATTTCCATTGCCGGCCACTCAGCGGCAATGGAAAAATCTTTTTTCTCTGCGCTCTCTGTGCGCTCTGTGAGACAATTGGTCTCTCGCAGAGATCGCAGAGTTCGCAGAGTTCGCAGAGCTTAAATCTTATTACTTTCCGGCGAAGCCGGAATAAAAGACTATTGCCCTTCTCTGTGTCCTCTGTGTGCTCTGTGAGAGATATAAGTTAGCTCTGTGTCCTCTGTGCGCTCTGTGAGACAATTGGTCTCTCGCAGAGCTCGCAGAGTTCGCAGAGCTTAAATCTTATTACTTTCCGGCGAAGCCGGAATAAAAGACTATTGCCCTTCTCTGTGTCCTCTGTGCGCTCTGTGAGAGACTAATCTTCGGTCGTATTAATTATTCGTGTAATACCGTTTTTCAACAACACCTCGTTGAAATTTATCAACAGTCCAAGGGGCTTGTTTGCTAATTTTAAATAGGTCAAAAGCTGTTTTTTATGCACATCCCTCACCTGTTCCACCGATTTGAGTTCAACTATGATTGTGTCCTCAACCAGCAAATCTATTCGAAAACCATCATCATGAATTTTTCTATTCTGATAAAATATGGGGACAGGGACTTGGGATTGAACCCTTAAAACCGAATTTTCAAGCTCTATCACCATGCATCGCTGATATACACTCTCCAGCAAACCGGGGCCAAGTTCTTTATGAACCTTAATGGCTGCTTTGATGATCAGGGATGAAAGGTGATTAATATTCATTTTATTTGGTCTCTCGCAGAGTACTCAGAGTTTAAAATATCTCACCCCAGTACCATCTGCCGGAGCTACGGGGCAGGCAGAAGTCACAGAGTTCACAGAGTTTGAATCTCTCACAGAGATCACAAAGATTTTTTCATGATTTTTTGAGAGGAAAAATCATAAAAACCATTAATCCACCTTCTGTGGAAATCGGTTATCTGAAATTAAAATCACCTTTATATAATCACTTTTGAATAAATTTCTTGCAGCGTCAGCTGCGGAGCATATTTCCATTGCTGTCCTTTTCAACGGCAATGGAAATATATTTTTCTCTGTGTCCTCCGTGAGCTCTGTGAGATAATAGCTGTGTGCTCTGTGAGAGATATACTGGGTTGAAAGGGTTCAGGATGGCCGCAAGGGGATTGGCCCGGCAGATTGTGCGAAGGTGGCTAATACTTTACATTACTAATTGTGTAGTTATTCAGAAAAAAGTTCAGTTTATTTTGAATCTCCTCATTAAGGGGTTTGAAACTCAACCCGCATCGATACGCCGAAATCGAAAGTGAGGTGGATGTTGACTCCTTTACATTATAAATCATGGTGCAGGGTACACTGGACAGGTGAAACCCGTTATTAGTCAAAAAGATATCCACTTTGGTGAACTCCTCTTCGGATATCTCTTCAGCGAGATATCTGAACGCCAGCCCGTTAAGGCTGATATCGTAAATTTTTCCCACTTTGCTATAATCTCCTCGAAGCGCTGCAAAGGCATCATCCTGGGTTCGAAATCGGGTGAATTTTCGTCTTTCCATAGTATTCGGTTTCCTTTTTCCGGTGAGAGGATTAGCGAAGTTGTTGAAAATTATCGGATTTGGGATATCTTCGAATTGTCTAACCATAGGATTTAGACAGCTCCGCCTTGTGGTTTACAAAAGTGATTTGCTTTTAATTTATTGTAATTATTAGGTAATCGTTTGGTTACAATACGATATAAAATGTTTAGGCCATTGGGTTTTCGTCATTCTCCAATACCGACAACAAATATGACGACAACTTATATTTTGTATTATGAATGTTCAGCTTTCTTCGAATGTGCTTCCGGTGGGTTTTGACGGTTTCCAAAGAAATGTTCATCAAGTCCATAATCTCTTTGCTGGACATTCCATTTTTTACCATTGCGGCGATTTTTATTTCCGTTTCCGTGAGTAAGCTAATGGTTTTATAATACAAATTGTTTTTTGTAACCATGCTGTTTAAATGTTCAGCCATTAAATTGATTTCCGGCCAGAACTTTTTGATCTTTGGCTCAGTTTGAATGTCCTTGATGATCGGCATAATCTTGGTGGTAATGGTAGTGTTGACTCTTTCTTCCAGCTCAGCTTTTTGGGTGTCAATTTTTTTTGCCAGCACGCACATGGCTTGGTTTGTTTGAATCAGTTCCCTGTTCAGGCTTCCCAATTCGGATTTTGTCTTCGCCAGTTCTTGTTTGTGATGTAGCAGGGTGTCGGAAACGGTTTTTAATTCTGTTTCTTTTTTTCCCAACTTTTGTTTAAGCGTGTTCGGGCTGCTATCCATTTCTGATTTACGGGGCTTAATGTTTCGGATAAGAAAAGATTAAGAAACTACTGTATCTCTAACTAGTGTCCATCCATAAACGGCATCTTTCGGCCCCCGGCGGCGTTCTCGCTCGTTTTCAATCCTCGAAATAGCGCGCTATGCCTGCGGTTGAAAACTCGCTCGGGCCTTGCCGGAAACCAAAATCTACCATTTCTGGATGGACACTAACTGACTAAAATCGAATCATCAAAATAGTTGGAATATATAAAGATGTAAAGGGGGATATAAGGGGGGACAAATTGGGTATGTGGACTACCCCCTCAATAGTATAAGGGGCTTCAGGATTCGCCTTCGGCGGCGTTAGGTTGGAAGGGATACCGATGGAAGTCAGAAATCAGAAGTCGGAGGTCAGAAATCGGAGCTACGGAGTAAGAAGCCGATTTTATCAGCATTTTCTGACTTCTGATCTCTGACAGCTGACCTCTGCTCTTACAAACGACATCTTCCCTCATCCTTCTTCCGTCCTCTGTCTTCCGTCCTCTGTCTTCCGTCCTCTGTCTTCCGTCCTCTGTCTTCCGTCCTCTGACTTCTGACTTCCCTGCCTTCAGGGTTTGTCTCATAAAACCGGACCGTGAACCTGTGCTTGACTTTCTCGTATTAAATCAGACGGCATATTGGATTTTAGATAGGAGCTAATACTCATGCTAGAGTTTTTAATCTTAAATTTTTTTCTGATATTTTTTCGATGGGTTTTAACGGTTTCTTCAGAAATGCACAGCAGGTTGGAAATTTTCTGAGTGGTCAGGCCCCGCTTTATCAGAGCTGCCACCCGCATTTCCTGATCTGTCAGGATATTGATGATTTCATGATGATTGTTGGAACCGGAAAAAAGGCTGTTCAAGCTGGTTTCCAGTACATCCAAATCCGCCATAATTCTTTGACAATTTTTATTGCTTTTGAGATCTTTAATAATGGGTAATATTTTGGCGGTGCATGTCTCATATATTTTCTTTTCAAAAACTTCTTTGTTCTTAACGATATTCCTCGCCAAAACAGATAAGGCCCGGTTGGTTTCAATCATCTCTTTGTTTAATTTTTCCAGATCCGACTTATGTTGAATGAGTTCCTTCTCTTTATCGCCCATTTTCTTTAGGGTGTGGGATAAAACTTTAGATTTTTTTTCAACCTTTATTAAAAGCTTATCATTGGTTTCTTGCAACTCTTTTTGGATCTGCTTAAGTTCAGTGATATCCCTGTGAATGGTTACCACCCTCTTGGGATAACCACTTTCATCACGCTCCGCCACATTGCATGTACACCAAAAGATCATTTTATTCCCGCGTTTTCCCATGACTTCTTTCTCTTGTTCATGAATACCACCATCGGAAAATGTTTTTTGTACCATACAGTCCGGGCAAGGGTTCACGCGCCCATAATACACCTTGTAACACTTTTTCCCCACCACATTTTTCCCAAACAGTTTCTTTCCCACAGGGTTTTGCCATACGATAGTGTACGCCTGGTCTATCATGCTCATATGATCGGTTACGGAACTTATAATTCCATCAAGTTTTTCGTTAACTTTTTTAAGGTCTTTGGTTTTTTCCTCAACGCGCACTTCCAAATTTTTATGAGCCTCTTTCAGCTCGCCCTCAGTGTGCCATTTCATACTCAAGGCAGATGCAAATTGAAAGATTTCCTGGGGCTGAAATGGCTTTTGAATGTAAAGCAGTTTATGGGCCGGGAGAACTCTGCAAGAAATGTCAAGAGGATGAATATCCGTATAACCGGTTACGATTACAATTTCGATATTCGCGTCCAAAGCCCGGATTTGTTCTGCGGCCCAGATTCCATCGGGCCCCGGCGGCATGCGAATATCGGTAAAAACTACTGAAAACGGGCGGCCGCATTCAAGAGAATCTTTTACGGCATCCACCGCCTCATCTGCCTGTTGACAGGTCACCACATCAAAGGATTGCGGCGTTAAATTCAAGGGAGTCGGACAATAGGAATTCCCCTTCGGCTTCGGGTTATCGTCCGAACCATAGGGGTCAGTGTTTACCCGAGAAAGAACGTTTCGATATAATTTCAAAACAGACCGATCATCGTCAACAACGAGAATTCTAAACGGATTTATTTTAGTCTCGTCATTGTTGACGTCTTTATTTGAAGTTGCACGGACAAAATCTATATTATCGCAGATCAATGGGTAACCTCTGTAATTTAGTTGTTTAACCCTTGAACGCAAACAAAATTGAAATATATTTTATATTTCTATCAAACTTATATTGCCCGTGTAAATACGAAAAACTTCGTATTTTATTCGTATTTTTCTAATACCAAAAACTAGGTAAAAGGTATTAGTTTTTATTTTTGATCTAATACCTTTTACCTAGAAAACTTGTCCCAAAAAATACGAATAAAATAGTACTTTTGCCTGATTGACTCGATTTTTATGAATTGGTAATGATGATTAAGAGTTTTTGATAAGAAAAGGAGGGTGTCATGAACGTTATCGAAAAACGCAACATGGAAAGATTTGATCTTAAACTCCCGGCATTACTTTCTATTAAAGCTGAAAGCGGATACACACGAGCCTTTGAATTTATGATCCGCGACATCTGCGCCGGAGGTGCATTTTTTAAAACAGAGTCTCCATTGTCGGTGGGAACTGATGTGAAAATGGATCTGATTATCCCTTTGGACAAGTTTAAAAGCGGAGAGAATAATCGGTCACGCATTGATGTTTCCGGATCGGTGATTCGTACGGAAAGCCAAGGAATGGCCGTATGTTTTGATAAAAAATATTCGATATCGCCCTGGAACAGATACATGGGTTGTATTGAATCGTTCACCGGCAAAACCAAAGGTATTGAAAAAAAACGCTTTTTAAAAAAGATTTTGATCAAATAAAAGAGTCTATAACTTTTGTCACTTTCAAATGTCGCCTCCTCCTGTTAAAGTTCATATAAATTTGACATCTGCCTCAGGTATCTGTTAACGATACGTTCTGGTTATAACGGATTTTGGGGAGTATCAAATTTATAGCTTAAAATCAGACTGATATCTGGATAATGCAATGAACAAGTGTAAAGTGCCTAAAGTGATCTAAAGTGCCTAAAGTTGAGGAGTCGCTTCGCTCCACCATTTTATAAAATTGATAGAATTCAACAACTTTAGCTCACTTTAGATCACTTCAAACTTTAGTTCACTTTACTGTCGCGACTAATTAGATACGATAAAAACAGACGATTCGTAATAGCCTCCCCAAAATTCGATATAATCAGGATACGTTTAATCTGCTCGATTTTCATTTGATATTTTTGACGGCTTCGTAAAAAGTCCAATTTCTGCGTTGCGCTTCATTTCGTGTTCACTGCGGCGTACAAAATGTACGCCTCATTCCACGAAATTCGCGACGCCTTGAACTTGAACTTTTTACTTTGCCGTCTCAATTTTGACTTTTTACGAGTTCATCATTTTTAGATTGATTTCAAATCCGGAGCATCATGGGTGTAGGTCTTCGAATTTTTATTGTTAATGATGATGATTCTTTGGAGCGTCTTGCGCTGACAAGGTATGAAAGGTTAATGCAGCGTGACCCGGATATATCCTTCCCACAATATGGCGGCAAGCGTGTGCGATATGCTGAGGTGGCGATTGAATTTGAGAATCGAAAGCCAGTAGAAATCTTGCGTATGGAATATTTCATTATGCATTTCGACTCTAAAGGGCGGATTGATGGCACTGTTCAAGATGACATAATGAGCTTAGGAGTAAACCTGACACCACCTATTTATTTTAAAACTGATCCTGTAGTCATTGATGCCCAACACCACTTTGCTAAAAAGCGTTTTGATCATCAATTTAGATGGAAGCCAACTCCGGAAATAGAGACGACGATTTTAAAGGCCATTTTTAAAAACAAATAATGACCGGTATTGATTAAGGTGCAGTATGTTGGAAGAAAAGTCGGAATTAGGGAGAATGACAAACACAATATATAGGATCGGGTGATCATCGGGATTAGCCAATAATTTTTAACAAGGTCAATCGATATCTAATAAGCATCACAACCTATTGACATTACATATTATTTCATGTACGGTAAGATATGCCATGTTCGATTTCTGTTCAAAAGATAGACTTGTTTGATGTAAAAGCTCATACAAGGGGTTAGGCAATACATTGTATGGTCTTTTTTATTGTCATTTGGAGAAATTTATAATGCCCGGAAAACCGACCTATGAAGAACTAGAGCAAAGGAATAAGAAGTTAGAGAAAGAAGCAGCTCATTGCAAACGCACGGAACAAGTGTTGCGGGAGAGCGAGAAGCGTTTCAAAAATGTTACAAATAGCATTGAAGAGCTACTTGTATTCGTGGATCGGAATTTCAAATTACAGTTGATAAATACTACATTGGCCCAATCATGGAACATTTCTCTTGATGATTATGCGGGGAAATACTGCTATGAGCTTTTCTACGGACGCAATGACATCTGTGAAGGTTGTCCGGCAATACAGGTTTTAAATGAGGGGAAAGTGACCCGCGGCGTTCTTCGATATCGGCCGGATGGTCGTATTTATGACAGAACAGCGTATCCTTTAATTGAGGATAACGGCGATATCACCGGCGTTATCGTCATCGGTTGTGATATTACCGAGCAAAAACAAGCCGAAGAAAAGCTTCGGGAGAGTGAAAAGAAGTATCGAAACCTTCTTGAAACCACATCGCAAGGATACTGGATGGTAAATCCCGAATTCAAAAATATCGAAGTTAACCCGTCCATTTGCAAAATGCTCGGATACCGTCACGATGAGATGCTTGGCAAGACCCCCTTTGATTTCGTCGATGATGAGAACCGAAAGATTTTTACTGATCAACTCTCAAAAATACCCCACACTACCTATCGCAGTTATGCAATTACCCTGAAAAAA
>Ga0222626_1000800_pt1 | contig 16109 bp, 15 predicted proteins | sample AntAcemetageno91_FD_179862 | JGI IMG/M metagenome (GOLD analysis project Ga0222626, IMG submission 179862) | Saline water microbial communities from Ace Lake, Antarctica - #91 | ecosystem: Environmental > Aquatic > Non-marine Saline and Alkaline > Saline | place: Antarctica: Ace Lake | collected...
TTCCGCCTGTGCCTATCCACCTGTTGCCACCCTGGTGAGCCTCGGTCTGATCCTTGAGGCGATCGATAAAATATTTCTCCAGCTCTTCCGGGGTAAGTTTGTTCAGTTCATTCTCATCTACGTCGAGGGCGGCAGCTATGGCGGCCGGATTTTTCAGCCACTCTTCCAATAGCAGCTTCGCCATCTCACTCAGTTCGAAATCTTCAAGATCGGGCAGTTCCACGCCTTCGAAGTGGTGTGCGAATACCCTGTCATATGCGTCGAAATACCGCTCACTCTTTACTAATATGGAGCGGGCAACGATGTAGAAGCCTTTGAGGGAACGAATGAGCCCGGTGCAAAGAGCCCGCTGCAGCCTGAGAAAGGACGTGGGAGTTACCGGGATCCCATGGTCCCTCAGGTTATAGAAGAAACTGACAAACAAGATGTTTTCCCCTGTAAATTTGCATTATCCACGATGCCTGGCAATCGCCCCGTTTGCCACCTTCATGTCCGGGCTCTTTTTATACAGAACACCCAGATAGGGAATATTCCCCTGCTCGAGGAGCGACAGTTTGAAGTCAGGATCGGCCTTCAGGGCCCGTATCCAGTTGATGAGTTCCCGGGTGGCTGGTTTCTTCTCGATTCCTTCCAGCTTTCTCAGTCCATAAAAGGTCTTGATGCAGGCGTCTGTTGTTTCCCTTCCCAGATCAGGGAAGTGAACGCCAATTATCATGCGCATGGTATCCTCGTCAGGAAAGGCAATATGATGGAAATTGCAGCGTCCGAGAAAGGGGTCGGAGAGATCTTTCTTGGCGTTTGATGTAATGATGATAACAGGGCGATGTCGTGCGGAGATAATTTTGTCTATCTCAATAATATCAAATTCCATCTGATCCAGGACATCCAGCATGTCATCCTGAAAATCCGTGTCGGCCTTGTCGATTTCGTCAATCAAAAGCACCGTTCTTGTGTCCGCGACAAATGCCTGACCGATCTTTCCCATTTTTATATACTCTTCAATATCACTGACATCCCTGCTGGAATCACCGAATCGACTGTCGTTAAGACGCGTCAGCGTGTCGTACTGATAGAGCGCGTCCACCAGCTTCATGCTTGATTTGACATTCAGCACGATCAGGGGCATGCCGAGGCTCTCCGAGATAGCGTAAGCCAGCATGGTTTTGCCTGTTCCCGGTTCCCCCTTTAGCAGAAGAGGCATTTCCAGAGCCATCGAGACATTAACAATCTCGGCAAGCTCATCATCCAGGACATACTTGTCGGCGCCCTGGAATTTGCTGAAGTTATTTTTAACCATGATTTTCCAATCCTTTTATTTTTGATTTTGCCCCGAAAGGTCTCAACAGATTACCACTTCGCTTTGCTCCTCGCAATGACAAACATGTGACTTTTTCTACACATCTCTTGTCCACAGGGACGCCATGCCGGGTCCGCCCCCGACGCACAGGGATGCCCCGCCGATGGTTTTATCCATCTTTTCCAGTTCATAATAAAGAGACACGATTATGCGAAGTGCGGTGCACCCAACCGGGTGTCCCAAGGCTATTCCGGACCCGTTGAGGTTGATATTGTCCAGGCTGAGTTCTATCCCTGAATCCTCTTTCAGCATCCTGCCCACGCCAAGGAACTGCGAGGCAAAGGCCTCATTGATTTCCCAGTAATCCACATCCTCATATTTCATGCCGACCTGTTCGAGGCACTTTGGGATGGCGACTGCCGGTCCCAGTCCCATTACCGCGGGATCAACGCCCTCGCTGCAGATATTTATCAGTCTCATAAGGGGTTTTATCCCCATCTCAGCAGCCTTATCCCCGGACATGATAACTACCGCCGCGGCGGCGTCATTTATACCGGAGGCGTTGGCAGCCGTCACTACTCCATCTTTTTTGAATGCAGGCGATAGTTTTGCCATAGTTTCGAGACTGGCGTCTGGTATCATATGCTCGTCGGTATCGAATATCTTCACGCCCCTCTTGGACTTGATCTCTACCGGAACTATCTCGCGCTTGAATGTGCCGTCTTTGACCGCCCTCGTCGCTCTCTGGTGGCTGATCAGGGCCAGTTCGTCGCATTCTTCACGGGTGATGCCGTATCTTTCGGCTATATTTTCCGCCGTTATTCCCATGTGTCCCGGGACAAGCTCATCGATCAGGCCGTCATGGAGCATGTGATCCTCGATCTTGCCAGGTCCCATTCTATAGCCCATCCTTCCCTTAGGAATCAGATAGGGTGCGTCCGTCATATTTTCAGTTCCTACCACAAGACCGATCTCCGTCTTGCCGAGCATGATATTATGGCAGGCTATCTCCATCGCTCTCATTCCCGACGCGCAGTTTTGATTGACGGACACAGCCGCACTCCTGTGAGGAAGACCTACTCTCATTCCCACCTGCCTGGCCGGAAGTGATCCCTGCATCGCGGGAAAACACTCTCCCATAACTATCTCATCAATAATTCCCGCGGGGATGCCGGCCCTTTTAACGGCTTCGCTCCCGGCGGTTATGGCAAGATCCCTTGCCGTCACATCCTTCAGACTACCCATAAATTTTCCGATCGCAGTTCTGCACGCAGATACAATGACAACTTCTTTTATCACAGCACAACTCCTCCCTTATTTTAAGACTCTCAAGACGGTCTTATTTTCTTCGACTGCGGCAAGTTACATACAACCTTCCATAATCCATCAGGACCTCAGCATGGGGCAGTTCATACCAGAATATGACGGAAAATGAAAATGAAATGATGAAACCGCCTTGGAAATCTGCCGGTTTCTGTGCTGCACTATCCGGTCGCAGGTTCCTCAAGACTCTTCCATTCGAGAACTTTTCTGTGCATACTCTTAGGAATCAAGAATAAATAAGTTATACAGATTGCGCCGAAATTTTGTTTGTTTTCAAGGCGTGTTGAAGCACGCATAACGGGTCAAGTAAGCTTTGACACAACACAGGAAACAAGCAAAAGGACAAGCAAGGTGTATGAGTTATTTCTTTTTGCTGACTTATCAAAATCAGATCAGTCCTTCAGCCTGGCATGCCGTTTACTCTTGTCCAGTTCCATCTTGCACAGGCGGATACTTTCAGGGGTCACTTCGATCAGCTCGTCCTCGGCGATGAATTCTATGCACTGGTCCAGTGACATACGTCTTGGAGGGCGCAGGGTTACCGTGGCATCTGATGTCGACGCTCGCATATTGGTCAGATGTTTTTCCTTGGTAATATTGACGTACAGGTCGCCGGGCTTATTCCGCTCTCCGATGACCATACCCTCGTAGACGTCAGATCCGATCTCGATCAAAAGCTCTCCCCGATCCTCCATGGCGAGACTCGCGTAGGGTGTAACCCGCCCGCCCCTGTCGGCAACCAGGGTTCCATTCGCCCGCTGAGGAATCTGGCCAAACCACGGTTCATATCCTTCAAAGAGCGTGTTCATAATTCCCGCGCCCTTTGTGTCGGTCAGAAAGTGGTTTCGGAAACCGATTAATCCTCGCGACGGTATGATAAACTCAAGATTGGTATGTCCACTGCCCTTGTTAATCAGGTTTGTCATACGTCCCTTTCGTTTGGAAACTGCTTCCGTGATGATACCGATGAACTCTTCCGGAATATCGATCAAAAGACGTTCGGTCGGCTCAAGGACCTTGCCGTTCTCCTCTTTTGTGATTACCTGGGGTTTGGATACCATGAATTCGTACCCTTCCCTGCGCATGGTTTCGATGAGAACGGCCATCTGCAGTTCCCCGCGACCGCAGACCTCAAACATGTTTTTTTGCGCAAGGAGTTTAATCTTCAAGGCAACGTTCCGCAGGGTCTCTTTTTCCAGGCGGTCTTTGAGGTGTCGGGAAGTCAGGAACTTACCCTCGGTTCCGGCCATGGAACTGTTATTGACATAAAAAGTCATTGAGACAGTAGGCTCATCGATATAGATACGGGGGAGCGGCATTGGTTGTTCAAGGGAGGAAATAGTGTCGCCGATTACCACGTGATCAACTCCAGAAACAGCGATGATATCACCCGATTCCACCCTGTCAACCTGCATTTTTTTTAACCCTTCAAAGGTATAAAGGGCCGAGAATTTTATCCCCGGTGTAACTTTATCTAATCCGCACAGGGAATAACCTTTATTCATCTCCAGAACGCCGTTTGACAATCGGCCGACTGCGACCTGCCCGACATACGGATCGTAGTCGAGATTTGTTATCAGGAACTGCGGGACCGCGTTGTCATCCGCCCGGGGTGCTGGGACATGAGAGATAATTTCTTCGAACAGGGGTCTTAAATTGGCCGAAGCATCCCCCGGTTCCGTGTGGGCAACTCCCGTTCTGGCATTGGTGTAAAGTATTGGAAAATCTATCTGTTCTTCAGTCGCATCAAGATCAATAAATAGATCGTATACTTCATTGACAACCTCCTCTATTCTGGAATCGCCGCGATCGATCTTGTTGATGACCAAAATAATGGGCAGATGTTTGGCAAGAGCTTTCTTGACAACAAACCGGGTCTGAGGCAACGGGCCTTCACTGGCGTCAACGAGCAGGAGCGCTCCGTCGACAAGGTTGAGGCTTCGCTCCACTTCTCCGCCGAAGTCGGCGTGGCCGGGTGTGTCAACAATATTGATCTTGACATCGCCGTACCAGAGAGCGGTATTTTTTGCCATTATCGTAATGCCCCGTTCCCGTTCAAGATCCATTGAGTCCATGACTCGTTCCACCACTTGCTGGTTTTTCCTGAATGTGCCACTCTGATTGAGCATTCCGTCAATAAGTGTCGTTTTCCCGTGGTCAACGTGGGCTATAATCGCCACATTTCTGATATTATGTTTTTGCATACCTGTCGTTTAAATCTCCCTCGAAATAATATAAACCCGTCTTGATCCAGCCAAAACATGGAGGAGCGCTTAATATCAGAATGTGAGATGGAAGGCCATTTATTTTTTCGCGAATGAGAATCTGTTGTTATTTCTGATAAATGTCCTTATTTTGTTGCTTTTAATAAAAATGTGGTTAGACTCTGGAACAAAGGAGTTCATGCCCGTGATGATCCCGACTTCTCCATGGACCATGATGATTAAGGCCTGTTTCAACGTGCTTCCCGATGCTCATCGTTGTTTGAACAGATGGAAAGATCTTGCGAAGCATATTCCGGATCCGGAACTTCGAAGACAGGCGTTGGCAAGCATAAGCACAAAAACTTTTCACTGTGAAGGCGGATCGGCCTATGGATTGCTGGCAGGTAAAAAATGCGGGGAGGCTATCCGCTTTATTGTCGCGTATCAGACGATTAGCGATTATCTCGATAATCTGTGCGATCGCAGTACGTCTTTAGACCCGGCTGACTTTCGCGCGCTTCATGAGTCGATGCTTAACGCCTTAACCCCCGGGGCCAGGCGTGCCAATTACTATCGATTCAGGGACGAGCAGGATGATGGCGGTTATCTGACATCGCTCGTGAGGACATGTCAGGATGTATTAGAAAAAGTCCCCGCATATGATAAAATCTCTTCGGCTCTCCATGAACTGGAGGGCTATTATTGTAACTTGCAGGTACATAAGCATGTGAAAGAGGAAGAGCGTGTCCCTCGTTTGAAGGAATGGTTCGAAGCATACCGGAATGACATGCCGGAAATGAGCTGGTATGAATTCTCGGCATGCTGTGGTTCAACTCTTGGCATCTTCTGTCTCGTTGCCTGCGCATTCAATGAGCAGTGCTCGGATGATCTGGTGTCGCGTGTAAAAGGGGCTTATTTTCCGTGGGTGCAGGGGTTTCATATCCTTCTGGATTACTTTATCGATCAGGAAGAAGACCGACTCGAGAGAGATCTGAATTTTTGTTCTTATTACAAGGATGATGAGGAGATGCTCAGGCGGTTGACATATTTTTTCAATCAGGCAGACAGAAACATCTCCGGATTGCCCAATCAGGAATTTCATCGGATGGTTAACCGCGGATTATTTGCCATCTACCTCTCAGACAAAAAAGTTGGCAGACAAAAGACCGTACGCAAAATGGCAAAAAAACTTATTCGCCTCGGTGGATGGGGGACATATTTTTTCTACTTGAATGGATGGATATACCGGAGGATTAAACAAGCATAACACGAGAACTTTGCACAACTGCCGTTATTTGTCATTTCGACCGAAGGGAGAAATCTTAACAGGTGTGAACCATTAAGATTTCTCGTCGCTGAGAGCTCCTCGAAATGACCGGAATCATAGTTATGCAAACGTCTCAACACACGTGTGCAGCCGGTTTGTCGAACGACCAGAAATCCCCCGGATTTTTGGTCTCCGTTGCTTGCGGCGGGCCGGTTTATTCCTCCAGGATCGCCACAACCCTGGCAGGCCCGGCGCTTCCTCCTTTGATCTTCAGAGGAAAACAGGCCACCGTGAACCCGAACGGCGGAAGTGGTCCAAGATTGACGAGCCTTTCGATGTGACAGTATGGGATGCCTGCCTGATGAGCCGCCCAGAAAATGCCCGTTTCCTGTTTTTCAATGGCCGCCTGCGCCTGCATATTCAGGGGTGAATCCCAGCCCCATCCGTCAATCCCCATGACACGGATGCCTTCTTCATACAGCCACCTTGTGGCATTTGCCGTGACACCGCAACCCTTAAAAATGTAGCCGGGATCATTGTAAAATACGTCTCTCCCCGTTTGAATCAGGACTATATCCATCGGCTTGATTTCGTATCCGATACGCGCCAGTTCTTTTTCAATGTCCCCTACGGTAACGGCATCCCCCTCTCCCTTCCATGTCATGTCCAGCTTCACACCGTCACCGTAGAACCACTCCAGCGGCAGTTCGTCAATCGTTTGCGCCTTTTTCCCATCAATTGTGCTGTTGTAGTGCCATGGGGCATCGACATGAGTCGAGTCGTGTGTTCCGAGTCTTGTGATGGTTTCTGTTGCCCAACCCTCACCATTGCGAAAGAGTTTTGCCGGAACCTGTAGAAGGGTCTCCACTTGCACAGCGCCTTCTGCATGATTGTGATAGACAATCTCAGTCTTCAGGAAGTCAGGGGTACCTTCGGGACTTGGAGAGATTGTGGAAGAAAGATCTATGATGCGCATATTATTCACCTCCATACAATTAGATGTGCCCAGTTATAGCTCCTTTGACTGTTGACTAAACTATTTTTGTAAAATGTCAAGAAAGATATTCACTCGGGCATCCAACTCTCTTGACTGAATGGATGGGCTGTGTTATTTTTTGCCCCGTTGCATGGTGAAGGTTATGATGAAATTTTCGCATCTCGATGAAAACTACAGACCGAAGATGGTCGATGTGACTGCCAAGAAACCCACACTAAGGGAGGCTATCGCCAGCGGTAGAGTACTGATGAGGCCTGAAACTGTGAAGGCGATCGAGTCGGGTGGCGTTTCAAAGGGTAACGTCTATGCCACCGCGAAAATTGCTGGAATCATGGCTGCCAAAAAAACAAGCGATATCATCCCGATGTGTCATCCACTCGAGCTTACCGGGATTGAAATTGATTTTTCGAGTAATATTGAGAAGGGTGAAATCACTGTTAATTCAAGGGCCAGGACCTTCAACAGAACGGGTGTAGAGATGGAGGCCATGACAGCAGTGAGCGTGGCCGCGCTCACGATATATGATATGTGTAAATCCGCGGACAGGGAGATAGTGCTGTCTGATATAAAACTGCTGGAAAAGAGCGGCGGCAGGAGCGGATCTTTCGTGAGGAAAGAGTAAGCATTCATGACAACAAAAACTTATCGAACAAGAGGGGGTTTTCTTCTTCCCATTTTTCTGGATTCGCTGTTTCTCCTCGTGCTGTTGGTGGTCTCTGTTTTTGACAGGACTTTCCCTGCTGAACCGATGTTCCTTTTTCTTATATTTGTCCTTACCATTTGCATTTTTCTTGCATCGGCCCGGCGCAGAACTTCCCTCGACGATGATGGTATTAAGATAAGAAAGCTCCTCAAAGAGAGATTTCTCCTGTGGGATCAAATTACTAACGTAGATGTTATGACCTTGCATAAGAAGGTTTATCTGTTGCTGACAACTACCAGGGGTTTTTACCCCCTGGCCAATTCCCATGGAAATTTCATATCGCTTGTGAAGAATGTAGTCCGGCATGTCGATCAGGAAAAGGTCGAAGAGGGCGTTTGGAGTGTCATCGAATATCCGGTAAAAAGAATGTCGGATATTATATCCGCCTGGGTCGCTTTTGTTGTTCTTCTCGGGGCAATTGTCCTGAAGATTATCTTTTAACCATTTTAATTACTTATACATCAGGGGCACCTTTTATGGACAAGCGGGCGCAGAAAAAAGAGCTGATCCGCGAAGAGATTAATCAACCATCTTTTCCCCTTATAGAAGCGTCTATCGAAATGAGGCTTGACCAGGTCGTCACGGTTCTTGATTGCGGGGGAAATGACGAGAGTGGAGTATATGATCAAGTCCTGTCAATAGTCGAAAAGGCCCTGATAAAAATTGCCTTGAGACGTTGCAATAATGTGCAGACCGCCGCCGCCGATTTCCTCGGTATCAACAGAAACACTCTTCATTCCAAGATAATGAAATTGAAAATACGCGTAGAGAACTCCGGTGGATAAGGTTGCCTGGTTGGATAGTTGTTCACCCTAATGCCTTGCTCCTTGAACCCCTCTGATTTTAATTGATGATGTGGTCAGACACACCCTGCCAAGGCCCTTTCGTCGCAGTTCTTCCGCAACCCGGTTTTGCGACAGATCTGATACAAATTCTGTTGCTTCCACTTTGGATTAATGGTACTGGTTACAACTATTTTCGAGGAACTGGGGCGTCAGATGTTATGGATGAGAAAATAAATTACATCGATAATGACATCGATTCGGATGATGTTAATGTCAGTTCGGACCCCCCCTGTTTAGATCTGAGGGCAATCAGGGAAAATGCGGGGCTTACCTTAGGGGATATCTCTTCCTCCACGAGAGTGAGTTCTGCAAACCTTCAGGCTATCGAAGGGCAGCGATTTGAACTGCTGCCGGAACCGATATATGCCAGGTCCTTTATCCGTGCGTACGCCGGGATGATCGACCTTAACAGTAAAGATATTCTTTCGCTCTACGACCATTATCTGAAAGGTCTTGAGCCCGATGAAAGCCGGAATGAGATATTAAAAAAGCTTGCAGAGAATCAAAAACCCTCAACCCGCTGGGTTTGGCTTGTGATTGCATCATGTGCGGTAGTGCTCACTTGTTTTTTCTTCCTCTATCAATGGAGTAAAAACGGCGATCAGGAAATTAAAGCGCCTGCCCCTGTTGCAAAAGTTGAGAGTGCCGGAGAGAAGCGGGATCTATCTGTGAATGCCCCTGCACCGGGGCCTGACAGCTCTGGCGTTATCGTCGAGGAAGACAACAAAACACCACCGGTCACACCTTCAACAGACATTCCTGAAATAAACACCTCGATGGACACAGGTCAAGTGGTTGAAGAGGTAGTCCTCGCTAAAGCCACTATAGAGCAGCCGAAGAAAAACGCGGTCCCCGACGCGCCCAAAACAGTTGAAGATGGACCATACAAACTGGCAATAAAAGCCTCAGAATTAACCTGGATCCGCATAATAATAGATGATAGGCCGTCATTTGAGGTCACATTACGGCCCGGTGAGCGGATGGTAGAAAAGTCATCGGAAAAATTCGATCTGATAATAGGCAATGCCGGTGGCGTGGATATCAGTTTTCGGGGAAAATCGCTCGGCGTTATAGGAGAGCGCGGAGAGGTTGTACATCTGACACTGCCGGCGGGAATATGAAACAGTGTAGGTGTGTAAAACAGGTATTGACAAGGACATCCCTATAACCTACTGTCCGGATACCATTGAAAAGCAGTACCCCGTGTCGACTTCAGAAAAACTGAAAGACAGGGATCAGGTTCCCTGTATCAAGAGGAGAATTGAGCATGTTCGGAATAGGCATACCGGAGTTATTGATTATACTGGTTATTATTCTCATTATCTTTGGTGCGGGAAAGCTTCCTGAAATAGGTGGCGCCATCGGCAAGGGTATCAAGAATTTCAAGAAATCTTTCCATGACGACGAGGTGGAAAACACCGATGATCCCGACAGGATAGATAACGACAAGAAATAAGCACAACCGCTGACGGTTGTCGGTTCACAGTTTTCCAATCTTTGCTTTTTCAACCACGAATCCCGACACGCTTGGATAAACCGTGAACGGTTACAGATAAACCACCCCTCAACAGCGGTTGCAAAGTGGCAGCCCGTTAAAAGGGAACATCGTCTTCAGGTATACCCGATCCCGCCGGGGCCGAGATTCCATTACCCTGTCCTCCAGATTGATAGGCACCCTGCTCCTTCCGTTCCAGCATCTGCATGTTTGAGGCAACTATTTCCGTGGTGTAACGCTTGTTGCCATCCTTGTCATCCCAGTTCCTTGTTTGCAGCTTGCCCTCCACATACACCAGCCTTCCCTTGGCAAGGTAGTTGCCGCAAATCTCTGCCAGCTTTCTGAAAGTGACTATCCTGTGCCACTCTGTTTTCTGGACCTTTTCCCCATCCTTGTCCTTCCACTGTTCATCAGTGGCCAGGTTAAAAGTGGTTACCATGTTACCATCCTGGGTGTATCTTACCTCCGGATCCCCGCCCAGTCTTCCAATCAGTATAACCTTGTTAACCATTTGTCTCTCCTCGCAGTTTCTTTATGAAATAGTGCGTGAATTGTATTGCTGAAACGTATTACTGTCAATGAATTATTTGTGATTATTTCAGTATTCGATTATATATTCTTCATTGACTTCGTTTGGATTATTGAGTAGAAAAATCTGGAGTGTTAGTTGCTCGTGTCCCGCTTTGTCGGGATTACCAGTATTACCCTTTAACGACATGAAAGGAACAATCTTTGAATCTCTGGGACGCAATACTGCTTGGCATAATACAGGGGGTGACAGAATTTCTTCCTGTAAGCAGTTCCGGCCATCTCGTAATAGCTCAAAGTTTAATATCAGGGTTTCAGCAGCCGGGGGTGGTGTTTGATGTTATACTGCATTTCGGAACTCTTCTGGCTGTACTGGTCTTTCTGAGAAAAGAAATCCTGCATATCATAATGTCCCTTCTGCCCATCTTATCGCGCCGTTATTTCAAGAAGGATTGTGAAGGCATGCAGGTGCGGGCCGGGAGAAAAATGGCCCTCTATATCATTACAGGGACGGTATTTACAGGGATTATAGGTCTGTCATTTGAGGAGAGGATACATCATCTTTTCACATCGGCAACGACGGTTTCTTATATGCTGCTTATCACCGGGGCCCTGCTGTTTATGTCCGACAGGTTTCAGGGCAAAAGGGTGGAAAAGGACATGAATATACTCGACAGCGTTGTGATCGGAATTATCCAGGGAATTTCGCTGATCCCTGGAATATCAAGGTCCGGCTCCACGATAGCTGTTGGCATCTTCAGAGGCCTGGATGGCCAAACAGCGGCCAGATTTTCATTCCTGCTCTCTATCCCCGCAATACTGGGTGCAGTTGTGCTTGAGTCAAGATATATGGGGATGATACCCTCGAGTGATATCGCGGCATATCTCGCAGGCATGATCGCCGCCGCAGTAACCGGATTTCTTTCGCTGAGGCTTCTGCTCTTCATTATCAGGAAACACCGGTTGAGTATATTTGCCTGGTACTGCTGGATTCTTGGAATTTCTATGTTGATTATCAGGGTAATTTAAATTAGTCTTACAAATCAGCAGGGAGGTCGGATTTGAGCAAGAAAGATACAGGCAGTGAAAACAGAAGGCTAAGGGAGATAACTGGTGTCGTATCGCTCGCCCTTGCCGCTCTTGTATTTCTGTGCCTCTTTTCCTATAACCCCAATGATCCTTCCCTCACACACTATGTGGCCGGTAAGGTAACGGTAGCCAACTACGGAGGCCTCGTTGGCTCTTATCTCTCCGATAGCATGCTCAAAATCTTCGGCATTACATCCTATCTTTTTTCTGTGTTGCTTGTCCTGTTTTCATTCAAGCTGTTCCTTGGCCAAAAGTTCAGGATGTCATTTTCTCTTATCTCCGGTTTTGTTGGCCTGGTGTTTGCCATTTCGTCGCTTCTGGCTGAAAAATATGGGGCTATCCCCTTTTCCGGTGTGGATCTCAACGCGGGCGGCCTTCTTGGAAAGTTCTCATTGAGGGTGCTGTATTCCTACCTGAACCATCTCGGGGCCAACATTGTTCTGATAGTTATCCTCCTGATATCTTTGATGGTTACGCTCGATGTTTCTCTTGTGGCATTCGTGAGAAAACTGACAATATTACTGTCTAATACACTGCTGAGATTCAAGACCCTTACGGTAGTCGCGATGGGAAGACTGAGGAGGAGAAACGTTGCCACAAAACAGAGGAAGGTCCGGGTGTCAGGAAATATTCCGGTTATCTCCGATGAGACTGGTCATATTGAAGAGACCAGAAAGGACGAGCAGGCTGCCTTCGAATTTCTGAAGCTGGATGGAACATACATGCTTCCTTCCCTGACACTTCTTGACAAGGTTGAGATTAAAAATACGCGAATGAAGAGAGAAAGTCTCATCATGAATTCCCGTATCCTTGAGAAAAAGCTGGCCGATTTTGGGGTGGAAGGGAGCGTCACCGAAGTTAAGCCGGGACCCGTTGTTACCATGTACGAACTCCAGCCGGCGGCCGGCGTAAAGATCAATAAGATAACCAACCTCTCCGATGACCTGGCCCTGGCATTGAAGGCGCAGAGCATCAGAATACTGGCGCCCATTCCCGGCAAGGCGGCGATCGGCATTGAAATCCCCAACCAGGAGAGAGAGCCGGTATATCTCAGGGATGTTCTCGACAGCGAGGAGTTTCTGGAATCCAAGCACAAACTGCCTATCGCGCTCGGAAAGAATATTTCGGGGAGAACGGTGATAGCCGATCTTACCAGCATGCCTCATCTTCTTATCGCGGGAACGACCGGTTCGGGTAAGAGCGTATCTCTCAATGCCATGATATGCAGTATTTTGTTCAAGGCACCACCTGACGAAGTAAAGTTTATAATGATTGACCCGAAAAGGCTCGAACTCTCAGGATATGAGGGGCTTCCCCATCTCCTTCACCCGGTGGTAGTCAACCCCAAGGATGCGTCAAAGGCGCTGCAATGGTCTGTAGATGAAATGGAAAGACGGTATGCCGTGATAGCCGGCATGGGAGTGAAGAGCATAGAACGATACAACCGGGTGGTAGAAAAGGAACAAATCAGGGCCAAAAAACAGCTGCTGGGATTCTCTGCCCCGGATTCCGTGACGGAAACCGGAGTGGCGCCTGAGAAATTACCCTACATAATTATTATTATAGATGAACTGGCGGACCTGATGATGGTGGCCCAGAGAAACGTTGAAACATCACTTGCCAGACTCGCGCAGATGGCGCGGGCCGCCGGGATACATCTCATCCTGGCAACACAGAGGCCCTCCGTTGATGTTATTACCGGTATTATAAAGGCCAATTTCCCCACGCGTATATCATTTCAGGTATCGTCAAAGGTTGATTCGAGAACGATACTCGATCAGCTGGGCGCCGAGAAACTCCTTGGCGAAGGAGACATGCTGTTTGTTCCACCGGGCACATCTAAACTTGTGCGCATTCACGGAGCCTTTGTCTCTGACGGAGACATTTCAAAGATTGTAGGCTTTATTACGAAACAGGGAAAACCTTCATACGATGAATCCATCTCAAGCTATAATCCGGAACCACATGAAGGGACAAATACGGGAGAAGAATTCGATGAAAAATACGACGAAGCCGTTGAACTGGTTACCGATCTGGGACAGGCCTCCATCTCACTTGTTCAACGATATCTGAAAATAGGGTATAACAGGGCCGCCCGCATTGTTGAAACAATGGAGGCGGAAGGTGTAGTAGGCCCATCAGACGGCTCCAAACCCCGCAAGGTATTAGCCGGAAAACTTCCCAGATAAATTGAAAAACAAAATCCACATCATCAGCCTGGGATGTCCCAAAAACCTCATAGATTCAGAAGTGATGGCCGCCGCCCTGATTGAAAGCGGTTGTGAGTTTGTGTATCTTCCTGAAGATGCAGACACTATAATTATCAATACCTGCGCCTTTATCCTTCCGGCAAAGGAAGAATCGATTGATGAAATCCTCCGCATGGCGGAGCTGAAAAGGACGGGGCTGTGCCGATATCTGATAGTTGCGGGTTGCCTGCCTCAGAGATATGGAGATATGCTCGAAAAAGAGATTCCGGAGGTTGATCTTTTCCTGGGAACAGGTATGATTCCCCGCATTGTCGATCTCGTCGCATCTCTGCAAGGCGGAGAGCTATCGAAGCAGCGTTCCTTCACAGGGAAACCCGATTTTCTTATGAACTCTTCCCATTCGCGTCTGTTATTGACGCCACCGCACACCGCGTATCTGAAAATCGCGGAGGGATGTTCCAACCACTGTTCTTACTGTGTGATACCGGCCATCCGGGGGAAATTCAGAAGCAGGCCTGTGGATGACATACTGCGTGAGACCGAAACGCTAGCCCAGGGGGGCGTTAAAGAGATCATCGTAACGGCCCAGGAAACTACCCTTTACGGAAAAGACCTTGGTTATACATCCGGATTGAGCTCCTTGTTGAGGGAGATTGCCCTGATTGATGGCATCAGGTGGATCAGGCTGCTCTACACATATCCGGCGAATCTGGATGACGAACTGTTCCGGACCATCCGCGACGTCGAAAAAATATGCAACTATATCGACATCCCCGTGCAGCACATTGATGATAGTATCCTTAGTTTAATGAACAGAAAAGGCGACTGCGAGCTTATAAAAAATGTTATATCGAGCGCCAGAAGGATTATTCCCGGCGTGGCACTGAGGACATCACTGATTGTGGGATTTCCCGGAGAGACGCAGGAGAGGTTTGAAAGGCTCCTCGCGTTTGTAAGAGAAACAAGATTTGATCATGTGGGAGTCTTTGAATATTCGAGGGAGGAGGGAACAGGGGCGGACGCTCTCCCCGGTCATATCCGGGAGAGTGCAAAAAAGCTCAGGCGGAAGATAATCATGGAAGAGCAGACCCTGATCTCCCGCGAGATTAATCAGGCACTTATCGGCTCTACAATGGAAATAGTCATTGAAGATAAGTCTGATCTTCAGGAATATGACTATATCGGAAGGGCGAGAAGGCAGGCGCCTGATATAGATGGCATTACCTATGTGAAGGCGGATGAAAAGGCGACTGGCGATATTGTGGAATGCCGGATAGTTTCGGCAGATGATTATGACCTGTTTGCTGAGGAGCGAGTGGAGAAAAAAGCATGATCGTGATGAAATTCGGGGGCACCTCTATTGAGGATATCCCCTCTGTTGAGAGGGTTGTGAAAATCATAGGTTCCCGGCTTGAGCAACATCCTGTAGTGGTCAACTCCGCCATGGGAAAGACAACCCGAAAACTGCTGGATATCGCGCGGCTCTCGGCGGATGGAATGGATAATAAAGCCCTCTCGCGTCTTGATGAAATCCGCAGATACCACTTTGATATGGCGAGTGGCCTCATATCTGATTTTGAAGATTGCGACACCCGGACAACCCTTGAGAGATATTTCGAGGAACTCCGGGGATTGCTCGGAGGCATATCTGTACTGCGGGAGCTTACGCCGCGCAGTCAGGACCGGATCCTCTCGTATGGCGAGCTGATTGCGACCACTATAATCGCATCCGCTCTTCATGCCCACGGTATCAATGCCAGATGGCTGGACGCGCGGGATCTCATTATTACGGATGATAGATTTACCAGGGCCAGGCCTCTGGAAGAGCTTACTTTAAGTGGCATCAGGGAAAAGGTGCATCCGCTGGTTGCATCCGGCCATATACCTGTAATACAGGGATTTATCGGTTCCACGCGCGGTGGGGCCACCACCACCCTGGGATTTGAGGGCTCCGACTTTACAGCCGCGCTTGCCGGCGCCGCGCTTAATGTCACAAACATCGAGATATGGAAAGATGTCAATGGCATTATGACGGCAGATCCACACATCTTCGCGGAGGCGCGCACCGTCAGCGATATTTCTTTTGAGGAGGCATCGGAGCTTACCTTCTCTGGCGCAAAAATCCTGCACCCTGGGACTATTGAACCTGCC
>Ga0222626_1000802_pt1 | contig 16107 bp, 20 predicted proteins | sample AntAcemetageno91_FD_179862 | JGI IMG/M metagenome (GOLD analysis project Ga0222626, IMG submission 179862) | Saline water microbial communities from Ace Lake, Antarctica - #91 | ecosystem: Environmental > Aquatic > Non-marine Saline and Alkaline > Saline | place: Antarctica: Ace Lake | collected...
ATTACTGGATGAAAAAACATGGCATTATGAAAAAGACTGCCGAAAAAGTGTAATTAATGAAAAGTGCCTATTGGAAGGGGTGGTTTGGTGTAAACGTTGTTTTTTGTCCAGTTGCTATTACGACCCCGTTATGATCGTTATACTTTTCTTGTTCTATTATCTTGTAAGTGATTTGATAACCACCCCAGAAATCTTTTAATTTTTCACTTAGAACTCTTGGTTTTGGAGCCATTTTAAAATCAAAAATTATATAGTCATTCTCTTTGTAGGTTTCTTTAAAAATATTTTCTAGTTTTTTCAAGATTTTTTCGTAATCTTCAAAATCGCTTGTCATCGACACATCTACATCAATGGATGCTCGTGATGACATTTTATAGCCAATTTCGAGTGCATTACCGCCTTTTAATACAAACGTATCCATTAATTCATCGTCTGTAAATAATGCAATGATTGCAAGCTTTCGTATTCACAGTTGTATTGTCTAAACAAAGTTTTGTAACTTGAATTAACTGAAAAATAAATCAGCAAACCAAAAGAAGCAGCTATAATTTCTGCTATTACAAACGATTAAATAATGAACAACCTCCTAAAATTTTGAATATTGGCTCAACCGAGAAACAAAGTGAAAAACAACTGAAAATGCTTAAATTCATTCAATCCATTTAAATCTACGAATACTATTAGTATAAATTTTCAATCCATATTTGAATTCATCAAAATATTTTTTTATAAAATAACCAATATTAAAGCCTTTATTATGATTTAAAGAATCTCTTCTAAATCTCATATACAAGAAAAAAAGACAGATACCAATGAGTTTAAGAATCATTCTAATAGTAAAAGTAGATTGTTTTTTTGCTTTTATGAAAGTACCGAAAGTCTTATTACATTTGGCGATTTGGAAGAAGGTTTCGATTTGCCATCTTTTTTCGTAAGAGTGTAAAATTTCAAATGCATTAATCAGAAAACTGGCATTTGTGATGGTATACCAGTAGAAATCTTCCTCTTCATTATAAGCAATAATCAATCTCAAATTTCTGTTTTTTGTTTCATTTTCGGTTACATACTTTCTGTGATCGTTATTATCAGCCCAGTATAGAGAATGAATTTCCCAAATTTTAAATCGTTTCCCCTTGTATTTTGTAATTCCTTTATAAAATTCAGGCTTTGATCTGAAATCTACCTGATCCAGAAATCCTTTTCCATTTTTTCTAACGAGAGAATTTCTTTTTGTTAGTGTTAAAAATCCTTCTGAAATTTCAGTAGTCCATTTTTTGAAGTAGAAATGATCAAAATAGAGTCTATCTGCAACAATTAGTCTGATTCTTACTTTCTTTTGTTTGAATATTCTATGTAATCTTGACATCATAATTTTGCTTGCTGTTGCTTCACCAGAGCCTTTAGGAATAAATTCCCAATCCAGGATAATCAGTTTATCTGCCATTGGAAAATAGATGCATGCAAAACTATATTCACATCCCCATTCGTATACTGGTTTACTATCTATTTCTCCTGTTTTACAAAACTTCCCCCATTTTTCTCCTTTACTAAGAGGAAGAAAGGTTTTATCAATTATCAACATTGATTCTCGGAAATCCATATTTCGTTTTAGATGAATAAAATTTTCGAATAGATAATCACGTATATTTTCAGAAGATATCTTCATTGTGCGTTGGCAAAATTGAGATGGCGATATTGGAATAATATTTTTTGCTGAAACAATATCCCGAAAACTTGAAAAGCCTGACATACCTCCCATAATTGATGAAAAAACAACATCACCTGTTGAATAAAAATACTTTTTTCCTTTATCCTCCTTAAAAAATATTTTAGAAAGTTGTTTATTCATTTGAAAAAATATTTTAGAATTGATTGGTTTTGTTAGCATGAAACCATTTTAAGCTGGGTTCTTCCTTAATTGGAAGACCCAGTTTCTAATTTATACAAAAAAATGATTAAATTTTATTTATAAATTCCTGCTTTGAAAGTCTGTTACTGATCTCCCAAACAGTTATTGAAACTGACGCAAATGGTGAAAATGGTGGAAAAGTATAAAACTTTACCACATTTCCAACATTCTCTTGGATAACTGTAAAAACAGTTGTCCACAGTTCCAACAACAATACTACGACTACTAATTTTTAAATTTATAATTAAAAGAAAAAAAGCTTCACTCTTTGTATGGATGATCTTTTTCTTCATCCTGATTTAACGATCAATTAATAAAAATTGGTCTTGTCCCGCTTGGAATAAATTTATACGAATCAACTTCGTCAGGATAGATACCATATTTTTTTTACTGAATACACTTTGCAACAACAGATAAATAAATAAAACCGCTACGAATCAAATCTGCTATGGTCCAATCATATCCATATATAATAATCTTTCGTTTTTCTTTAAGTGGACTTTTCTTGCTGTTTGCTTTCCAGTTAATTGTACTCTGATACTTTGCTTTTTCTGTTTTTCATAATACAACGGTGAGCTTTCGTATTTCTTCTAATTGTTCAAAAATTTTCATTGTTTTATACGTATTTTCTCAATCTATCTGGATGAAACATTTTAACATAGATTTTGTATAAAGCGGATCTCCCCTGGAGAGGATCTTCATATTTCTTTTTTAATCTTCTTTTTTCTACTTCATAATTACTTATTTCGATATCTTCCTCGATCTTGGCATTTATAAATTCCTGAATTGAAATAACTCGATCTGTTTTCTTCGCTTTTGGCTTTTTGGATTCTTCTTTCTTTTTTGTTTCTTCCAGAAGTAATTGATGTTCATTTCTTACTTGCTCCAGATCATGTGTCATTTTCATTATTATGGTATCTGTTCTTTCCCGATCCTGAGCATGAGTCTCAATAAGTTGATTTATTGTTTCATCTTTTCTTTTTGTATTATTTCCCATCATTCCAATTTGATTTTTTAACTGCTCAATCTGTTCCAGAAACATTTTTTTGACTTCTTCGTGGTTACTTTCAACGTGACCACTTTGGTCATGTTGGACACATTTGGACATGTCCAGGTCATGTCCGTGGTTAGGAGTGGACACTTTCTGAACAGTTTCTTTTTTTCCTTCTTCTCTTATGCGCCCATGTAGTATTGCTTTTCCTGCTGTTCCTATTTCTAAACGATTTCTTTTCCCATATCTGGTATGGGGTTTTAATTCTTCCTCATGTTTTTTAATTAAGCGTAATAATGATGTTCTTGGTAAAGAAAATTCTTTCATTAACTTCTTAACTGTCCAAATCATATCTGTCCTCCTGGTCATGACCGGTTGTGTCCAGGACATGTCCAAAACAGATCATGGTCACTTTGATAGTCACTTCTTATTATCGGTTTTTTTCTATTAATTATTATTTTTACAACAACAAATTTTTCCTGTGAGTAATAAGGAGGTTTTGGATACCTAATGAGTACAAATTTGGTACCTTTTTTTTGATTTGATTTGAAAAAGCGACAACTTTTTACGTTGTTGTTTAAATACTTTAAATACTTTAAAGAGTTTACGATTGGGATATCCTTTTGTTTTAAGTGGTTTTGAGAGAGTAACCCATACATTTTGGATACCTAACCCATACATTTTGGATACCTAACCCATACATTTTGGATACCTAACCCATACATTTTGGATACCTAACCCATACATTAATTCAGAACAAAGTAATTGTAATTTTATTGATAATTAGTTATCATTATATTTATGGATATTAAAATAAAAAAACCATCAGCTATGATTCAAACAAATGTTAAAGAATTAACTTTGACTCAGCGAAAAATTATTAATTTTTTGATTTTTATTGCACAAAATGAAGGGGAAAATAAACTTTATACAACCAATATTAAAACAGTCAGAAAAATGTGTAACATCAAAAAGACTGAAAATATAGATTTGAAAGAACAATTCAAAGCGCTAAAGAAAATTGATATTGAATTTAATTATCTAGATAAAGATAAAAATAATGTATGGGAAATCACAGGTGTTTTATCAATGGCCCGCATTATGATGGATACTGGAGAAATTATTTTTGAAATTCCTTATGGTTTAAGAGAAAAAATCATGGATCCTAGTATTTATTCACCTTTAAATATTCTTTTGATCGCTGGATTGAAAAGTAAATATTCTATTGTACTTTATGAATTGCTTCGTGATTATTTACATTCTCCGACTTTTCCTCAACTTACTATTTCTGAATTAAAAAATTTACTGGGTATCGAAAGAGGAAAATATAAAGAATTTTTCAATTTTAAAAAACGTGTTTTAGATCGTGCTGTAGATGAAGTCAATAAAAAGACGGATATAATATGCTCTTATGAACTTATTAAAACCATAGGGAACCGATATTCACACATAAAGTTTGAAGTAATGAAAAACAAAGATTTTAAGTTGGTGAAACCAAGAAAAATTATAGAAGAAAATAATTTGCACCTTTTCTTTGATTCTTTAACACTTCCAAAAAAAGTCCTGGAAATCCTTCCGTTAGAATACCAGATCAATTCTATTTATCATTTGATTGAGCCGTATTTTGATGATCTGGATTTTTTGGTATCCAATGTAGAATATGCCAATAAAAACTGTGGTAAAAACTATCCAGCATATTTAAAAAAGACTATAGAGAATGATTATGCAAAAGTGAATAGAGAAGTTAAAGAAAAGAAAATGAAAATAGTCCAGGACAGGAAAGATCATATTCAGGAAAAGAAGAGTCAGGAAAAGTTCTTGAAACAGAAAGCCTGGGATCATTTTAATTCACTTCCGGAAGGGGTGCAGTTTAAGTTAAGATTAGAGGCTGAAGAAAAGATGAGTGCTGCTTTAAAATTTATTAAGATCCCTGAAGGAAGAAAGGATATCGTCAATGCTCAGATTGAGAAGGAACTGATTGTGGAACTGGAGCAGGGGAGGAAGGTATGAAGTTTGTCTTTGTTGTTTTATTGATCTTGGGGTCGTAATAGCAACGGGGCAAAAACCACCGTTCCTAGAAATGAGGTATCTAAAATAAAGGGTTTTCAATAATTACAATTTTCTAGAAGTAGTTTTCATAATACCATATTGTTTCATTCAGTGATAGAAATTCGCTTCTGAAGTACTGCTTGAAAAATAAAAATTGGTATATCCTGAAATTTCATGACATCAAGGGCTTCCCGTGTTTACCTTGCCTCTCAGGACAGCTTCGCTTCCACTGGGCCAATAGGGACAAACGAAAAAACCATCCTGAAAAACAAGATGGTTTCCTTAAAAATATTTGGGTTCTGCTTTAGAGAGAGCGAGTAGCGGTTGGTTCCTCCTGTTTCCAGAAAGTCCTCAGCTCGTACACCGTTAGGTTGCTTTTCAAAGTTTTAAGTTGTCAGATCCTGTGCAGCTTACTGGTTGCTGTTTCCTCTTTTGCCATTCTACCTGGCTTTAGAGTTTTCGGGTTCTGACCCTAACCGATCAAATAAATGACCAGATCTTCCTTTCTTAAGCTTTCCTCGGCCTTCAAGTATTCCGTCACTCGTTTCAGGCTGTTCATCCTAGGTTTTTACTGTAAACAGTTCAAACTTCAGACCGCCTGTCCCTCTTGTGCAGTTCTCTTGACCCTTTAGCACTCATGCGACAGGTTCCGTTACGGTTAATCCGCCTGGTTTGCCTTTCCAGACTACGATCCACGCTTCAGGGTTCATCCCTCTTGCGGGTTTATCCGTTACCTGCCCTGCGTCCATATCCCAGAACACAGCACTTTTGGGCTTTTACTTTCAGAGTTTTACCACCCGGGAATAGGTTTCCATCTCTGGGTCCATCCTCTCATGCCGTTTCTGGAAACTTGCGCTTCCCCGCGGTTTCAGAGGTTTGTTCCTCCCGGAAAGTCGTCCCCTCATCTCAGGAGTGTTTCATCTTGAAATAAGTACCAACTCTCTTAGCTTTGACTTTTTGAAGCTTTCTCCCTGTACATGGCAACCACGCTCTTCAACGTTCTTCCCTTCGTGCAGTTATCCGTCCAATTGATTTTCCAAAAGTTAATTCGAATAATCTCCTGGAGTTTCACCTGCTTCAAGGGTTACTCCCTGTACAGAGTGGGATTTGCCTTTCGGCTCCCTGCTCCTGTAAGCTTTCTGCCTTCTAAACACTCCGCATTGCTGCTTTGTAGTTTTTTCGGCTGGCTGGCTAGGCGTTAACCTCGACAGCCACACAGTATCTCATAATCGAATTGTTTTATCAATCTTCATTTATACTGGTTATTGGATTATAAAGGATCATATTTAATGTTATGTTTCATATAAATACCGCTACATTACTATTTCTTTTATTTTTTAAGATTTTCTTCGTTTTTTCGCATCATCATAAATTTTAATGATATTCGGAAAATTATTCAACTATTGAATTCTATAACTTAGCAATTGTCACAAGAATTAAAGTCCATCTGGCACCGGTATTAATTATTCAAACGTAGTTTTCCGCCACACTCACTCCAATTCAGATAGTAACCCACGATTCTTTAGAAAATGCCAACGAATGCACATTGGTACAGACATACAGCTGGGGTAAGAAGGACTTCATGTCAACTCAGTCAAATGTTCAAAAAAATGAGGTACGAACAATAATATCTCCCAAAAGTTCGAGATCGTTTACAGTTTTACTTCGGATGGGAATGAACCTCACAATGTAATAATCACGGTTAATAACAATATTCTGAAATTTGAAAGAACTTATGGATCAAACATTCCAGAATTGTCTTTTTTGAAACAGTAAGAATTCTTGATATTAACTATTTGAAAATAGCCCTGTAATTACATGTATCTGGTGAAGTTTGAAGAATTACTTCCCGATTTTTCACATCTTTTTTTCCAATGTATTTAAGCTTCAACGCTGGCCAATCAGAAATATCATTGGGTAAATAAAGTAATATTTCGTTGAAATTAGTTATGCAATAAATATCATTGATATCTTTAGGCGAGTCTGAAATATGAAGCTTCGTTGTACCTGTTGCACTGGAAATTTCCATTCGCACATTTTTAATTATTTCTCTCTGTGTAAACATGTTGGATCGCTCAAAACCACATGAGATAAGAATTCTAATAAGGCTGAGTTCATTTTTTGAAATGCTATTTTTTTTTGCTTTTGGGGAAACAAAATCATAGACATATCCATTGAGATGCAAAGCCATTTCATATTCTTTATTTTCAATATTTGAAAGTCGAGAAATATTCCCCCTGGGGTAATTAAGTTCCACGCCATTAACAATCCCACAGCCATCAATAGTCAATCTATAAGGATATTTATATAATCGATTATTCTCATTCCTTATTTTTAACTCAGTTACTATTCTTGCCTTGCCAACTGTTGAAAGCTCAGTTTCAAATTCTTCAGAATAATTCACAATAGCCAGTTCTGATTCTTTTTCGCCCAGCTCAATCTCATTATTCCCAACTCCTGATTTTCCATTTATTTTAATCGGTTCTGTAAGAATTCCTGCATCTGTAACAGTTATTTTTTCACCTGCATCAAGAAAGATCACCTTTTTATTCCCTGAAACTGCTTTTACAGAAATCCTGCCTTTGTAAAGTTGTATCTCAGTCAATTTTTTATTAACTGCATTTACTGAAAGCTCCGTACCTAATATTCCCACAATTGATGTTGAAGTCATCAATCTGAAAGTTCTATCAACTTTTTTGAAATTGAAAATCGTCTTTCCTTTCTTTAGCCGAATGTAGTCCTTATGGAAAGTAATCAGCGATTTCTCAAAAATCTTCAATTCTGTTCCATCATTATATATGACTTTGGCATTTATATTGGAACCAGTTTTCACCGTATCCGTAATTACAAGAGCAGTTTCGTTTTTGACTATAACTGGAGGTTTTCTGAATATAACGGGATATCCTTTGACTGGAATGATTGTTCCAAATGGAAAGATTAATGTGACTGTAAAAAAAAGGATAATTAGATTTAAAATAATTATTTTTCCAAACTGCAAAATACTATTCATTTAAGATTCCACCTTAGTTTTTATTGTACTCATAGGAAATTGCTTTCCGCCTCCAAAAATAATCACCCAACAATTTACCCTCCAGGAGAAAATATCATAGCAAAAACTGAATCAGAATGAGACGAAAATCTCAAAATAAAACAGACCAGCAGAAATATTATAACAGATGTAATGAAACAGAACTGGAAACTGAAGAAAAAGGGCTAAAACAACCCCGAAAAACAATCAACAGGCCGCGCGGGACCTGTTAAACACTAAAAGACAAAGAAAATTAACAATCAGAATCGGCCTGCGGAACCGGCGGGCCACGATTCCCCGAAAAAATTTTGGGATGCAACATGGCGAAGCAAACAATATCTCATTGGAAAATATAGATTCCCTTTAGTTTGAGTCTTTCACCACAATTCGAACAGGAAACGGATGTAATCTGGGATCGCCACTAAAAATTTTGTACTGGACAGTTAGAGTTTTAGCGTTGTTTTTTGTCCGTTTACTATTACGACCCCAAGTCTAACAAAATTCTTGCTTATGCGATTGATTTCGTATCTTTTACTATACAGAATCTCAAAACGGAAGATATTGAAAAGATTAAATGTATCGTTTTATTCGGTTCTGTTGCAAGAAATGATCATTTCCCGGATAGTGATGTTGATTTATTTATTGAATATTATGGTGATTCGAATAAGCTTTCAGCAAAACTTGATAAATTTACAGAAAAATTCTACGTTTCCAGTAAAGTTAAAAAGTATTGGAAATTACTTGGTATTGATAATGATTTCAGCTGTAAAATCGGTTCTTTGGATGATTATGAAAGTCTTGTTCCTGCATTGACTACCGATGGAATCTTACTTTATGGTAAATTCAAACCACAGATCTCAAACGGTCAGTATTGTACATTGTTTGCTTGGGAAAATATCACTTCTGCATATAAAAGAACTAAAATTTATCGCAAACTATTTGGATATCAAACTAAAAGCAAGAAATATCCAGGTCTTATTGATGAATTTAATGGAAAAAGGATTGGAAAAGGGACTGTCATCTTTCCAACCGAACATCATCATCATATTCTCGAATTTTTCAGGGAAATTAAGGTTGTCGTTAAAATTTATTCTTTCATTCAAATTGATTGACTTCGAATATTTCCTCATAAACTTCTTTTTGCGATAACTGTTCCGAGTTCAGCTGGAGGATATTTTCAACATTCCCGTTTATCTTATCGTAAATCATTTTCTCTTTTACATGCCTCAAGGACAAGGGGATTACATCCATCGCGTCGATTCCAGGGCATTTCCCGCGATAATCAATATCAAAATAGAATTTTTGCTTTTTCACATCAAAACCCCAAGGGAACAAAAACGCTGGATGAATATCTAATTTTATACCATCCACCCCTTCATATATCGATACCGAACAATACCCGACAACGTAGTATAGTCCTTCCTTTTCATGAATCAACTGGCATCCATACCAACGAAGTACATTCTTTCCACCAGGATAAATATAACCATTAGGAAAAAAATTTTTCCGCGAAATTGTTCTCCCTTTGGAACAATAATCTCCATCTTTATCAATGCCCTCTACAGTGATACTTATTGATCCCGAATCATTGTACTTTATCCACTTTTTTGTTGCTATCATCATTTCTTTGGAATAACCATAGCTTGAAATAATAAACAAAATCATAAGAATTGCTAACAAAGATACTAATACACATTTTTCCATTTCCACAGAACCTCCTGAAATTAGTTCTATGAATAATGAAATTTACAAGCCAAAAGAAAAGTGTCTTTTAATACTGTATTTTAGTAGATTTTACAACAGTTCATTGTTTCATTTTGAAACAATGTGTGTCACAAAACTTTATTTAAAGATTCAAATTTGTTTTCTCCCCACCACCCATAAGATCCAGGTGAAAGTGAAAATAAAACAATTCTGCCCATTTACCCATTTGTAACAATATGGTATAATTGTTATAGGAGGATATTATGTCAAATACAATTAGAGTTGATGATTGCTTTTCTGAAATTAATACAAAATCTGTGGATTCCCGTCACAGGATAACTTTGGGTAAAGAATTTTCAAATGCAAAAAGGGTCAAAATGTACAAAAATGATCGTGGACAAATTCTTTTAGTTCCTCTCACAGAATTTCCGGATGCGGAGTTATGGCTTTATGATAATGAAGAAGCCTTTGAAAACCTCAAAAATGGAATTATCCAAGCTAAAAAAGGCAAGATTTCAAAATTAAATCTTGATGATTTATAGGTTTTAAATGTTTGAAATATATTTAACAGAATTAGCTGAAAGTCAGTTGTTTGGATTAAAAAGAGATATGGGATTGAAAAAGCGATATAAGGCTGTTGCCAAGTGTATTAAATTATTGTCTGCAAACCCAAGACACCCAAGCCTTAGTACACATGAATTCACTTCTATGAAAGGACCTGATGGCAATAAGGTTTTCGAAGCTTATGCTGAACAAAACACTCCAGCTGCCTATCGTGTCTTTTGGTATTACGGTCCAGAGAAAAAACAAATAACCATTTTGACGATTACTGCTCATCCTTAAAAACTTCATCATGGTTTAATAATTTTTTCTCTTTTCGAGCATAATCCAGGGCTTCAAGCATTGCACTGTCTGCTACAATCAAATCTGTTTCATTATCACTCATATAAAAAAATTCTGCTTCTTCAAGCGATGTTTTTAAATTATCAAACAATTCATTATCTTTCTTTTCCATTCTTTTCCTTCTAATATTTCGGGACGAATAATTTCAAACGTTTATCTGGATAATGTTTCCCGTTTTTAGTTACCAATATCTGGTCATACTTTATTGCCGTTGCGGCAATAATACAATCATATAATTCAAGTGTATGCCCTTTGGCTTTTGATTTTACATCATGGAATAATCTTACTATTTCTTTGTCTACTGGTATTTCTTCGAAACTATCCAGTAATGCAAGTGTATCTTTTTTTTCTTTTGTTCTCATACCGAAAAGGATTTCACCACTGGTTATTACACTGCAATAATTTTTCTCGTTTTTGAATTTTATTATTGTATTTTTTGCTTCTTCTTTTCCGCGCAAGTGATCTATCAATACATCTGTATCAAATAATGCCATTACAGTTTTCTTCCTTTTCTCATGCTTCGTACATATTTTTCTGTTCCATTTTTCAATTCTTTATGCTCATTTCCTTCCCAGATTCCAAAACTTTGTTCGACTTTTTCTGCAAATTTAATTCCTCTTATGTAATTTTCCATTGCTTCAAGCGCAAATTCTGTAAAATTTTGTCCTTTCTTACACATTATTGCATTGATATTTTCCATCATTTCTTCTGACATTCGAACTGTCTTCATAATATTTTTCATTTTTATCACCTCAATAATAGCGTACCACATTATTCCAAAATTGTCTTACAAAAATATTCTTTCGTATTACAAATTCAAATTCAAATAAACCTCATCCATATCATCTTGTGTGATCCCGATATATCTTAAAGTCACAGTTGGCGCAGCATGATTAAAAATCTTTTGCAGAATTGAAAGATCAATCCCCTTTTGATACGCGTGATATCCAAAGGTTTTTCTCAAAGAATGCGTCCCGATCTTGTCGCGGATCCCGACTGCGCGGGCTGCAGCATTGATCACTTTATATGCCTGGTTTCTTTTTATCGCTTCTCCACCCTTTCTTGATACGAAAAGTGGTGCATCATAATTGATTCCTGTTGTATCTTCCAAATATTCCAGAATTGCTTTTTTTGCTGTATCACTTATTGGAAAGTTTTTCGATTTCCCGGTCTTTTTCTCTCTCAGGGATATCCTTGCCTTAACTTGTCCTCGTTCGTCCAATACATCGCTGACAGTTAATCGTAATAAGTCACTGATCCGAAGTCCTGAGTTTATTCCCAGGACAAAAAGACACCAATCCCTTGTCCTGCTCCCCTTCAGATACTTTTTCATTGCATTTATTTTTTTCCGGTCCCGGATCGGTTCTACGTGTTCCATCAGAATAACTCCAAAACCAATTTTATAACATCCTCGATTTTTTTCATGTCTTTACTGTCCAGTTTGCCGATTTTTTTGATTATCCGTTGCTTCGAAATCGTTCGGATCTGATCGGCCATTGCTTTGCTTTCTTTTTTCTTCAATATCACTTTTGCTTCTGCTGGATATAATTTTTCAACATTTGACGTAAGTGGTATCACTATCACTCGGTTTAAATGTGGGTTTGCTTTATCTGTGCTTACTACAACTGCAGGCCTAGTCTTTTTTATCTCTCCCCCGATGGTTGGATCAAAATTCACCAGGTATACTTCTCCCCTTTTGATTGCTTTTTTCATAAACTTTCTCCAATTCCAGCTTCACTCCATTCCAGGGCTTCTTCTTCTCTTTTCTTATCTTTCGCCATCATCTTGAATCCTTCTTCTACCGGATCCTCTTTTTTCATTTTTTTCATTCTTTCCCTGATACTATTTTCAACAAATTCACTGATTTTTCTATTTGGTAGCAGTAAATGAAGATCTTTATAAATCTGTTCATCAATTGAAAGGGTTAATTTCTTTCTCATTTTTAAACTCCTTTTACGTATACGTATACTTCTATAGATATTTTATCATTCTTTTCTTGGATCGTCAACTGGTGATCACAATTTGTGATTTCCAAAAAAGTGGTCTGCCAAAATGGCAGACCACAGATTATTAGATCTTCACAATCATAATACCACACTTTATGTATCATTCAAAACTGGACACCCAGTTTTGAATGATCGCGATTATGCTTCTATCCTTTTCTTACTTTGGGTTTTCGTTGATTTGGCGAAAGATACACAATACGGATTGTGTATCCTAATTAGCGGTTTACTTTATTTCAATGTAAACTGAATTTGATCGAAGCTCTTTGGTTGATTTCCATTTATTCTTTTTACTTATTGATTTTACTAACCTTTTAACATCAATGTATATTCCACGATTTTTTAAATACCTGTTATACCCACCAGGTCGATGATCACTTACAATGTTCTCTTTTATATATTTTTCTATTCTCAGCAACAATTCGTTTCCCCAGTCTTCCCTGCTGACTGGTTCTACATCATTTATTATTGTTTTTAATAGTTTTTTTACTTTCACTGTTTCTTCAGATGTTTGCTTTATTTCCGGTAGCTTGGCTAACAATTCTTTTGTCCATCTGTCTTTACTCAACAAATTTTCTTCTTTAATCGCTTTTTCTGATAATTCTACTAACTTTTCCTTATAAAAAGAGTTATTGGAGTACTCTTCTGCTTTCATGTTTGATTTCAAAATTATGTAAAATTCCCACTTCCCTTTTTCAAGAGGAAGGTTAAAGCTTTCCCCACATAGATAATGATAATAGGGTGCTATCATATACCCTCGGCTGCTTTCTATTTTTTTTACTAGTAATTCTTTATCATCTTTCCTTGCCCAGTATTCAACATCATAATTAACTTTTACAGAATAAGGGCTATTATTATATTTATTTACTGTAAGGTATATCATCTTCTTGATGGGGGCTGAAAATGTGTAATTTATATTTTTTAAACTAATTCCAAATGGTAATTTTTGATCAATTTCTGTTTTCCCAGGTTTCAATTCAAGTGATTTCGCATCCACAATAACTACTTTATCTTTTGTTAATAATATTGCTTCATCATTGTAAAAAACTGGTGTTCCTATTATTCTATTTTCAAGCGAAAATGTATTTATTGCCTGTCCCGATTCATAGTCAATACAATGAATTTTCCAGCTTCCCAATACATATATTTTATCCTTATACAACGTAAAACACTTTGTTAAGGGAAAATCCCCACCTATTGCTGGATATTTTACATTCCATGATGCCCTTGATTTATATCGAAAAAGATCTTTTCGTGACCAATTTACTATTCCATCAAATGTAATTGACGTTAAAATTCCATCCCCAAATGCAATTATCCATCCTTTTTTTGTGTGTTGTATATTCGCTAACTTATCATAATATGGTATTTTATTATTTCTAACCCCATATGGCGAATTTTCTTTTCTTTCTACTTTGATTTCCCATAAATTATCTCTTGTTGCTAAATCAATTGATTTTATCTTATTTTCCGCATATAGCGGCATTATTACTGTATTTTTCTCAAATCCCCAACCAAAAGAAAAAATACTCCCATTGTTTATTTTTTCCCAAAGCAATTTTCCTGTTGCTTTGTTATACGCTTGAATAAGATTTCCTTTTCTTGCCCTTACATTACAAAATGAAATCAGGACACTGTTTCGATAACATACAAAATCTTGTTTCCTATAGCCTTTTGGTCCTTTCGTTTCATATTTTTTTTCTTTCCAATTCCACTGAATGTTATTTGGAGACATGGGTTTTCCACCTAACCACGCATTATTCCCTTTTTCTCCATCTGGGATCACAATTTTGCCTTTCCGTGTAATATCAAAAATAAGTGCTTCAACATTTTCGTATTCTTTTCCTAGTTTGCTAAATTTCCTGTCTTTTATGTTAAAACGTAACCATTGATAATAAATGTTTTTCGAACCAAATATTAAATTTCCATTATTGTAATACACGAAATCAGGGTCTTCCGTATATTTGGGATAGGCCACTTCAAATATGCTCTTTCTATTTTCTTCTACTTCCGAAATTGGCATATTTAAAGGTATTATTGGTGACAGACTACAAAAGATAGCGAGTATACTAATTATTATTGCGATTTTCATTTATTAACGCAACCTTCATTTAATTACTGTTTTATCATTATACGATATTATGAAAATAGATGCTCACTTTATCTTTAGGATACAAAATGCCAATTGTGTATCCTGTTTAGAGATTGCTATTCAAAACATGTTTTATCATTTTATCTATTAACGTATTTGTATTGATTGGAAATAATTTAGTTTCAGGATGTTTTCTACGAAAGACTCGAAAAACTTCATCCGCAAACCCCTGCCCAATTTTTATGATGCCTTCAAAATCAAGAATTACTTCTTTGAATTTTTCAAAACGTACAATAAGCCTCTTGGCTTGTGATCTTGATATTAGTAACTCTCCTTCATGCTGCAGCAATGTCACTGGTATCATCGTCTTAGAAAATCCAAATTCTCCATCTCCAGTTTCATATTCTTCAAAAATATCTTCCATCTTCTTTTTTCTTTTTCTGTTTATTTCCATACATACCATTGTTCCATCCACACCTGCGGGGGTCTCTACAATACAATCCTTGTTTTTATTTCCAAAAAAGCACAAGTTTCCTGAAAATATGTAAAATTCATCAAACATTCTGGATGTAAAAAATATACCTTCCCCCGAATGATTGTCTGGATCTGAAGTCAACTTTCCTTTTGCTAATTCCAGTATTGATTGCCTGGGATCATCTAAATGAAAATGATCTTGTATTTTTTTAAATATTCCAATTCCAAAATCTTTGATTGCTAGTGTTAATTTAATACTGTCGTAGCTTATGGTTATTTCACAAGTTTGCGATTCTGAATGATCAATACTATTGTTGATCATTTCTGTAACTCCATATCCACAAATTTCTTCAACTTGTTTGGTTATAGTAGGTAACATGGTTTTGATTTGTTTTAACCAGATTTTTGTTTCATCCGCATTTTTCAAATCTTTTATTGTTATTTTATGTTCTTTTTCTACCAATTTATAGGTTCGTCCACGACCACGACCAATTGCTTTTATTTCTTCTTGGTCAATCAATTCATTTATATATCGATTTACAGTTTGTCTTGAAATATCAAATTTTTCAGCAGTGTATTGTGCAATTCTATCCGGTACTGTTGTTACTGATTCAACAATATATGACTTTATTTTCTTTCTTTTATCTTCTTTTAATGACATTATTATCACCTCATAGTTATGTTAACTATAAATGTATTTTTTGTAAACTTATTATTTGATATTAGAATTTATCTTGACTTTAGATTGTTTTTAAAGTAATGTTTATTTTTGTTTAGGATACAAAATTTGTATTATGATTCCTAATTTATTAACGCAAGATTGTATGTGGGGTCGTAATAGCAACTGGACAAAAAACAACGTTAAGAATTAAAGTTTGATTTTCGACGTAGTGAACGAAGCTTTTTTCTATTAAGTTCTTTATCAACATTGAAGGTATACTTGCCATATTTATT
>Ga0222626_1000811_pt1 | contig 15990 bp, 25 predicted proteins | sample AntAcemetageno91_FD_179862 | JGI IMG/M metagenome (GOLD analysis project Ga0222626, IMG submission 179862) | Saline water microbial communities from Ace Lake, Antarctica - #91 | ecosystem: Environmental > Aquatic > Non-marine Saline and Alkaline > Saline | place: Antarctica: Ace Lake | collected...
TAAACGAGTTCGCTAAAGCTACCATAGAAGCTAGTAAAAAACGAAAATAATATAAGATTGAGGGGCGGAATCAACGACGCCCCTCTGCCTTTTCGCTGTCTCGCAACAAGGGGTGCTTTATGTCTACACAAAAGAAAAAAGAAATTGCTATCATTCGTAAATTAATTATGATTTTAATAACAAGTAAAACTAAAAATCGTTTTTACGCTACAATTTTAGGAAAGATTGCAAAACAAGAAACAAAAACATTACCTACTGCTGCAGTAGGTTGGACTCCTAATGGAAAAATGGTACTTCTTTATAATGATAAGTTTTTGAACGCACAAACAGATGAAGACGGTATCTTTGTAATACTACACGAAGTATTACATGTATTTTTTAGGCACTTGTTTAGATTCAAGATGGGTGACATGACTCCACAAGATAGACAATTAGCTAACATTGCTATGGACATGTCAATAAACCAACTGATTGAAAATGCTCCAAGGAAATTACCTGACGGTAAGGGTGGGGAAATGGAATTAATATATCCTGACCTTTATCAAGATAAGGATGGGAATGATTTTCCAAAAGAAAAATCTGCGGAATTCTACTTAAATCTTTTAAGAGAAACAAAGGAAGATAAACAAGAAAAAGGTGAGCAAGGTCAACAAGGTGAGCAAGGTCAACAAGGTGAGCAAGGTCAACAAGGTGACTCTAAAGAAGAGTGTGAGACTTGTCAAGGTTCTGGGATTGACCCTAATCAACCTCAACAAGATGATAATCAAGATGATAATCAAGATGATAATCAAGATGATAATCAAGATGGTCAACAAAGACCTCAAGCGTGTCCTGATTGTGGGGGTACAGGTAAGAGTCCTGACTATAACCCACTAGACCAAGGTGGTGAGGGTACTACGGTAGATTCTCATGATATGTTCGATAAGGTTGTCGATGAAGAGACTGATACGATTGGTGACGTAAAGGATTACGATATAGATGTGGAATATGAGAATACTCTAATAGTTAAGGAAGCTATTAATGAGTGTCGAAAGTTTGGAACACTTCCTGCTTTTATTGAAGCTGAGATTGAACAGTTAAGGAAAGTTACTAAAAAACATGATTGGAAACGTGAATTAAAACTTGCGGTCAATTCAGTTAGAAGTAACCAGACTCGATTTACTCAAAAGAAAGTAAACCGTAGGTCACTTGGAATGGATTACTTTCTACCAGGAAAGAAAAAATCTAGGCGTCCGAATGTTATCATCTTTAGAGATACATCGATGTCAATGTACAATGAGGAAATACAACAAAAATTAGCTAATGAGATTCTCTCAATGGCAAATATCGGTAAGGTTTTTGTAGGGGATGTGGATACAATAGTCCATCAAGTCTACCAAGTAAAAAGGTCTTCCGATTTAAAGAAACCGAAAGGTGGTGGCGGTACTTGTTTCATTCAAGCTTTTGAGGAAGCTAAGAAATATCAGGCTGATATCGTAATCTATTTAACAGATACGGATGGCTCATTTCCTAGGAAACAAGATGTCGGTAAATTTGTTCAACACACAGTTTGGGTAACTTTTGATGATGATAGAGATATTAAATCAAGAATACCCTTTGGACGACATGTAAACATCGAGTCCTAAAATACCCCCACAATAGTGTGGGGGTATTACCCCTGCACTATTTATTCAATGGAGGTTCTATGAACAAAACATACAAGTGAGTGAGGAAAATCAGAAACGACACGAAGAAAGCGTGAGCAAACTTCAAAAGGCATCACGTAAAGCTAGCTGTGAAAGTCTGGCTAAATCTTAGGAGATTGTCCCGTGTCAAGATTTCTATTAAAAAATAACATTTAGGGAGGTCAATCATGACTATTTTAAACTTCAATGTAACTTGTACAGTTTCAAAGAAAAAAGTAATGCGATTGGAAGGCACTACTATTTATCATGAAGATAAAAAAGTTAAGCTTGATAAGGTAAGTGGGCATGATGCTAAAATTATAGCGGAGGCTCTACTTGATAAAGTAACCTTGCTAGACAAGCCAACTAGAACAATGCTCTTTAATTGCTCCCCTGAAAAACTAGTCGATGATGTAACTTACCTTAGAGACATAAGGGATATGGCAATACAACTTAGAAGAAAAACCTCAGGTCGAGGCTGGTCCAAAACTACAAGCGTAGGCGATGAGTTCGAAAGCAGTATGACATGGAGATGTAACGACGTCTTAGATGATATAGACTTATCTAATTTGACTGTCCCGCAACGTGTGACCCTATCCCAAATTATGGATAAGAATCTATGTATTATGGAATTTAGTAACTACTACGACGTCCGTAACGATGACATTAGTGAGCTTAACTCTTTAGAAGAATCATTAAAGAGAATGAGGAAGGGCGGGAATTATAAAGAGAATTTACTAAAGAATATAGTAAATCTAAGAGAAAAAATTGAACAGTTTAGAAAGATTGTAGATGCGTCGGGCGATGACCTAATAAACTGGGGACAACACAAAATAAGTAGATGGCTGAATGTTAATAGTAATAAGGATAAACCTAGTTATGACACTAAAAGGTTAACTTATTATGGTATCTTATCTTGGATAGAAGTTATACAAGATAAACTAAAGGCAAAAGGAATTAAGCCTACCCCACCTAAGAAGAAGTCAATCAAGCCAACTAAATCTGAAAACCTAGAAGCAAGGTACAAGCTAGGAGAGGAAAGCTTTACACAAGAGGAACTTGTGACACTACTTAAGAAAGGTAACAACGTATCCCATCTAATGGAACTTAATACTATCTTTGATATGTTCGAGGAAGGTAAGAAAGTTAAAGTTACACAGAAAGCAGTAACAACATACGATTTTAAGCTACAAGCAAGGATGTTTGAGACAATTACTAATGATAAGGAGTTCACAAAAGTTTGGAAGTTTTATGGTCGTGATGCGGTTGTTAAAGATTCAAAAATGAGTTGGGATGATGAAAGATATCTAAACAACTTCAGAGGACAATTAGCGATATCTTGTAATAAAGTAGTAGAGTTTAACCACCTACTAAGCGATAATCTAATAGAAAGATATGTATCTAATTGCCAACAAAGTTTAGATATTACTGATGAGTTATTCGATAAGAGATTGAAAGATAAATTCAAAGTGGATGATTCAAGAGAGGAACTTACACACCACTATATTAAGCGAATGACTACAAAGCAGAAAGAAAAATTCTTGATTAGCTATCACAACTTTGAGCAGACAAAAATAAAGCTGAATAAGGATGACCACAAAGAACTTTTAAATACCCTTGACTATACAATTGTCAAGAAGATATTACTAAAAAGTTTTAGAGATAGTACTGTGGAGATAGAGGAACTATTTCTAAACAAGAAAGACAAGGAAGGTTGTAAGTTTATTTTAATGAAAGGTTCTCTTGGTGACTACTACTGTACTACAAAAGATAGAACAGTGGATATGTTCAAAATCCTATCATTTAAAGATAAACTTGATGTTATTACTCAAGGAAAGAAAGAGTATTACGATGAGTTTAAGAAGATTTTTAGTAAAGAAGAGGATGATAAAATTCTAACCGATGTAATTAACAATTGGAATGAAAAAAGCGAAGCTATACTCCAACATTACATGGGCGTAAATAATCCTAGACCTCACTTGGAACTAATCTTAAGCTTAAAATTTGATGGGCTAATTCCCACAACTACAGAGTTACTGGACTGTCTAAACAAAACAAAGAAGCTGAAAAAAGACTTCTTATCGCAAGGACATACTTTAGACTTTGAAAGTTTATTAGTCAGATGTTACACTCGATGCAACGAAAACTATATGTATAATACGGGTGAAGAATTCTACAATTGTTTCACTAGAGAGGAGATTCTAAGTATGGCAGGAATAACTGACATCTTAGACCACCCCCAATCAAGATTCCTTAATAAGTTTATGACATGGGAACAGAAAGCTTTAGAAGCTGACGAAGTAAGAGAGTTCAAAGTAAGACACGCTGAAGCATTAGGATATGACTACTTTAAAAGAGTAGCTCACCTATTTGATGATGGGATGACTCAAGATAGACATAGATACTTTAAAAAAGATGCAGTAAACAACCGCTACTCCTCAAGAGGAAGTGGGCTTACTGACCCAGACAAAGCATTTATGAGAACAGTCAAAGCTATGCTACTAGCTAACAAATAATATAAGGGGGAGATTAACTCTCCCCTTTATATTCAACACTGAAAAAAACCGGGGCAAATACATAATTTGATCGCTTATATTTATATAACCAAACAGGGAGGCACTTATGAATGATTGTTTTGATGTAAAAATATTCAAAGGAAGATTAGTAATACTCCCACTAAGGGAACTTGATTCAGACGACTTTGTTACAGTTAAGGAAGTACAGGAATCAAATGCAATGTATTACATTCTCCAAGTGTGTGGGGATGGGGAAGATATCTCAACGGGTTGGGACTTCAAACAAGATAAGAACAGGTACTCAGGAACTTTCAAGATAAGATATGAGTATGCTGACGATTTAAATAAAAGAGTGGCAGAACTTGAAGCTGAAAATAATATTAAGTTAGATATGTTAGAGAGAGTTTATCTTGATATTATCTGCAAGGCTTATGGCACATCTACAGGTAGTACTACTAAAACCTTTGCAAGTCTTGATGACTTTGAAGAACGTACAGGAAAGATTAACACTGACATCTTTTATAAAGAAGCAGTTAGTAAAACTAATAAAGACTATGCTTTTAGAAGCAAGTTTTATAAGGAGGGGTTATGTTAGGAATGTACCATTGTATAAATCCTGCTAAGAATGAGTTCAAATTCTACCATGTCTTATGGGATTCAAACGAGAAGCATTTTGTTTGCAAGTATGGGCGTATCAATCAAACGCCTCGAACACAAATATACCACAAGTCTCACGAAGAGATGGCTAAGTTTGTGAGAACTAAGCTGAAGAAAGGATACAAGTTTGTCTCTGGGTATGAAGAGAAGATAGGAAATAGGACTAACGCTCTTGAGTATATCTTGAGCCTCGACACAGGACTATGACATGAAACTTATAAAACGTAAAAAATTCAAAGAGTTAGTTAAGAATCTTGAGAACTACACTAATGAGGATGGTGTAATGAACAACGATGACCACGGTGTAGACTACTACTGGAATATCCAAGCTAAAGATTTTGGATACGACGATGAGGATAAGTTTTGGTTGGATATGGCTAGTACCTTAGAGGAAGAGGAACTATATGGATACTGTAATGAGAGAGAGGGTTATGTATATGTATCCTCTGCTGATGAAATATTCGTAGACCATCTTGGTAAGGAAGTTTACTTACCTGCCTACACAATATCTAAGGGTAAAGATGAGGAAGGTAAGGCAGTAGGCTACACTCACTGTGCGAGTACAGTAACGTGTGCAGATGAACTTCATCTTTATTGTATAATCGAACAATGGATGGAAGAATCTGGAATCGACCCGAGTGTATGGGATATGGATTCATATGGTAATCCTTATCAATTAAAGAAATGGGATGAGTCTTTCAAGAAAATTGAGAAAGAAGATAGAGATTTTATTGTGAAAGCACATGAGTTCAAACTACATGTAGAGGAGAATACTACTGAATGGTATGAGCTTCCTGCCTTTATATCAAAAATTATTCCTAATTATTTAAAGAAAATTTTAGATGAAGCAGAGCCTGAGATATTTAAAGTTGAAGCTGATGAACTTGGTTTTATTGAATTAGAAGTTGCTTTAAACCAAGGTACAAAATCCTACAGAAAAAAGAACTTAAAAGAGTCAGAAGAAATTGATATAAAACTACAAGCAATAGAAGATGATTACGCAGCAATACTAGTGGGAACGCCTGATAAAACGGGAGAGGTAATATTCACACTTAGATTCAAGACTACTTTGAATAGCACAGCTATTTCTTACATGAAAAATTTAATGGAAAGCGATCTTGGACTCGTAGGGAGGTTAGTATGAATACAATAAATATTATTAATTTGATTTACAGCCCAACATTGGCAGAAGGTACAGATGAGTCAAGCATAGCAACTTTTTCAGGGATGACTTCGGAGGATGCTTATAAGGATGCAGCAGAGTATCTTTATGAGGATGATTTTGAAAGTGAGAGTGAAGTGTTAGAAGAATATGATATTTCCCCTGAAGGGAAATACTATAAGGATTTATTCGAGAGACTAATAGAGCATCAAATGGAAGTAGGAGAATCCTACATAGACATTGATATTTTTAAGATTAAACTAAACATAAAAGACAACAAGTTAAAGAACTTTAAGATAACTAAGGAGTAGCTTTATGGATACGTTTTTTTCACAGTCAAACTGTGACAGGTGCGGGGCGAGCTTAGAAGGTAAATGCCGCAAGATGAGTTGGTTCACAGAGGATTGTCTCTGTGAGGATTGTGTAAGTAAGGAAACAGCTCTAAGGAAAGAGTTGGGGAAAGACATGGAGGGATGTGGATACGTCCCCACTTTGGACGGGAAAAAATAAATTCCCTGTCTCGCAAGGACGCACTTTAACCGTTAAATTTGGAGGAGATATGAATGAGCTAAGAAAAAGGAGAGGCACCAACCCACTTAAAGTAGATGTCTCATTTCTAGAAAATAGCACAACAAAGAGTTCATTTAGATTTCCCTTTCAAAAAGGGAAAGTTTGCAAGTATGTATCGGGTATCATGCTTTTCCTAGACGGAAAGCCTAGGAAAAAGAAAGAAGTTTTAATTGCGATATACGGTGCGGAGGCGGTGAAAAGCCGGGGCATGGGGGCAGGACAGTTGTCCTCAACCTTTACCGCACTTAGAAATACAGGTATTCTTGCTTATGATGACGCAATAAGATGTTGGGTGCCCGGCGATAACTATGCTACATACATTATCTACCTGCTACAGTTCGTAATCCTTAGCCCAGTGCTGAAGGAAAACTTCCTTGAGCTGTTCGATAATTGTGCGACTAACACGGAATTTTATATGAAGCATATCCTTAAAGGAGGATAGTCATGGCAATCAAACCTAACAAGCACTACCTAAATTCGGGAGAAAAGGTAACGACGGTAGCAGTAAAGTTCGACGTAGATAAGACTACCATAATCGCCGCTATCCACTACATCTTGCAGAAGAAATACAAGGAAGGAGGATACTCTGGGGACGAATACACGGTAGAAGTTATGGACTTCTTAGTGAAAGATGCAAGTCGCAAAGGTATCGAAGCAATGATAAGACGTAAGTTCTTATCGGAAGGTGAGAGGTGGGTCGAAATGTGGAAAGAGGAGAATCTAGACTATAGCTCTGACTTCTCTTTCGAGAACATAAAGGACAAGGATGACACTAAATTCTTTGAAGAAGTTCTTGACCGTGCAGAACAATGGTTTCCCGATTGGTTTGCAAGTAATGCCGCTATATATCTGAGGAGGTTGGCACATGAAAGCAAAAATGAACAATACTAGTGAAAGCGTCCCCGTGTTAATTACATGGGGCTTTCATAGCACTACAGGAGATATTTACTTGGATGCCTTCCTTAATTTGGAGGAGCAACCTGAAGTGGCTCGGATGATATTCCTGCGAGCACAATTCCAACACGCTAATGTATCCTACATAAACATTCCTGAAGGAATTGGACGAGATGGACTAGCCGATTGGATGTCAGTAAATAAAAAAGAAGTACTCAAATTCTTAAATAAGTCTAAAGTTACAAACATTGGGCAAGTAATGAGGAGGAGAGAGGAAACAAATGCTCTGGATTACATCCTTCACGGGTTATGATGGAGTCATGCGCCGAATAAATAGGAATCCAACAGTAAAATTAATAGCTTATACAATTATCTAAGCCGAACAAGGAGAAGCTCATGAAGAAACATGGCTATAAGTTCAGGCGGGATTACTCTGTAAGAGTTATCCCCTCTAAAGGAAAGAAGATTAAGTTTGGGAGAGTAAGTACCCGAAAACTAGAAGGTGGTAAGAAGACAGAAGGCGGATACTTAAATCCCGTGCAAATAAAAGAACAATTAGACAAGGAGACAATAACTATAATAGGAACTAACCCCCATACACTTAACGGGATAGAATATCCCCGTGCCATTACAATAAATAAAGGAATCACTTATATGTCCTGCGGGATTATTAAGGAAGAGAGCTGAGTATTTTCGGATCCTATCACAAATATTAACCACTTAAACAAGTTCCTTAGCCGAACTTTGAAGAGTCTAGGAGGATGTATGTCTGTATCACTGACACTTATGCCACTTGAAAAATGTGGAGAGTTCGAGAATTACTCACACACTCTCCTGCCACTAGAATATGTTGGGGAAGACTTATATGATAAACTAAAAGAACAGAAAGAAGAACCAAACATCATTAAATACATGGAGTATCTAGTCGAGGGTAAGTTTAGTCATCAAATCGTTGGGCTAATTGACAAAGCAATCTCATGCTACATGGCTCCCCGGAAAGATGGAGAGGATGGATACGGAGATGTCTTCATTGATAAGTATGGACAAAGATTAATGTGGGTCAGCGCCGATGCTTTAGGAAAGATTCTTGAGGTACGGAAAGATTCTATAAAGGATGTAGCTGCTGTTGCATACCTGAAAGCTCTGCCCGCAGAAACCAAAGTAGTGATGTACTGGCACTAAGCCGAACAATTACAGACTCAAACAGTAATAACAACTACTTAAGTGCAGCAGTGCACCGAACAAGGAGAAGCTCTATGAAAGTAATTAAAGAATTGACCATGGTACTTAGTACGGGTCATATTACTAAGAAGGATAACGACCTTCTCCAAGATACTTATGATAACAGATACAATGAAGACATGAATCTTCGGATGTTCACTCCCTACCCCTTCAAGATAATGCACCATGAGGAAGGTTGGGTAATCTATATTCCGCAGGAGTTAGAACTTAGAGGAAATAATGCACATGAATATTTGAAACAAATTTATGGAAATCAAATTCTCAGAGAATTCCTTATGCCTGAGTTTAGTGAAGCTTTCATAGATGTACTAAAGTTGGCACAGGAACAAGATTGTTGTTGGATAAACTTTGACTCAGGGGAACAATCCTATGAAGACTTACCCCTGTTTGACTGGTAGATGCCTGGATCAAACGAACAATTCCTGAAGATGACCTGATTATAACTACTTAGAGTATTTCAGAAGCCGAACAATTAATTAATGTAAATAAAAACCGGGGCGAATCTAACAATTGATCGCTTATATATATATATCGAGGAGGAACTATGTTTGAATCACCTAACTGGGTTTATTACTTTGCTATATCAAACCTATTCTTTATAGGTATGTACCTATATCAGTGGGAGAAAAACCGTAATAGAGAGATAAGAGATAAGATTCTCAAAGAAAACCTACTGAATGTAGATGAGAAAGCGAAGAGTAAAGCGACACAACCAGCGGGTATAGAGATTAATACCCTGCATGAAAAACAAAATATACCTAGAAGAAGACATCTATCTATGGAAGAAGACGACTCTGATGTAATCGTAATTGAACCTGACAAATATAAAGAACTAACCTATAACAAGGCAGGATAACATGGGTAAAAAACAAAAAAAATACAAACCAGAGATGAGATTAAACAGGCAGAACAAGAAGGTAAAAGGAACTAATATTATAAGTTCGGATACCATTCGGGGATGTACTAACAACTGTGAATCCTGTTATTCAAAGAAAAATTGCTGTAGGATAATTGAGAGATTCGATTTACCTGTGAGAGTAACTAAGTATATAGGGAAAGCAGATGACAAATCTTGGTATAGGTTTGGTACAAATGGTGACCCTGCTACAAGTTGGAAGCATTCAGAGAAAGTAATCAACGACCTACAACCAAAGAACTTCTTTGGGGTAACTAAATTACAGACTCTTAAAGGATTCACAGGAATATTTAAAAACCTACAGGTATCGGTTGACCCTCTTAATGTTAAACACTTTGCTAAGACACTAGAGAACGTGAAGACTCTCCTGATAAACTACCCCGATATAAGGATAGTATTAAGGGTACGCTCCTGCTCAACCTACAGCACATCCATCCTAGAGTTACAAGATATTGCTGTAAAGTTTGCTAATTATTATGAGCTACCTATCTTGGAAACACGGGTGAGATTCAATAGGAAAGATTCTATTGAGAAGTATAACCTATGCCCTAATGATTACTTTATGAGTTCGGGCAAGCAAACTAAGCCTGTGTGGGGTAAAAGATTCTTAGTTGGAGTAAAAAAATACTACGACTGTGACCTAAGTGGTAAGAAGTGTAAGGATTGTTCCAACTGTACCATCACTTGGACACAGAAACAATTTAAAAAGAAGGGGGCGTTTATCGCCACCAGTAAATCTAAGAGAGCCTATAAGGAGGTTGCATGATTAAGATACCTAAAAACAAAAAAATTAAAAAGAACTATCTTCATTCTGTAGAGTGGATGTTTAAGAATAAAAATTGCAGAAATGTGGAAATAAACATCACAAGAAACAACCCCCTTAAAGCTAAAGACTTAAGGGCTATGGCTACATGGATGCTAGATGCTGCTGATTGGTTAGAGGATAAGGATACAAATTCTTTTATCTCTATTAATACTTTCAAAAAGATTGTCAGTGACCCTATACGAGTTTTGTTAGAATCACTACGCTATGAAAAAGATGCGACTACACTTGATGAGATTGGCAGTAAAATAGAAGAACTAATCACAGATAGTATGAACGCTGATGAGTATACAGAGTTGAATGTGTTTGGTCACCTTAATAATGCTTTGGACGAAGAGACATGTTCTTGGAGAGAAGATTCTATCAACGAAATTATAGATAGAATAAACAACCCCATACCTGAAAATCCTCTGATAGAAGCAAGAAGACTATTATACGATTATCTTAATCTTCCAGACGATAGTTTAGGTATCCTCGAAGAAGCTTGTTGCTCACTCAAAACCAAAAAAGATAAGAAAATGATAAAAGATTACATAGAAATGTGGAACAACGATGAAAAACCTGATGTTGGTGGGCTTGGAGATATAGTACACAATCTTTACATCAAGTACCCGCTAAAAACTTGGGAATAATCTAAAGATTACCCTGTCTCGCTGCTCAAGATTAACTTAAATGGAGTCATTATGAATAAATCACATCTTACCGCTAGAACTAGAGAGAAGCCCAGTGTTCCTATAAGAATCCTAGACAAGAAAGACCTGCTAATAGGTAACTTGCTAGACTACGGATGTGGGAAAGGGTTCGATGCTAAACACTTTAATATGGATAAGTATGACCCTCACTATGCCCCACAGAAACCTACGGGAAAGTATAATACTATTACATGCATCTATGTTCTCAATGTAATAGAAGATAAGAGAGAGAGATTAGAAGTTATTGAGAAAATAAAGAACTTGCTCGATGAGGGTGGAAAAGCGTACATCTCTGTAAGAAGAGATATTGTAAAGAACAACGGTAAAGAAGGTAAAACATCTAAAGGGACATATCAGAAAAATATTACTCTGAGCCTCCCAGTGTTTAAAAAGACAAGTACCTACTGTACTTACATCCTTAGCCGAACTTAATGAAGGCAGAACAATAATAATAACTACTTAGCTTAGTTTCTAAGCCGAGCAAATCCTGAAGGGAGGCTATCATGGCTAGATTTGTCGAATACTTTGAAGACAATGGTATCAGACGATACTTGTTTTCCAAGTCCTTTCTTGAAGAGGGTGAGTTACAAGGAGAGTTTATAAGTAGACATCTAAAGAATTGGGGAATTAACTACCAAGGAATAGGTTCTTATCAAGATACCGTGGAAGTTCTGTTAGCCCACAGTTACTCTTTTGTTAGATGTATCTGTAAGAAGGATAAGAAAAGAGTACGGTTTAATTGCTACTTGTTCTTTAAAGGACACTTGCTGTTTGAGTTTGAATGGTTCAACCATGATGGTCAGAGAACAGGTTGGGAAGAAAATACTCTCATTGACTCCTGCAAGATAATGAAAAGAAACTATGAACTGTATGACGCTATAGTTACCCCTAAACTTGAAGAAGTTAATAAAGTTGAGGGTAAGAAAAGCAGGTACTCAGAGTTCTGTAAGACTTGTTACGAAGTATTAGTATCAGATAACCCCGGTATAGCTTATCGCTATCTAAGTACTCTAGTGGAGGAATTATGATTATACCTTTTAGAATTCTAATACTGGTTGATATATATGATTCCAACGAGCCTACCTTTGATGAGATATTCGATAACGATAGGGCGGAGATGTTCCGCAAGGCTTGCAATTATTACCAAAAAGTATCCACGGATTCTCTTATTGAGCTAGAGCTTATAGATGAGGACGGTAACTTTAATGGAGAGGTTGACGGACGATTCACAGGAGATAATCCCTTGGAGTATTACGAAGGTAAACTCTGTGAGATTGAATGTGAAATGTCGGCGGATAGTAAAGATAACCTATCCCATCATGAGATTGTCTTCGGGATTGATTTAGAAACAGGGGCTAGAGTTCCTGTGGAGGATATTCCCTCAAATGCTGCACAGTATATGAAACAACTAAAGGAGACATTATGACTAAGCTACTTAAAAAAATTATAGGACACACACTCTCCTATAACAAGGATGAGATTGATGCTATCAACAACGATTGTAAAGATAGTAAGACTATCCATGTGGTTGAGTGTGAGGATGGGGATGATTTCCAAGACTATATGTATGCCACTAGAGAAAGAGTACCGTCAGGTACTCAAGTGGGGTATGAAATGTTTGATGATAAGGAAAAGGTTTGGGAACTAGTATTATTCAATGACATATTCTTTCAAGACTAAATATTAAACAACAAACATTTAATAAAGCAGAACCTATCGTTAAAATATCCACGGGGAAAACCGGGGCAAAGGAGGACTGACTAGTAGAATATCTAAAAAACCGGGGGAAATATAATAACTGATCGCTTATATCTATATAACAAAAAGGAGATTAATTATGAAAGTTATGAAATAAATCGAAATTAGTGGGGAGTTTATGGAGGAAGGTGACAATTCTATACATACACATAGAGGTGAGACCTACAAGGAATGCTATATTAAAGCTCTTCAGGTATATATGGATGCTGGGATTGAGGGGATTGACTTAGATGCCCAGAAAGAGAAAACAGAGGAAAAGTGTCTCGAAATCCTTGAGGAATGTTGCGAGGAAGCATATGTATGTCACAAAATAAGTCACTATGATGTTGATGTTGTGACATTCACTAAAAGCAAGGAGGTTATTATGGATAAGAAAATTGACCAAGCATTGCTAGTGACTTTACAGGAAGTTTTGAAATGGGCTAACAAAAATGGCGGAGATGAGGATGAGATAAATGAAGTAAAGGATATTATCCTTAAAGTAGAAAAGGGTGATAACTCCGAAGCAATTAAATTTATTGATAGCAAGGGGTATTAAACAATATATTTGGGATGGGTTTTTTGCCTCTCCCTCAATCAACCAAAGGATTATAAGGTAACCACCCTACCTGTGGATTAAACTTTAGATATAGCATCATCTATCTCACTTCTGTCGAATGACAGATAAGATATGGTGCTATCTATCCTACGATGCCCCAAGGCTTCTTTAGTCTTGAGCAAGTCCTTCTCCAATATTTCATAGATTCTTTTAGCAAATGTTTTTCTCATACTATGAGTCGCAGTATGTTGGCGGTCAACTTGAGCATCTCGGATAGCATCCTTGAATATTCGCCATGCTCTTTTATAGGACATGGCACAATCCCCGCCTTGTCTCGATGGGAAAAGGTAAGACTTACCGTCAAGGGTTTGACAATACTCTTCCACGATGGGCTTTATTGCAGGGGATAATATCACTGACCTTGAAGTGTTTCTGCCCTTCATGTTTCTACGAGTAACAATGACACGATTAGATACTTGACCATTATGGTATAAGTCCTCTAGCTTAATAGATAGTAGCTCCGAAATTCGGTAGCCTGTTTTTAAGCCAAGCAAAAATAATACCCTGTCCCTCAAATTTCGGAATACGGGTAGCATCTGAGCAATTTCTTCGTCTGACAATGGGCGACAACCAATCATAAAATTCTCCTGTCTATTCAGTATAGCACAGGGCATTATATAAGTCTAGTGAGATGTTTTGTGAATACATCTCACTGTAATAATAACAATAACTTAAACTTCCCCGGCTATCGCTAGGGTATATTGGAGGCTATTATGTCTAAACAAAACTACTTTTATTGTCTTAATTATTTTCTCAACAAAAAAGAGAGAGGTTCATTCTTCCTCAAGACTGACAAGAAATTTGACTCTTGGGATGAGGATGGAGTTACCAACGAGGCACTTATGCAGGGGGTAATTACCCCAGAGGATGTTGACCAAATCGTAGACGTAAATGAAATTGAAGAACAGGATTTCAATGATGCGATGGGACACCCCCAAAACCTTAGAGGCTGTCAAGTAAAATCGTGTCAAAAAAATAATTAAAATATTCCCCCGGAAATCGGTAGAGTATATTACATTTTGATACAACCCCCTACAAAAACCATACCAAATAGCTAAGTGTCTCCCCGTAAGTGCCCGTAATCACATTGCGGGTGTGGGTGATACGGAAAACAGGGGGTTTTGCTGATTGGGGTGCATTGGGGATGAAACAGCAATTATATTACCACTTTTTACGCTGTTCAGCTAAAAAATTTTTTCTGGGGAGTGTGCTGTTTCACTTTTACCCTTATAAGTTTACCCCCAGTAGCTAGTTTTAGTTTACCCGAGGTTCTATTCTGGTTCTATTCTGGTTCTATTCTGGTTCTATTCTAGGTTATCCCCCATCAGCTTTAGGGCTTCGCCCAGAGCATTGAAATGTAAGTTTATCCCTTTATTAACCCGGTTTTTTGGTAGTTCACCTCCGACAGAAATGTCGCTATGTCAGGACTACCCCCCGAGTTCTAAGCTATACCGAGATTTTAAAATAACGGTATAGCTAGGAAGTAGACAGGGAGGGTGTTAGGGGGTTGTAAGAGTGTCTGTGAGATTGTTTTTAATCTTTTAGATAGTATCTCCCCCCTATATAGTTACCCCTATACAATAGAGTATATGAGTGTGTGTGAGGGTATGGGTAATAAAGGAATGAGTGAGAGTGTGAGTGATAATGTATATAATGTAAGTGAGAATATGGGTGTGAGTATATGAATGAGTATGTGAGAGTTATCAGATATATAGTGTAAGTCGTTTGGTAATTGTATGGGTAATGTGTGTGAGTTTATGGAGATTTTGGGAGAGGTTGAACAATTAGAGAGGGGGGATATATGAGTGAGAGATATGGTGTGAGTGAGGGATATTATGATTCTCCTGAGACAGATAAAGATTTTGCTCAAATTGCTATAGATGTGTATGGTAACGGTGTGCGAGATAATTCTTTTGAGGAGTTAGTAAATCTTGGTAGAAATTATCATGAGAATGGAGATGAGTAGAGTTCTCTGAGGGATGGGAGATTAATTATGAAAAAACCAGAAGATTTTGGAATTAAAAATTACTCCTTTGATGATAAAGGATTTTTGAATGTAACTGGGGATGTAGATTTAGAGGATAAAAGATTAAAAAAGATTCCTTTTAAGTTTGGAGTAGTGAGTGGGGATTTTATTTGTTCTGAGAATCAATTAACGAGTTTAGAAGGTTCTCCTACTACAGTTGGTGGGGATTTTTATTGTTACTCTAATCAATTAAAGAGTTTAGAAGGTTCTCCTACTACAGTTGGTGGGGATTTTATTTGTTCTGAGAATCAATTAAAGAGTTTAGAAGGTTGTCCTTCTACAGTGAGTGGGGATTTTTATTGTTACTCTAATCAATTAAAGAGTTTAGAAGGTTCTCCTACTACAGTTGGTGGGGGTTTTTATTGTTACTCTAATCAATTAAAGAGTTTAGAAGGTTGTCCATCTACAGTTGGTGGGAGTTTTATTTGTTCTGAGAATCAATTAACGAGTTTAGAAGGTTGTCCATCTACAG
>Ga0222626_1000812_pt1 | contig 15989 bp, 15 predicted proteins | sample AntAcemetageno91_FD_179862 | JGI IMG/M metagenome (GOLD analysis project Ga0222626, IMG submission 179862) | Saline water microbial communities from Ace Lake, Antarctica - #91 | ecosystem: Environmental > Aquatic > Non-marine Saline and Alkaline > Saline | place: Antarctica: Ace Lake | collected...
ATATTAAGGTGAATCAGGGTGTTCAGGCGGAGAAGCGAAAGACAGAAGAAGCCGAGCAGCCAAATATGTAATCCCTCGAGGTAAGGATAAAGGTGCTGGAAAGAAAAGAGCCGTTATATCGAGTTGTCAGGGCCTTTAGCAGAGTATCTTTCTCTCTCTTTTATCGTCTCGAGGTTGAAGGGGACGAATATTTCACTCGAGAAAAGGCCTTTATTATCCTGCCAAAGCATCAGTGCTGGCAGGACATACCTATAATTGCCATTGCCACACCAAGACCTCTTTACTACATTGCCAAACATGAGCTGTTCAAAAACCGGTTTGCAGGATGGTTTATGAAGTCGGTTGGCGGGATCCCCTTGAACCGTGAACAGCCTTTAAAAAGCAGGGGTTCCATAAGGGCGATGATTGAGTTCCTGGAAAAGGGCGAGGGGGTTGTGGTTTTCCCCGAAGGCACTTACTATAAAAACAAAATGGGGCCCGGCAAGACGGGAATGGTAAGGCTTTTGGTTTCTCGATTATCATTCCCCCTGATACCCGTAGGGATTAATTACTCAAGAAGGGGTTTCAGAATATTAGTCCGAGTCCGTTTCGGTGAACCGATCTATCCGAATAGGGAAACCGCACCAAACTCAATCCTCGACAGGGTGATGAAAAAAATCGCCCTTCTTTCAGGATTGCAATAGCAGAGTTTAATTCAGCACACAGCGCTGGAGGCGCAAGGTGTAAGGCGCAAGGCGTAAGGCGCTCAACCAGTACCCAGTACTCAGTATCAAGTTTCAAGCATCCCCGCTAAAAACGGGATTTCCGCTTCGCTACAACAAGTATCAAGTTTTAAGTATCCAGAAACCAGTATCCATGAAGAAAGGAGAAAGAACCATATGACGGACCTGATAAGCGTTTTTGACCGAATAGATGGTTATAGAGACGAAATAATTCAACTCCAACGGAACCTGACTGCCAGGGTGGCATTAGGTCCTGATAATGGAGGCCAGGGTGAACACGAAAAAACCGCTTACATAAAAGGCCTGCTTGATGCGTTGAATCCGGACATTCTTCAGGAGATCAAGGCGCCTGATGAGAGGGCTCATAACGGTTATCGTCCCAACCTGATAGCAAAGTGGGAAGGCCGGAACAAAGATAGGATCGTCTGGGTGCTGAGCCACTCGGACATCGTGCCGCCCGGGGATCCCTCCCTATGGAAGAGTGAGCCGTACGAATTAATGGTGGATGGGGACCGGATTGTCGGAAGAGGGGTTGAGGATAATCAGCACGGTTTTGTAAGTTCTTATCTGGCCTTGAAGGCTATTCTCGATTCAGGGCAGGCGTTAAAAAGATCGGTGGGTTTGGTCATTGTAGCGGACGAAGAAACAGGGAGTGACTATGGGCTGAGTTATGTCCTAAAACATCAGAAGAACTACTTCAGGTCTGAGGATCTCATCATTGTACCTGACGCAGGCAATGAGGACGGGACCATGATCGAGGTGGCCGAGAAATCAATACTGTGGCTCAAGTTTGTTGTCACGGGCCGGCAGTGTCATGCCAGCACTCCCAATAAGGGAAAAAACAGCCTGTTTGGCGCAGCAAAATTGATCCTTGCATTAGAGGAATTAAATGACCGGTTCGATCTTATAGATCCCCTTTTCCGCCCCCCGCTATCAACCTTTGCGCCGACAAAAAGCGAAGGCAATGTGCCCAACATAAACACAATACCCGGTAAAAACATCTTTTATGTTGATTGCCGGATCCTTCCCCAATACAGTGTCGATGAGGTTCTTTCAGCTTCAAGGGAAATTGCAGCATCAATCAGCTCTGAAACCGATCTGCAAATTGATGTGGAGCCAGTTCACAGGCAGGATGCCGCTGTATCCACTTCACCCGATGCGTCTGTGGTAGAGGCATTGGCAGGGGCAATCGAAAAGGTTACAGGCAAACAGGGAAAGGCGATGGGTATAGGTGGGGGTACTGTTGCAGCCTTCTTCCGAAAAGAGAGGCTTCCGGCCGCTGTCTGGTCCACCTGCCCTGATTCCGCTCATCAACCTAATGAATACTGCCTGATTCCGGATATCATAACAGACGCAAAGATTTTTGCCTGTCTCTATCAGGGTGAATATGGCACGGACACTACTTAAGCGTAGGCGCCTCTATCCTGCCAGGTTCATTGGTTTTTTTGGATTGACACGAGTGAAGAAATAGCATAATATAAAAACATCCTTGCAAATTGAAGCCCTCTGACAGAGATATCCAATATAAACAGGTAAGAATAGAAAATGAAAGTCAAGTTTTGGGGAACAAGGGGTTCTATCGCGGTCCCGGGAAAAGATACCATTATTTACGGGGGAAATACCTGCTGTGTCGAGATCGATCTTGAATGCGGCAAAAAGGTCATCATTGACGCCGGGACAGGTATAAGGCCCCTTGGTGACCGGATGATAGCACAGGAAGAAAAGGTTGAAATCCATCTTCTGTTAACACATGCCCACTGGGACCATCTGCAGGGCTTTCCTTTTTTCGATCCTATCTTCAACCCTGCTACAAAGATCCATGTAGATGGCACTCCTGCATGCATGAAAGGTCTGAGGGCCATTTTCGACAACAACATGGGTGATATTTTTTTCCCTGTCAGGTTTGGAGAAATCAAGGCCCAGATCAACTACCTTGATAAATTGAGTCATGGCCCTCTCAAAATAGGGGATACAATAATCGACGCTATTCCATTACACCATCCTCAGGGGGGTTTAGGGTTTCGATTTCAAGAAGGGGATAAGAGGCTCGTTTTTATTACGGACAACGAGTTGACCGAAGACGCCCCGGCAGGAAAGCGGCCTGAAGATTACGTCCGTTTCTGCAAGGACGCGGATGTTCTGATTCACGACTGCCAGTTTACTCCTGATGAAATTCCAAATCACAGGGGCTGGGGGCATTCAGACTACGCGACTACTTTGGACCTCGCCTTGCAGGCCTATGCAAAACGTTTGCTCCTATTTCACCATGCTCCTTATAGGAAAGACTCTGAGATGACCGAAATTAAGACGCATTGCGAAGACCTCGCCGCAAAAAACAGGTCAGATATCGTGATCGATGCCGCCAAAGAAGGAAGTGAATTTACACTTTGAGCCCCGGCTTTTCTCTCCAGTTTTAAACTACTCAAAATATTTAGGATAATGCTTGGATATGAATAAATCGAAAGAGAATGAACTCCTTCTTGTCTTAGGTGGAGCGAGAAGCGGCAAGAGTTCCTGGGCCCTCAGGTATGCCGAAGAACAGTACCGGCCTTGCATCTTTATCGCCACGGCAGAGGTGAGGGACGAAGAAATGGCCGAGCGGGTAAGACTGCACAAAGAATCCCGCGGTCCAGCATGGAAATTGATAGAAGAACCTCTGAACATTGATAATACTTTAGAAACCGACTGTGCCCACGCAGAAGCAGTGCTCATTGACTGTATGACAGTCTGGCTGAGTAACGTCCTCCTCAAAAGGGGAAAGGAAGAGGTCTCAGCCTATCAAAACCGTCTATTGGAAGTGTTGTCTCGGAGGAGACAGGCGGTTATCATTGTATCCAATGAGGTTGGCGCTGGAATCGTTCCCGAACATCCCTTAGGGAGAGAGTTTCGGGACCTGGCCGGGATACTTAATCAGAAATTAGCTGCAATAGCTGACAGAGTGGTGATGACAGTAGCCGGCATTCCCGTCAACATTAAATGAAACCTGAAATCTGCTCAAGCCTATGTACCTGGCTGAAATTTTTCTGTTGCAGATATGGCAGCAGACTGCGCTGGTGTGGTTTCAGGGATATTCTTTGCCAAACAAACAAAAAAAAGCCCTGCTTTCGCAAGGCCTAAGTTGGTTTTGCTGGTGGAGCTGAGGGGGATCGAACCCCTGGCCTCATGACTGCCAGTCATTTTTCTTAGCCTTCCCTTAAATGCCCCTTAGTGCATTTTATTGTTGACATTCTAACGGCTTGTCGATTATACTCTTTCCCATGAGTTCCCAAGATTTCCCGTCATTTCAGCGAAAACCTTGTACCTATACTGTACCAAACTCTATTTTTTCAGACTTTTAGGGAGCGACCTTATGATTAAAATAAAGTGGGTCTCGGTAGGCAACGGCCTTGAGTATCGAAAGCACCCAGAACGTAAACATGGCGTTCGTTTTGATCGCTATTTCCGGGGGCGATATACCGTTGCGGGCAATACGACAACAATCGGCTTCGGCTGGGAGTCTGAAGGTCACACTGCGACAAAATCTTTGAAAGCCCTCCTTGAGTTTAAGGGGAATGCTAAGACAGGAAAAGGCTTTACGACCCTAAAAGAAAAGCGGGTCGCAGCCGAAGAGGAAAAAAAGCAGAAAGAACTCCTCAAAAAACAGGCGGAACGTGACGGCCTGACTTTCTCGGAGGTTTTTGAAGGGCATTACCTCCCAAAACAACAAGGAGATATCAAAGGCTGGAAAAATGAGGAATACACTTTCAACAAATGGATAAAGCCCATTTTGGGCGATAAGGCACTGATCAGTATATCCCCATTCGATATTGAACGTATCAAGAAGGCCATGTATGACCAGCAAAGGTCAGACAGAACAGTTGAGGCTTGCTTGAAAATTATTAAGCACGTTTTCAATTTCTCCGGCGAACGGGAGCTTTTTGCCGGTGAAAACCCTCTGAAGAAAGTCAAGATCCCATCGCCTGACAATGCCAAGGTGCGGTTTTTAACGGAAGAACAGGCGGAAGATCTCTTATTAAGGCTGAAAGAAAAAACCCCGAAGCTTTCGCGAATGGCCGAGGTGAGCCTGTTTTGCGGACTGCGCTTTGGCGAGATCGCCGGTCTAACGTGGGCAGATGTTGGTGTACAGCAGGGCACTCTTTATATCCGGGGGCATCAAACTAAGAGGACCGGGCCAGTCTACATGCCGGACCGCGTTTCAAATATGTTCGCGGAAATGAAACAGGGAAATCCTTCGGATTTTGTTTTTCCGGCTCGGCGAAAAAATAAAGGGCGCATGACTGAGCCGTCAAACACCTTCGCGAGGGTCATCGACGAGATGGGGCTTAATGACGGCATAACGGACCGGAGGCAGAAGATCACATTTCATTCCTGCCGGCATACGTTCTGCTCCTGGCTTGCCATGCGAGGCGTAGAGCTTCATGTGATCCAAGATCTATTAGGCCACAAAACCCTTACTATGACACAGAGGTATAAACATTTGGCGCCGCAAAAGCTGCAATCGACGGTCAATATTTTGAATGACATTACCAAAAACAAAGAAGATATAAAGTCTGTACCTCTACAGATTCATAGATAACACAGTTTCCGGGGATAGGCTCTGCAGACCGACAAGGCGTGATTCCCTGTCACGTCTTTCCTGGGGAACCAACAGGACAGCGAAGGGGGGGCCAAATGCTACTTTTGGATTTTTGTAATATCAAAGAGTGGACGTGTTCAGCAGTCTTAGACCTCTACAAGAAACACAGAATCGTTCATTCCGTATGGGGGGCTCGCGATGGGTTTGAAAAGTACTGTGTGTCTAAATACCAGCCTGAGACCCCTTTAGTTTTTGCACTGGTCAAAGCAACCGAAATCGAACCATGGCTATCTGAGGACAATGAAATTATGTCTCCTTCCAAATGGCTTGGTGTGCCTATCCTGTTTCCCTCTGATCCGGGCCATCCCCAAATATGGCGCAACTTACAGTTCAGCAAAGAAGAATTTTACGTGCCATTCCTGGATAAATGTGCGGGTGGTACTCTTGATTTGGATTTTGTGAACGATCAGCTTGAAGATTTTCAAGAGATCGGTTTTTCATTGGCCTTTTCCGTTCAGGAAAAAGATGACTGGGGTTTGAAAACCGGCATTGTATGGAATTTCAAAACAAAATATTTGACGACAATAGAAGATTATATCAGTTGGGAAATTCTTTCGTTATTTCTTAATAAAGAGGCTGGCATATTAAAGAGAGTCCACAAATGCGAATGGCCGGAATGTGGAACTTACTTTATGAAAAAGAGGAAGGATCAAAAATATTGCAGCGATTCATGCTCTTCAAATATGCGGAGTGCCAGGTGGAGAAAAACGGGAAAAGCCACTGAATATATGAGAGACTATATGAGACAAAACCGGGACAAATATATCTGAAATTCGAAAGAAAAAAAGAGGCCGCTTATATGGCGGTCTTTTTTTTGCTTAAATGTTAGGGACGGTATTTGAATGAAATATTACAAATGTCTGTTTTTACTATTATTTTGTTGACGTAGCTTGGAAATTTCTTATTATGTATCTCATAGGAACAACGTTTATCTTTTAATTTTTGAGAAAGGGGAAAGGCGATGGAGAAAGATATTTTCCAGCAAATGGTCGACAGATGGGAAAGCGCGGTGGTGGCCAGGACGCAGATTGAAAAGTTTTCAGGTGGCATGATGAGCGCAAAGTATATGGCGAACCTTGACAGCATGGGGATCGGATGTCCCGGTAAAATCCATTGCGGTAGAAAGGTAGCCTATTCTACGCAATCATTGGGCGATTGGCTTCGAGCACGGTCAAACTGATAGGGGGTGAAAACCAATGCCAGATGAAACGGCGGTAATATTGGAAACCATGCGGGCGGTTGGCGTTTATGATTTCGTTATGGGCAAGGTCAAGGATGAAAGGGAGATGGTCAATTTTTGCCTGAAATGAAAGCCGCTTGCTGGCACCGTCCAGCAGGGCCAATGAACTGAAACGATAACCGTAAACTAGACGCCACCCAGTGTCGTGAGACCCTCATGGCCATGAGGAATTGAATATGAATTTAACACCTGATAACTCAGAAGGCGACAAAATATCTCTCTCGCTGTTCACATCGACTAAACCGCGCAACATATCCAAAGGTTTTAAGCTCGATAAGACCGGGGAACTTCAAAAAATCCCGGGGGGGGCCATGAGCCTGGGGAAGTGCGAAAGATTACAGCTCAAGGATATTACCGAACTCGCAAAAAAGATGGCGACCCTTGAACCATCGAACGCCTTGGCATATGGCGTATCAGAGCATAAGCATGCTATTATTCTAACAAAGAAAGCCCTGGCTAATATCAAAAAGAATGGTGGCAACGGAAACGGAAAGCCCACCATCGCACGGGACCGGGAGCATTTCCAATGGCCCGAAGGCAAGGCCACGATGATGATTGACTATGACCCGGAAAAGGGAAAACCCCCCATGTCCGGTGAGGATTTTTTAGAGGCCGTTTATTCCGTATGCCCGGAAATACGCGATGCCCCCCACCTTCTTGTTCCTTCAGCTTCAACATTTATTTATGAGGGAGATAAATGTCACAAGGGCTCGGCAGGATGGAGGCTGTTGGTGGTGGTTTCCCATGGCACCGATATTAAACGCGCCGGTGAGACTTTCGTGAAAAGATGCTGGCTGACCGGGTTTGGGTTCATCTTTTTTACAAAGAATGGAAGGATGCTCCCACGCTGTGAACTGGCGGATGCCTCCGTTTTTCAACCAGAACGCCTCGATTTTTGTGGTCCACCGACATGTATCCCCCCTTTGGAACAACGCCGACTTGCCCCCCAGGTATTCAACAACGATGCTGCCACTCTGGATACTGCCCAGGCTCTCAAAGCATTAACACTCACTGAAGAGGATGAGTTTTTAAAATTGGAGGGCGCTGCGATCAGAGAGGCACGCCCGGAATCCACCCGGATAAAAAAAGATTGGATTGGTGAACAGGTAAAAGCTGCTTTGGTGGATGTTCCTCCGGATGAACAGGAAGAGGCTGAAGCGGTTCTATCCCAAACCTACACAATGGCCGCCGACAAAAGCATCCTTATGGGCGACTTTGTCCTACGTCATACGAGCGGGAAAACAGTTACTGTAGGGGAAGCTCTTGACGATCCTGATAAGTGGCATGGGGAACGCTTTCACGACCCTTTGGAACCTGAATATGGGGGGAATGACAGCCGTATTGCAATGATTAACCTACGCGCTGCCGGTCGGCCCTATCTCTACTCCCACGCGCATGGGGGGCAACGCTTCTCGCTGGTACGCTCTCGGGAAACATTGCGGCTGATAGCAGGGGAGCGGGTTTCTATTGTGCGGGAAGCCCTGGAAGGTATGCGCATATTCGGTACGCATTACCGCAGGGGAAATGAAATTGTAGCGATTACCCAGGACAGCGAAATCCTGCCTCGAAATTGTGATGGGGTTCAATGGGACCTAGACACGCTTTTCCGTTTTGAGAAATACAACAAAACGCAAGAGTTATGGCTACCCTGTGATTGTGTCCGACCCATTGCCTCGGGGGTGCTGGCCGCACAAGGTTCATGGGAGTTGAACGAATTAACCGGGCTGTGTACCGCGCCCACGCTCGACCCACTGACCGGCCGTCTCATTGATGAGGATGGATACGACAAAAAAACAGGGTTGATGTTGGTCCTCAATGACAATTCACAATGGGATGGAATTCCGACCGAACCAAAAGCGGGTGATGTCGAGCGGGCTATCAAGACAATATGGGGACCCTTCAAAGACTTTCCCTTTGATAATGCAATCTCAAGGGGTGTCATGCTGACAGCTTTCTTGACAGCTTGTATTCGGCCATTACTCCCCACCGCGCCGGGAATCGCGTTTGACGCTCCCATTGCAGGCGCCGGGAAAAGCCTATTGGCAAAATGCCTTTCAATTATCGCCGGGGATAATCCTGCAATGCTTCCAGATGCCGGGGACCCTGAAGAAATCCGAAAAAGGATTTTGGCCCTGTTGCGCCAAAACAAGCGCGTCATGGTTCTGGATAACGTGACGGGGCTCCTGGACAGTAGCGCGCTCTGTGCGATGTTAACGGCTGAAACGTACAGCGACAGAGTGCTTGGAGTAACGGAGACGATTACAGTTCCCACCAAAACACTCTTATTAGTGACCGGCAATAACATAACGGTTGTCGGGGATTTATGCCGACGGATTCTAATCTGCCGTATCGACCCAGAGATGGAAAGCCCATGGAAGCGGAGCTTTTCTCTAGATCCGGCTGAACATTGCCGGGAACATCGCCTTGATATGGTTGCGGCTGGCCTGACCATTATCCGCGCCGGAATCCAGAGCGGACCGGAAATGCCCGACCGCACCGCATCATTTGAGCTTTGGTCCGACACTGTACGCCGCGCCGTTTGTCTGGTTGGGCAATACGAGTTTCTGGATGTGACTGACCCGGTTGAATCCATTGACGTAGCGTATGGCGCCGACCCGGAAACGGGGAAACTAGGGGCGCTGCTTAATGCTTGGTGGGATATTTGGAAAGATGCTCCCATAAAGACCGCAACGCTTATAAAATTCGCGCAATCAGAGGGGAAACCGGATTTTGACTCAGAAGATGAGAGCGGCCTTTTGTACCCTGCACTCAATGAAGCGGTTGACGCTATTTGCGGAAACGGAAAAACGCTTAATTCGCGCCGACTCGGTATCTGGATTGGGAAAAATAAGGCGCGATTTGTTGATGGATGGCGTCTCATTGAGAGCGAGCAGAGCAATAAAAGCCATAAGGTAAAAGAGTGGTGCGTTATGCCCCAGTTCTAGATGAAAAGGGGGAAGGGGGGTCTTGGGGGGTTTGTTTATCCCTACGTACGAAAAACCTTGAGCTTTTTTTGAAGAAATATATTGAGCGGTTGGAATAAAACCCCCCTAAACCCCCAAACCCCCCGCTTTGGGGAAAAAAGAACGCACCGAGTTGTTTGCGCGAAAGAATAGAGGGGAGCTATTAAAACGGAGAGGGAAGGGCATGTTTTACATGAAACTTGCAGCAAAAATCACAAAGAAAATGTATTTGCCTGAAGGACTGGTCATTCCATACCGGCAAGCCGGCACCATGTCCAGAATCAAAATTAGACGATCAAACCTGGGGGGAGGGCTCGCGGTATATCCTTTTGTCAGGCAGCGAAACCTGGCCGATGGTGTTGAAGAGTGAAACAGCCAAGGCCGTTATTATCGTGGAGTCAGAACTTGACGCCATTTTGCTTCATCAAGAAGCTGGGAATCTCGTTACCAGTATCGCTTTGGGAAATGCTCAAACCCGACCGGACATGATTACAGACCAACTCTTAAAGCAGGCCAAAATCATACTTGTTTCCCTCGACAGCGATCAGGCAGGGGTCAAGGAATCGTGGCAATGGTGGGCAAACCATTACCCGAACTCAAAACGTTGGCCTCCTGTTAAGGGTAAGGATCCTGGGGAAATGTACCTGTCTGGGGTTGATCTTCGTATCTGGGTTGAGGCAGGGGGTATTAAATCCGCCTGCCAGGTTACAGGAGATGCCCGAAAATGGACGAAAACGAAAAGACGAAGCCCAGAGTACGGCTAAAAGTCACAGTGTTGCAGGTTTAGGGCAGCCTGCGCGCTCCGAATGTTCGACGGAACCTGTCCCGGTGGAACACTCTGAACCTGAAACCCGGATCAGAAAATGGATCATCGATTCAAGGAGCATCGGCCGGGTAGAATTGGTTTACGACGAGGATAAACCGGATCAAGCAGTGGTGGCCGGCGTTAAATATCGATCCGATGAATTGAAAACACTATTCGGCAAAAGACTGAGGAGGAAAGATATCCTGGCAGTGCATGAAATTAAGGGCGTCTTCGAAGGGCGAATCCTGGGATAGGAGAGGGATTAAAAGATAAGCGATGGTATAAGTTGCTACCTCTGCGTGTGCTGTTTGGGCAGTGGTTGCATTTTATACCTTCGCGCCTTCCGATGTTTTTGAATTGGTGGCCCGTGGATGCTTGTCGCGTGGTTGCTTTTTAACCAGGCGTTAAGGATCCATGGGCCGATTCCATAATGCTCGACCTCCTGGGCGGAATTAAACCGAAGGATGTGAGAAAGGAACGCTTTATTTCCTTTGTAGAGGGCATGACAGGTCAAACATGAACAATACGAGAGACAAAGAAAGCAGAAAGAAGGGTTCTCCGGGCGCGCCGATGGTGCCGTACGAAGTGCGGCAAGTGGGGTGGAGGGCGTCCGAGGCGCCTGAAAGGGGAGCCCCCTGGGGGGCAGATGGGTTGGGAGGCGGGGGGATTAAATAAAGGCTTTTTTACCTTGGAGTTGATGAAGTGAGCCGCGAAGCGTTAATAAAGTTTTGGTTTCGCTTTTTCAAAAGTGAATCTCCCGGAAGGGCCGCCGGAGGAAACAAAGTTAATTAAGGAAAGAAAGGATGCATCCATGAAGCGCCCACCAGCGACCCGGTGTTGTTTAATTAAAATTGTCGTGTTCAAGGATCAGCGGGTTTTTCCCCCCTTCGTTAAATAAAGTGCCGCCGGGAGCGCGTAGCCGTGACCTTTTTTTGGCGGCTTCCTTAGCTCTTTATTTTTCAGCATCTTATCTTTTTAAAAGTGCGGTCAAAAAAATAAAGAAATCGGAAAAGGGGGGTTTCGAAAGGGGGGAAAAACCGGCCCTTGAACACATTCCTTATATCGCCTCCGTGCGGAAGTGGCGAAGCCTCTTATCAATAACAAGATGAGGTGGCGGGGCCCTTCACAAGCTTTATCGTGAAGAGCGCCGCCGCCTCATACCGAACTGCTGCCAAATATGAGCGAACTCTTTACCGCTTTAGTTGGCCCATGTTTGGCAGCAACCCGCCTCCGTGCGGAACTTGGCGAAGCCTTCTAAATGGGCAAGGTCATGGGCCTGGTGGTTTTTTGTCAGGGCCACGTCCTTCTCCATAGCAGCGCCCTCCGTGGCAAGATTTGGCGAAGCCTTTTAAAAACAGGAGTGGAGGCCACGTGCTCGTAGTGAGCGAATGCTGTTTGAGCGAACCCATGAGCGCGTGGCCGGAACACCGAACTGCAGGGCTGATGAGCGGCGCAACTGCCCCCGCGTAACCGCACTTGATAGGCGCTCACCAGGCCTGCATGGAACTACGGCCGGAAAGGATACTACGACTGAGACTGGCACGGCATAGCCTGGCGCGGCCTGTGCGTCTTTTCCTGCACAGGGCGTGACAGGCGGTGGGGCGGACGATTGCGGAGATGTATTCTGCGCGGGGTAAAAGCCAGGGCGCTTCCTGCGAACCTAAGCGGGTAGAAGACCTATGAACGGGCCTTGACATACTGAACCAGATACCTTAGTCTCACTCAATCTATCCGAATTAAGGATATCACAGGTTTTGAGTTGCCGTGGGATCATCGAAATGCCCTGTTTTGCCTCCCAAACTGGGCACATTTTTCTTCGATACCAAATCTGGCTCATACAATAATGCCTATATGTTCCAGGAAATTCAAAGGATCAACAAACAGATGACTACAAAACCAATTGTTGACTATTTTCAAAGAGTTTGCCATGCTGACTTAATGCACGTAGTCCTTTCCCTAGGGTGCTGCCAGATACCAAAGAAAGCCTGACCTTTCCCAAAGCCGATTTTTCTTGACATAAAGGAGTTTTTGTCGTTTGATCAGTCAGTATCCAACCAACCATTCAACCTCTACCCAGGAGGTTACCTTATGCCAAAACACCTCAAAATGTATATGCCCTGCTCCTAATAGGCATAGTTTGCCTGTTGGGAGTTTAATCTTCTTCTACATAAAGCCAAATCCATCGTGAGATGGAGACGGAAAGCCACGGGTCTTGATATTCCTCGTTGAGCCTCTTTTAAAGTATCTTGCTTCTGAAAAATAGCCGGGCTGCCTGCCCTGTTGAATAGGTCTCCCTACGGGAAATTCAACCGGGGCCGAGTGTGACATCGTAAAGCTCGACTTTTTGCTTTGAGAACTTGATCCGGATACTGATTCCCCTATTTTGCCCAACTCTTGCACAAGAAGGAGACATCATGAAGACAAAACTTGGATTAAGTGTCCTGACGACGATTTGTGTGTTTCTGTTTTCTGTATCATTCTTAACTGTTTCAGAAGCTGCCGCGCCTGGAAAGGCTGATAAGGAGGGTATCCTGGAGGCCTTCGGCAAACTTCCGCTCTATTTTACCGAAAACAAGGGGCAGCTTGATTCCAGGGTCAGGTTTTATGTCAAGACCTCCGGTCAGACCCTTTATTTTACAGATGAGGGGATCGTATTCGATCTTCTGCGTGGAGAAAAAGCTGCCGAAAAGGGCACAGAAAGCGCAGAAAAAGGCCGTCAAACCACAGTGGTAAAAACAGAACGGCTGGTGTTCAACCTGGGGTTTGAAAATGCCCAAAGAGGGGTCTTGATAGAGGGACTGGACCGTCAGGACGCCGGGATCAACTATTTTACAGGCAATGACAGGAGCAAGTGGAAGTCAGGCATTCCCACCTATAAGGGTGTAGTCTATCAAGGGGTTTACAAAGGGATAGACCTGAAGGTATTTGGAAACGGGAGAGACATCGAATATGAATTTATTGTCAATCCCGGGGGGAATCCCGACGATATTTTATTGACTTATAATGGAATAGAAGGGCTCTCCACAAACGGGGAAGGGGAACTTCTGATAGGGACTGCCTTTGGGGATCTCAAGGAGACCAGGCCCTATATTTATCAGGAGATAGAAGGAGAAAGGGCAGTGGATGGAAGCTTTGAGATCCGGAGCTCTGCCAGCAGGTCCCAAACCCGAAAATTTTCATACGGCTTCCAGGTCGGCTCCTACAACCTTTCCTACCCCCTTATCATTGATCCCACCCTTATCTACTCCACCTATCTGGGGGGCAGCAGTTACGAGTATGGAGAGGGAATAGCCGTAGACTCCTCAGGAAGCGCCTATGTTACAGGACGAACCGCTTCCCCCAACTTTCCCACGCAAAATCCGTATCAGGGAACCATCGGCGGCGGTAGCTATGATGCCTTCATAACCAAACTTTCCTCATCGGGAAGCGCCCTTTCCTACTCCACCTATCTGGGGGGTAGCAGTTCCGATTATGGATATGGAATAGCCGTAGACGGCTCAGGAAACGCCTATGTCACGGGATATACAGCTTCCGACGACTTTCCCACGCAAAACCCGTATCAGGGAACCAAACCCGGTAACAGTGATGCCTTCATAACCAAACTTACATCATCGGGAAGCGCCCTTTCATACTCCACTTATCTCGGGGGAAGCGATAGCAATGATTATGGATATGCAATAGCTGTAGACGGCTCAGGAAACGCCTATGTCACTGGAGAAACCTCTTCCCCCAACTTTCCCACGCAAAATCCGTATCAGGGAACCATCGGCGGTAGCTATGATGCCTTCATAACCAAACTTTCCTCATCTGGAAGCGCCCTTTCATACTCCACTTTTCTGGGGGGAAATGATTGGGATTTTGGATATGGAATAGCCGTAGACGGTTCAGGAAACGCCTATGTCACAGGACGAACCGCTTCCCCCAACTTTCCCACGCAAAATCCGTATCAGGGAACCATCGGCGGTAGCTATGATGCCTTCATAACCAAACTTTCCTCATCTGGAAGCGCCCTTTCCTACTCCACCTATTTAGGGGGAAGAAGTTACGATTCTGGACAAGGAATAGCCGTAGACGGTTCAGGAAACTCCTATGTCACAGGAGAAACCCGTTCCAGCGACTTCCCCATCCAAAACCCGTATCAGGGAGCCTACGCCGGTAACCGTGATGCCTTCATAACCAAACTTTCCTCATCTGGAAGCGCCCTTTCCTACTCCACTTATCTCGGGGGAAGCTGGGGCGATTTAGGACGTGGAATAGCCGTAGACGGTTCAGGAAACGCCTATGTTACAGGAGAAACCCAATCCAACGACTTTCCCATCCAAAACCCGTATCAGGGAACCCTATCCGGTCTACCTAATGTCTTCATAACGAAATTTACATCATCTGGAAGCGCCCTTTCCTACTCCACTTATCTGGGGGGAAACTGTGGCAGTGTAGGATATGGAATAGCCGTAGACGGTTCAGGAAATGCCTATGTCACGGGAGAAACCTGCTCCAGCGACTTCCCCATCCAAAACCCGTATCAGGGAACCATCGGCGGTAGGTATGATGCCTTTGTTACAAAGCTTGGTGAAACGATACCCATCGTTACCACGACTACGCCATCCTCCATCACCTCAACCACAGCTGCAAGTGGAGGGAATGTGACATCTGGCGGCGGTGTTTCAGTAATGGCAAAGGGTGTATGTTGGAGTCCTGCTGCCAACCCAACCACCAGTAACAGCAAAACCTCCGATGGCACCGGCACAGGCAGCTTTACAAGCACCATCACAGGGCTGAGTCCGGGAACTACCTATCATGTGAGAGCATATGCGACCAACAGTGTGGGGACAGGGTATGGCAGCGATGTGACTTTCAAAACCCCCTACTCATCTACCTTATACGTAAGCATCAGTGGAGATTGTGGGGAGAAAACCCCGTGCTACGCCTACATCCAAGAGGCTATTGATGCAGCAAGCACCGGGTCAGTCATCTTGATAGCCCAGGGAACTTACGATGAATCCATTGTTCTGAACGAACCAAAGGCCCTAACCCTTCAAGGGGGGTGGGATTCTACGTTCACAACCCAATCTTCATACACGACGGTCAATTCTATAATAATTAGTAACGGGACCGTTGTCGCTGAGAAGCTGGTGATCCAATAGTTTTTTGAGCCGATTTGAGAAAGGAATGCCGCTCCACTTTCAGTGAAGACTCAATCATTTTCTATGTCTGGCATACACTTCATGGTTCAAAGATATGCTATAGAAATTGAAATACAGACTTCGGAATTTTCAAGGATTCTACCGCCAGTTTTCACTTTTACACTGACTTAAAGTCCAACCTTTATGGCCGAATCCTGGCTAAACTCCTGATTCCAGGTTTCCTATATAAACCTTGACTTTCGACCCACCCCAGAAAAACAGAAGAGTACATCTGGTAGTCCAAACCTGTTGGGTCTCTGAAAAGGTACTCTTTTTTTGATTTTTGTCTCTTCTTTGATCTTCATTTGGTAATTGCTAAAATCATATCAGTGGGCTGGAAAAGACCAATACTTATAGCCTGTGATATCAGCATTTGGAAGGGCGGACCGGAAGCTGAGATCTGTCATGATACCTAACCAATCGGCTAATACAGAATTGTC
>Ga0222626_1000818_pt1 | contig 15878 bp, 4 predicted proteins | sample AntAcemetageno91_FD_179862 | JGI IMG/M metagenome (GOLD analysis project Ga0222626, IMG submission 179862) | Saline water microbial communities from Ace Lake, Antarctica - #91 | ecosystem: Environmental > Aquatic > Non-marine Saline and Alkaline > Saline | place: Antarctica: Ace Lake | collected...
CGTTGAATTGAGATGAATCCACATCACTGAGTACCACGCCAGTAAGGAACTGAAGCGGACTGGCATTCCCTTCAGTATAAGTTCCCGTTACGTTTGCCGTAAGATCCGGGGCATCATTGACCGAGATGACAGAGACTGTCGATGCGATGTTCGGTGTGGACGTATTATCGTTATGGACATTTGAGGGGCCGCTATCCGTCAGTGAGGTGATGGTGACCACGCGCCCGCCATCGGTGGGATCTTGGCTGGTGTTACGGTAGAGAAGCGCATTTACAAGAACGCTGGTTTGGGCTTCGGTGAGTCCGCCATGGGTGTAAGTGACGGTTGCCGTATTATCCGTTACACTGACCGATACCGACCCGCTGTTCGTTAAAGTCGTTGCCGAAGCAACATCCGTCAGGCTAATCTCTGTTCCATCAATGGTCAATTTTTCATTGGTGCTGTCGCTGAGATTGGAGACGGTCAGTTGCAGTTCCGTGAGGGTTTGCCCTTCCTGGATGGTGTCGGTGGCAGCACCATCGAAGAGGGTCGCCGTGTTATCAGTATCTGTTTCAGTAAAGGTCGGGTTAAGAGCGTTTGCCGTCAGGGTCGGGGGGTCATTGGCAAGACTAATGGTAATGGTACCGGTTAGGGTGGCAGTAAGGGCATCGGCTGCTTCATCGACTGTTGCCGCTGGGCCGCTGGCGGTATCACCATCGGCATCCAGGTTATCGCCATCACTTAAGGTGATGGTATAAGCGCGGTCAGCTGTAATGGGTGGATTATCCGAGGTATTTTTAAAACGAATGGCCTGTAGAATGGCGTTGACCTGGGTTATGGTGGCCGTGTTTTCAAGGGTGATGACAAAATCACTGTCGGTGCCGCCTGAGGCTGAGGCAACACCCGGTAGTAATCCTGTCAAGCTGAAAACATCACCGGTGCTTGACGCATAGCCGTCATTGAGCTTCACTGTGATCGATCCTGCGCCAAAACAGTCGTCGGCCAGCGTTTCTGTGGTGCCAAGATCCAAATCATAGACGGTGGTGTTGTCCGGTACCAATTTTTGCTGATCGGTTCCCACTCCCAAAGTGGCAGATTCGTAAAGGGTGCCGCTCCAGCCAGCAGTGATGGTATTGTTGCTGCCGTCTTGATATTCTGGAGCATCGTTTAGCTCGGCAATATCCACATCAATGGTGACGGAAGATCCTGAAACACGGGATTCCAAAGTGTCTGTTGTAACATTATAGGATGTCAGTGCTCCGGTGGCTGAAAAACTCTCAGGCAACGTTGGTGTCGGCTCTAAAGCGTCGGGCGGTAATAGATTTTCCACAGCATAGACTGTCAAAGAGGGTAATGAGGGTAATGAGGCACCGGCGGTGTTCACGTTGCCGTCGGTGGGGACAAATTTTACTTGGGCATCTTTGCCCAGAAGCAACGCATTGGTGTCTGAAATAACGCTGCTACCAGGTTGCAATGTGCTCAGTTCAACCCAGCTATTATCTCCCCCATCCAGATCAACCCACCAGGTTCCTAAACCCTGATCATTGTATGCCGATAAAGCCACTCCTGCCAGGGTATTTGCGGTAACAGCATCAGGATCAGAAAATTTATCTCCCAACATGTCGGTAATGCTTTTTACTACCGGGCTTGCCGCTTCCTGGGTTTCGATGGTGTAGCCATTGGTCAAAGCCGGCGAATCATTGGTGGGTAGCAATGTAATGGAGACAGTAGCAGTATAGCTTTCACTGCTGTCAGCAGGTGTGCTGGGATCAATACCGGATTTACCAGCATCATCAAAGGTAATATTGACATTTTTGGTTCCACTGGTCAAAGCTGCTTTGTCGCTGTTAAAGGAAATATTTTGCAGTATGGCGTTAATGGCTTCAGAAGTTGCATCTGCGTTAAACGTGATAATCAGGATACCACTGTCCGCTCCTCCGTCGGTGCCAACGCTATTATCGGTAACAGTGGCCACTTCAGTCCCGTTGTATGTAATGGTAGAACCGTCGTTGTAGATCCGCTGGCCCGAAGTAATGGTACTGGAACCGGAGATCCCCAACCCGTTGGTACCGCTTTTGATAAAAAAGAAGTCTGTGCTGTCGGGGCCGGCTGCATCCACCACCGTAAGGGTGGTGCCGGAGAAGTTACCTTCAGCATTGGTCAAAAGCTCAATTTCTTCGGACAACGTGGCAGCAGCGGTGTCATCAAGCTGATCCAGCAAAATGGCGGTTCCCTGGGCATCGGCAATACCTTCGGTAAAGGTGGTGGTGTCTCCGTTAAGATCTGCTATAATAGGCGTATCGTTGACTGCTATAACCGAAGCCGTTAGCTGAACGCTGTCTGTGGCAATGGCTGATATGCCGCCTCCGGTGGCGTCAATATTCTTGGCACCTGAAACCAGGGTTGTCGTGTTGTCCACCGCCTTAATAGTCAAGGCCGGGGTGCCACCATTAGCGCCAAAAGTGTCGTTGTTGGCATTTGAATCGGGCACAAAGCGAATTTTGTCAGCCGTATCCAGGTACAAAGCATCGTCTTCTGCCGAGTCGGTTGGAATTTCCTGCCAGGATGTACCATTATCTATTGAGTATTGCCATTCACCCTGAACCGAGGCGCTATTGTTGCCGATAATGGCAATACCAGCAAAGGTATCACCATCATCATCGGAAAATCCGGTGACAATATCAGAAACCGTTTGACCCGAATTGTTGGTATTGTTTGTGACATCATCGTCCCCGTCTGTACCGTCATTGTCATCATCCCCGGCGTCTTCATTGATATCATCCATCGTCAGATCATCACTCAATGTGGGGGGGTCGTTGGTGGGGGTGATCTCTACTTCTACGATACCGGTGACGGCTTCGCTCGAATCAGTGCCGCTGGTGCCAGGGTCGATGCCGGTCTTGCCAGCATCATCGAAGGTCAGGGCAATTTCAATGGTGCCTGGCGGGCTGTTGCCAACGCTGTTGAAGGTCACCCGCTGCATCACCGCGTTGACATCATCTTTATCGGCAGAAGCGTTAAAGGTGATGACCATTTTGCCGTTGCTGTCTGATGCTTCGTCAAGAATTGCGACAATCTGTCCGGATACAGTAATATTAGTACCCGTTACTGAGAGTGTGCCATCTGTTTGAAGAGCAAACCGATCTGTTGAATTGATGCCGCTGTTGCGCTGTACCGTGAGGGTGGTGCCAGCATAATCTGTACCGTTTTCAGCAGTGAATAGCTCAATATCACCAGTTAGCTGGTTGTTTCCGTCAATATCGATCAGTACTGGCGTGCCAGCAATTTCATCGCCGGAGCCCTCGATAAATACGGCACGGTTACCGCTTCCAATGTCATCAAATTTATTATTGACGTCCGTATTAAAAGTAGGTGCGTCGTTGACCGCGTTCACCGTTATGGTGGCGGTTTGAACAACACTTTCAAGAGCACCACTATCCAAGGCTTTAAAGGTAAACGAAACCGTACCGTTAAAGTCGTTGGCCGGGTCAAAGGTCATGTTCGTGGCTTCGGCTTCGGTGATGGTGTCCCCAGCGGAAATATCCCCTCCCCCATTCTTTGTCAAGGTTCCAGTGTCGGGGATGGAAACAATGATAAAACTATCTACCGTCTGGCTGTCTTCGATTGCGTTCTCACCGGTATCCGAGGAAGGCAGGGTAAAGGTCAGGGTATTGTCTTCATTGACACTTGGGGTGATATTATTAGAAGTAGGTGCATCGTTCACAGCGCTCACCGTAATGGCTACGGTATCGGTGGCACTTTTTTCACCACCAAGACCAAAGTTGCTCTGATCCTGTGTGGTGATGGCGAGGGTGTCATCACCATAATAATCTTCAATGCCCTGGTAGGTCAATCCATCCAGGGTATTATCGATGTCCGTTTTTGAACCTGTGATGGTAAATGTGGATGTGCCGCCTCCAGAGATGGATGCAGAACCGTCAGCCGTTGCAGTTAGGGTACCATGGGCCACACTCAGGGTGACCACCGCTTTATAGGTACCGCCGTCGGCAATATCAGGATCATCTATAGTGATGGCGTTGCTGGTGCCTGATGAGAACACCAGCGCTGTATCCTCAAGAACAGTTTGTGCACCAGGCACAGAGTTGACCGGAGGATCATTGACAGGGTTCACGGTGATGGAAATGGCACCAATGGCTTGCTCATAGTCGGTGGAGGTATCCCCGTCATCGGAAAGGGCCGGGTCAAAGGTTAAATTTTCCAGATCTTCGTCGGAGCCAGTCAAATCCGGATCGGTACCGGTGTTGCCCCCGTCCTTCACCGTGATGTTCATGGTGTCATTACCCACAAAGTTGGCATTGCCGGTGTAGGTCAATGTTCCCAGTGTGGCATTAATGTCAACCAGGCTGCCGGTGATGGTCAAAGTAGTCGTGTCATCACCGTTCACCGTAGGTAGCGCAGTACCGCTGTCCGTGGGGGAATCTGTGGCTGTAACGCTGAGGGTACCGCTGGTTACACTGAAAATCACCTCCATGTTGTTGGTATCAGGAAAGTCGGCAATGGGGTCACCGGCAACATCTAAAGCATCGGGATCACCAATGGTGATGCCGGTGATGGCGATGGGCTGCTCTTCAGTGCCGCTCAGTGACGTGGGCGCATCAATGGTGGGGGCATCATTGATGGGTAAAACGGTGATTTCAAAAACACCGGATGGCTCGTCCCCACCGCCGGCATCGGAAATTGTAAAGCCGAAACTGTCTGAAAAATGCTGAGATCCGTCATGGATATAGGCTATGCGGTTATCTTCAATGTCCTGCTGGGTAAACGCACTGTTCGTGCTGAGAACAATATAGGTGGGAAGCAGGCTGGTGACGTTGCCGCTCCCGTCAAGTATGGCATCATATTTAATGAGTTGTCCGTAACCCACACCGACTGTTATTCGGAATTGGCGCTGAATTTGAGTGTTATCCAAGTCTCCTGCGGATAATTCATCAGTGGTGATGGTTCGCTTTTCGCCTTCATAAAGCTCTTTGCCTGTATTGGTGGTAAAAGCTTCAAGTTCATCCTGGGTGGGGTCATCATTTAAAAGGATGATCCCCATATTCACGGTGATGCTGCTTTGGGCATCTTCATCATCTGACACAATAAGGTTGAACGTGTCTGTGTTGACCTCATCACCATTGTTTATGTAGCGCAGATATCCATTACTGATATCTGATACTGAAATCTCAGTTGGCGTATCCCCTGTGACAACGTTTTTCCATGTTGAGTCACTGGTGTCGTAATATTGCAAATCACCGTGGGCCGGTACAGGAGTAGCATCCAGGGTGATGGTCAGCACCTCATCGACATCATCCGGATCAGAAACCCCGATTTCCGTTGCGGTAAACACATGGGCCGCATTTGGATTGTCTGTGGCATCATAGGGGCCTTCATTTACCGTGGCCTCAATGGGATCGGCCACAGTGAATGTCGGGGCATCGTTCACCGGAGTTGCCGTGAGGGTCAAAGGTTGTGTCACCGAAAAATTAGAGCCGTCTGTCAATCTGACGTTAAAGGAGGCAGAATGGGTTTCTCCACCGTCGTGGAGAAATTTGATTTTTCCATCAATAACGTCCTGCTGGGTGAAGGATTCGTTGATTCCCAACTCCCGTGCATCGCCAATACCGTCTCCTGGTGTGTCATCAAAGTAAAGGGTGCCGTGGGGCGGTAGAGATGTCAGGGAATAGGTTAGTTGATCCGCATCGTTATCCGGATCTTGACCATCGAGGGCAGTGCTGGTGATGGTGACCAGGCCGCCTTCGTCAAACCCGGTGACGTCGGTGGTAATCAGGGTGGGGCTGTCATTGACGCTGAGCACAGAGATGGTAACAGTTGCCGTATCTGTATCCCCGTTGCTATCCGTGAGAGTATAGTCAAAAGACGCTGTTCCGGAAAAGTTTGCTGTCGGGGTAAAAGTGATGGTACCGTCACCATTCAAAGAAACCGAGCCGTTAACGGCATTGGATACGTCGGTGATATCCAGGGCAAGATCACCGCTATCATTGGACAGCAGGTCAGACTCGGCAATGACTTTGATTTGGTCTTCACTGATCTGGAAATTGTCATTTCCGGCCATTGCTGGATCATTATTTCCACTTGGATCTGATCCCCCGGGTGCCCCGTCACCCACCACTGTATTGTAAACATAGACATTGACCGTGGCGGTTGTGCCGTCTTCGCGGGTGTAAATGAAGCTGTCCGATCCTGTAAAATCATTGTTCGGGGTGTACGTGATGATGTTAGTGGCAGAATTAATGGATACGGTACCATTGGACGTGGTTACACTGCCGTCTATGGTGCTTGGTACTCCGGTTCCGGTCACGCTGACAATGTCCATGGGCAATGCGCCGGTATCATTACTAAGCAGGTAGCTTTCGGCAATTTCCTCTGTGGTATTTTTCAGCATCTGGATGGTGTCAGTTGCACCTGCCGGGTCGCCTTCAGTTCCACCTGCATGTGTGATCGTAATAGGTATTACCACATTTTTAAGGGTATCTCCCTCATAGACGCCCCCTTCACGATTAAGCTCGTTGTTCCATTCACCGTCCCGCACAACAACGGTAAAACTGTCCGAAGCTGCTGATCCACCGTTGTGATGATACTCCAGAAGATCTGCATCAAGCTCTGCCTGGGTGAGGATGGAGATAGCACCCAATTGAAGTATGGGTGTTCCATCATAATAGAGCGTTCCATTCTTGGGTAATTCAGTAATAGAGTAGGTGATGGTGGTACTGTCCACATCCGTGGCACTCAAACAAGTTTCATTTATAGTTATAGTGCCGGAAGAGGCAACTTCCAGATTATCCGTATCTACAACCAGTACAGGATCATCGTTGATGGGCAGGACATCCATGGTGATGGTGGCGGTGTCTGTCAATGCCACATTTTCACCAATTGCCTGATCCGTGACACTGATCTCAAAACTGAAATCGGGCGGTATGTTTTCGTTGGATGGTGTGTTGGTCACTTTTAAGTAACCCTTATCAATGTCATCGGCCGTAATATTCAATGTGTCTTTATTGGCTTGAGTTACCTGCACCCAGTCAGTGCCATTATAAAAAGGGTGCGGCTCTTTTTCAACACCATTAAAAGAATGTCACATCTTTCCACCTTTAAGAACTTTCAAATGACATCCCTTGGATGAAAATTGTGGAGGCTTTGTGGGAGGAACTTCACCGTCAGCATATCGATTTTGGTGGTTTCGTTTGTGTTCACAGGCTTCATGGAAATTCCAGTACTCATCAAAATCCTTGCTGCTCCGTAACGCACGCAGACGTAACACAGCTTCAGCACTGGTGAGGCGCCATTTTGCACCAGTTATATCCATACGATCTTTGACAAGATGCCGACATGCGCCTTCAATGACCCCTGTAGCAATGGGAAAACCGTTGGCAAGGTAGAGATCATATTTAAGGTAAGGTGCCTTATTTTTTAAATAAGTGGCACAAGCATCCACAGGTTCTCGTTGCTTATCGGTGAATTTTTTTAATGTGGCACTCCGGCGCATTCCACCAGCCACCAATCCGGCTTTTCCTAACAAAATTTTTTGAAGTCTGTGTTGTACCCATTCTTGAAGATCTGTTCCAGATTTCGGATAAAAAGCCCGCCCAGCTGTCCACAAATATTCAATGACATGGATGATATCAACGATAACCGTAAGGGCAATGCCTTGTTCTTTTGCCATGCGTTTGAGAATCCGGAGTTGATTATTTTCCCCGTCAACCAGAGCTACCCATTTTTTTTCTTGTTCGGGGTCACGATGTGAGGCTTCAGAAAAAGCAGACTCAATGACCTCTGCTGCGGATTTTTCAAGACTGGCCCAAATACGTTTTTGCTCTGGAGCAGGGCTTTTTTCTTTTTCTTTGTGAGGCTTACTGTCGTCTTTTGGAACCAAATCTTCAGGGGTGCGTACAAATTCATCAATCGTATAGACCGCAGCCACCGTGGCCATGCGTTTTTGGTTTTTCTTTTCCCCTTGGGATAGCCTGGTTTCCATCTGATTTTTACGCTTTTCGGCGGCCTTGCGTGTTGCTTCTCTGAGATCCTGCTGGTGCATCACCACCCCTTTACCATCAGCACTAATTACAACAATAGGGCCAGTGGGTGCTTTATCATCCGGGTTATGCTGACGGGTTTCATAAAATGCATCAAAATCCTGGGCAGCTCGTTGCGCCAATTCCTCCACTTGGCGTTTGGGGATATGGCCGCCTGTGGTTTTATCAATGGTGTCCACTGTTTCATCAAAAGAGTTTTTTGCGGCATTTTCAGCCACGCGACGGCGAAGTTCCAGGGAGTAACGTTCGGGGGGGATATTAAGTTCAGCATCCAATGGGTGCAGGCTGTCCACACCTTTATTACCATAACCGGTACGGTCTGATGAAACGGTACCAAACACGGTTTCGATATACCGTTCATGGGATCTTGCTTTGGGGCGTTCTATATCATCTGAACCACGAACCGGTTGTTCGCAAATGTTGGGGCTGAGTTTGTCCAGGTACTCCTGTAAAAGGATGCGCATCAGTTCTCGACCCTTTTTCTCAAGTTCCCTTTCCAACCCGCTTAATTTCATTGAACGACACTCCTCAGATTTAAGAAAATGTACGATAGTGTTAAAATAATCCTGGCCTTGATCATATTCCTCGATTGAAGAGAGGTGCAGCGCTGTGTTCATAATCTATATTCCCCCTTCTTTAAGCAGACATATGGCATTTTCCACCAGTGGATATACAAAAATGGTCTTTGCAAGGGCTTTATTGGGCGTATTAGTTTTATCTGACCGCCCACGACCCGTTGTTTCTCCCAGTTCTATCCAGTTCGAAGCGCGATAACAGCCCCCATGAAATCGTTGCCGGTTCACCAGTGTCTCCACCAAAAGTGGCTCAATGGCATATTGCCGTTCCCAATCTTTTTTCAGTTGCCGCAGGGTGCAGGAGAGCATCACACTCGCTAAATTTTTGATAGGTGCCAGCACCAAAAACCGGCTGTTGTTAACTATCTGCTGTAATGCTATTTTTCGCCTTTCCTCTGTCCAGCCGATCCATTCATCCCGGGCACGCATCCGCCAGGCTGGGCTTGAAAACTGAACGCAGCCAACCACCTCTCGATGCGGTTTGTTTACATAAACCAGATACTGTAGCCGTGCCCCAAAGGGCATGGCGTATCCCAGATAATGGTGTTTGCCAAGAAGGCTTTTGAATAAATCTCTTTGTTCTTTATTCTGGACCTGTTGTACTTCAAGGGGTACGAAGTCTTCCACGCTGCCGTTGAGAACGCTGGGCTGTCTGCAAGGTGTCTCAGAAATAATTTTATGAGATATTCTTTGGCTTTTCCTTTTCTCAGGAAGCTTTAGCGCACCCCCGGAATCCAGAAGTTCCAGAAAATCAATGCATTCCCGGGCTTTCAGTTTGCCATTGGGGCGTTTCCATTCCAGTAATTCGCATACGGTATGCGCTAACTCACGTCTGCTGATGCCACACCCACAGGTAGCAATTATGTCCTGGATCAATGAAATGTCTTTGTTGGTAAATTTTCGACCACAAAATGCCTGTTGTTTTATCTTTTGCATGCCATATACCTCCCGCTATCTTTGTTATAGCGAAAAAATGGCCTAATGTCCAGTCAAAAATTCAGGCCTACCGTCTCAAACACCATTACGTTGCTCTGCTATGATAAATTTCAAAATTCGATGGGATATCGATCGACAGCAGCACTATCTTGCATTATACTGACTTAAAATTGATGATAGAATGCTCAAGACGCTTTATTTACAATTGTTTTGTCTTGTTTGATAAGAGCCGCACCCTTATAAAAAGATAAAAATCCTTCCGTAACAGGAGGAATAGATGTGATTTCAACAAGCAAGCCCGTACGATTCGTTGTCTGAGCATCACTAATGGGAAAACTGACAACCTGATCCACAGCATTTTCATTGATTGCAATGGTGGCATCGGGCACAGAAGGCGCGGTGTTTACCTCACCGATACTCAGGGTAACGGAAGTGACAACCGTACTTCCCGCACCGTCACGCAGGGTGACCTCAAAAGTGTCCGAAGTCGAAACGCCGCCATCATGGGTATACTTTAGATTGCCGATGTTTAACTGGGAAACGGTGGAACCCACTGCCACCGGGCCATCGTTTAGAGTGAGGGTGCCGTTGGCCGGAAGGGACGTAATGCTGTATATCAGTTGCTGCGCCTGGTTGTCCGGATCCGTGGCGTTGAGCACAGCGGTGGAAAAGGTCAGCGATCCACCCTGGGACAGGGAGCCGCTTTGCGCTGAAATAGTGGGCGCATCATTGACAGGGGTCACATTGATACTCAGGGTGCGGGTTTCCGTGCTGCCAACACCATCCACTATATCGGTTACTGTGTAATTTATGGTCAGGGGAGTCCCGGTAACGGTGGGTTCTGATCCGTCATGGGTAAAGGTGATAAGATTCTTATCAATGTCGTCCTGGGTAAAGGTGTTGTTATCGGATGTGTTAAGTGCAATTCCACTATTTTTTAGAGTGCCTGCTGCGGGTAGACCCGTTAAGGTATATACGATCTGGGCAGGATCTGCCTCCTCATCCGTAATCTCCAATATCGCTGATGTCAGGGTGGCGCTCCCTCCTTCACTGACTGTCAGATCTAAATCCGGATTCACTTCCAAGGGATCATTGATCGAAGTAACGCTGATGGTCATAGCCGTGCCGGTACTATCAATATCCAACGCACCGCTGTTGACAGCCGTTGTCACTGGTACGTTCGGATCGGTGGTGAACACCCTCGGAATTGCTGTGTTGCTGTCATCAATGGCATGCACCGTCAATGCGCCCACGTCACCGCTGAATTGCGCTTTTGGAAGAAAACGAATCTGGGAATTGGCATCAAGCAGCAAGGCGGCGGTTGGAGAGACAGCACCAATCGCATTCCAGGTTACTCCGTCATCCAGGGAGTATTGCCAGGTACCGTTGGCGGCATCAGCGGCATCAAAACTCACGGCAATTCCTGCCAGCGCATCCGTATCCACATCACTGAAGTTATCAAGCAGACTGCTCACCGTCTCACCAGCCGGATTGTTGTTATCCTCATCAATGGTAGTCATGGCGGCAGCACCGGTGACAGGGGCATCATCCACAGGTGTCACAGAGACCGTAATATTTTCACTGTCTGTTTTACCACCACCGGCAGGCGTATCATTGATGAAAACCGTGATGATGTCGTCTCCGTTAAAATTCGTGGCCGGGGTATAGGTCAGGTTGTTCAGGGCCGTATTTATATTGGCAAGGGTGCCCTGCACGGTGACGGTGGCAGAGCCGTTGGTGGTGCTGTTTTGGAAGGTTAGATTACTTACAGAGCTGAGGGTAATGCTTCCCCCCTGACTGGTGCTCACGGTGACCTCCACGTTGGTATCACCGGCATCTGTATCTGCAAGGGAAACACCGCTGATGATCAAACCGCCGACTGCATCCTCGGCAACGGTCTGCACTCCGTCGGGCACAGTCACCACTGGGGGCTCGTTAAAGGCATCAACTGTGATGGTCATGGTGCTTTGGTTGCTCTCAGCGCTTGCCGCATCAATGGCCGTAAAATCAAAAGTGATATCACCGGTATAGTTCTCAACCGGCTCAAAGGTCATGTTGGTGGCCTTGAAAACGGTGATCATATCCCCGGCAGCCAGCGGGTCACCATCCGCATCTTTGAGTATCCCTTGCGTTGCAGCATTGGGAATATCAACAATTTTGTATTGGGTGACAACGGCATCCGACGTATTATCGGCACCAGCGTCCACATCATCAGATGAAAGAGAAAAGGTCAGGGGTAGGTTTTTTTGTACCGATTCGGTTAAGCCAATGGTGGTTGGTGCATCGTTAAGGGGGTTGATGGTGGTGCTAAGATTGCTGGTGTTGGTACTGATATCGGTGGTGCCGTCGTCTGATGATGAAGCATCTGAAGATGTCGTTGTGCCGGTGTTAATATTTACGGTTCTGGTAATGGTACTGGTTGTAAAATCCCGGCCTGTACTGTCTGCACTGTCATCAATAGCATGAACCGTGAGATTGCCTGGATCTCCGTTGTAGTCGTCTGCAGGGTTAAACCGAAGCTGTGTAGCTGCATCCAGCAACAAAGCACTGTTGGCACCCACAGTGCCTATATCGGTCCAGGCCCCACCAGAGACTTTGTACTCCCAGGTGCCCTGGGCTGAATTACTGCCGTCGGAGGTGATGGCAATGCCGGAAAAGCTGTCGATGACATCTGCATCGTTATACAAACCCCCCAAAAGAGTGGTAATGGAATCGCCGGAAGGATCACTGTCTTCATCCGCTGAAGTAAGGGTTGCGTTGCCGCTCAAGGTGGGAGCATCCGCCTCCGGGGTGATGGTGACGTTAAATTCAGTGAAATCAGTCCAATCGGTATTGGTGCTGCTGATTTGAGAACTATCCTGATCCACCCGAACCACTATGGTGGCGGTTACATTGGAATCCGTTTCCGGTACATAGGTCAGCTCACCAAGAAAGGTGTTGATGGCAGAGAGGCTACCCACGGCACTGAGGGATGAGGATGGGGTTCCGTTGTTCCGAGAGATGCCTCCCGAGCCCTTCTCAAGGAATACCTCGACGATCATGTCGAGGTCTGCATCACCTGCATCACCCTCGCTGGCTACAACCACGCCTATATTAAAGGTGCCCCCTTCGGTAATGGTTTCATCAATCGGATCATTTAGGGAGATCTCTCCCAAAAGCCCCCCAACTCCCCACTGGGCGATAGTGTCATTGAGGTTCTCTTGCTCAATTTCTCCCACCCGAGCTTCCAGATCCCAGTCCCCACCCAGGGCCGTGTCACCGGTGGGATCATCAGATGCCGCCACATCGGCTCCGGTCAACTGTGATAACTGGTTAATAAAGTCAACCCCCAGGGCATCTTTGGCAATATTACATCCATACAGCAGGATGTCTGCATTCGTAGTCAGGTGATCCGCCCAGGAGGCCATGTCCAGATGAAATACACCAGAGATGCTCGTACTGTCCACAGTGTCTGATCCCAGGGTGAACATGCCACTCTCTCCATGGGAAAAAACAGAAACACTGTCCACCCCATCAGATTGTGCAAGGTATTGGGTGATAATTTCCACGCCACTGTCATTGGAATCCACCAGAACCACGGTGGCTCCGCTTTCATATTGCTTTGCAATGATCTCATAATCTTCAACCCGGGTATCTATAAACACAAGGTTTGTGCTTGAGTCATCCGGGGTATCAGGTAAAACGCCCACATCATTGGATAGGGTAAAAAGGGTGCTGCTTGATAAAAGCGCTGTTTCAGATATAGTTTCAACAGAGTCCACCGAATTTATTGAAATTTTATCAGAAGAATCCCCCGCTTCATCAGAGTCCGGTAAAGAAGACGCGCGGCTGTCAGGTTGAGTGAATTGAAGCAAAAGAGTGGTATCCGTCAAAGTAGTGACACCGGTAATATTCTCTAATAGCTGGGCAAAGTCACTGCCCGATACAGTTTGAGACATAGGTGTTCCATTGAGACAGATAACGCCCTGTGAAGCAAGTGCGTCCGACCACAAAGCAATGGCATCGGTATTGACCAACAATTCATCGGTGTTAGTTGCGGATGTCCCCAACAATCCACCCTCTGAAGTGTCAAGGGGGATGATGTTTACCGATTCAATGTTCTGGGCCTGGTCTAAAACCTTGGAAATCTGTGCGATTCCATCCTGGTGGGGCTGCAGGGGGACAATCAGGGTTGATGGGGGGATGTTATTTTGAATCTGCTCCATGAACGGATGCCGGGCGTCAATAAAAAATATGTGAGTGGTATCCGCATCCGGTGAGGGGGTATCCATTTGCGTGGGCGTGAACAGCGGCTGGAGTTGAAAATCAGAATCGGCATCCATGCCTCCGTCATTGTCAGAAAAGGGTAAAGATGAATTATCTATCTCATTAGCGTCTTGCGTATTATCAAACAAGACCTGGGAACTATCTGACGAATAGAATGCCGAAGAATCGTCATTATCATCGATATTGTTTTCTTCAATGGAAAGACCCATTGCTGCATCCAACACAATGCGAGGCTCCAGAAGAAACATTTGACTGTGAAACAGTTGACCCTGTCTGGCTTCACTTTGCGTGTTGGTATTTGCGCCTTTTGCCAAACCGTCAACTGGATATTTTGCCATATTTTAATTTCCCTATTTTCAGAATTGATCCATACTAATTAATTTGGAAGCAAGTAATATACCGATCATTCTTTTTATGTTTTTTGGTTTATAACTCTCGGTTCGATAGCCATCATAACATGCTGTAATCTAAATATAATTTTATTTGGATTTTTTATTTGTTATTTTTTTATGTCAATAAATTCAATTTGTTATAAAAAAATGGTCGAACCGATGGTTATAAATTTTTATTGGCATTAAACATGCGGTGTTATGCCCAAACCCTACTTTTTAAATGATTAAAGTTATTTTTGACTCATCCCTTAACCAATTACGGGGTTGGTCACAAGATGGGCAGCTATACGGGAACCGAATATATATCATTGCTAAATATCTGTAACTACTGACTTTATTTTTAGATTAAAAAAAATTTTATAAGACGTCAATATAAACTATTTGCAAAGGGAAATCAACCCATTCATTTTGATTGAAACAAGGGCTGTCCTGGCTATTCAGCATATTTTATGGACAATACTTGCATTATAAATTCAATCATCGTATCTTTTGGTTGAGTATTACTTTTGACTTTCATTTTCCCCTTTGGGCACGTTTCCATTTGATCATAAAAAATGGGCATCCTTCAAATCTGCTTTACACTTTTTTAGTGCATTCCCCATTTGCAGGGTTTTTTCCCAAAAGACTGTAAAGTATTTCTATGGTCAGATGAAGGATGCCAAAAAATGCAATAAAATAAATCTGATTCCTAAAGCCAACAATTTAGTGAGCAAAGCCAAGGAGGCAAAATATGCAGATATCCCCAGAAGAGAGCACACGCAAACAAGAGACAATACAGTACAAAATTGATGATCCTGCCCTGGATTTTGTCATGGCAAAAAACAATGTCAAAGAAATGGTAAAAACCACCTATGGCAATGCCATGATTCTATCATGGAAGGATGGTACCACAGGACATTTTTACCCCACTTTTGCATGTGGGGACGGCAAAATAGATGTGGAACCATGGATTTATTACGCCCAGGCAAGGGGGGCAAATCTTACGGTGAACGTTAATGACGGAACGTATATTTTCATGATACTTATCCTGTAATTTGATAATACGTTTTTGGGGGTCGCTCATACATGTGGCCAGTCATCATAATTTGGTGGGTCAAGGGGGGAAAATGCTATTTTCTGGTCAAATGAACGGCCCGGTAAAAGGGTGTATTACAGAAATTATTCTGATGATCGCTATTATTGTCGGCCTTTTACACCAGCCCTGCCAGGCTGGAGTAAATCCATCTGATCTACCCGGGGTATTGCAGCCATGGGTAAAATGGGTACTCCACGACAAAGAAAAACAGGTCTCATGCATTCCCCATTATAATGATGCCCAAAACCTTGAATGTAGCTGGCCCAGCAGGTTAAACATCTCCCTTGGCGATAAAGAGGGACAATTTGGCCAGTCATGGGAGGTTCACCATGACACCTGGATACCCCTTCCCGGGCATGCCGGTCAGTGGCCCCTTAATGTGCAGGTGAACAACGCCCCTGGTCTTTTAATGAGGCACAACCAGGCCCCTGCCATTCATCTGCCCCCCGGCCAGTATCGTATCACCGGCAATTTCAAATGGCAGACAATGCCTGAATACCTTAAGATCCCCCCCCAAACCGGCCTTTTTTCCCTGCAAATTAATGATCAACCGGTTGAGTTTCCCCATCTGGATACGGCAGGACGACTATGGTTAAAGAAC
>Ga0222626_1000820_pt1 | contig 15839 bp, 11 predicted proteins | sample AntAcemetageno91_FD_179862 | JGI IMG/M metagenome (GOLD analysis project Ga0222626, IMG submission 179862) | Saline water microbial communities from Ace Lake, Antarctica - #91 | ecosystem: Environmental > Aquatic > Non-marine Saline and Alkaline > Saline | place: Antarctica: Ace Lake | collected...
CTGATCGATACCGGGGGCTCCGCCTTAGTGGTCTCGCAGTTCACCCTGTGGGGGGACTGCCGAAAGGGACGGAGACCTTCATTTGTCCGCGCTGCCCGGCCCGAAAAGGCAGAAGAGCTTTATGAGCGTTTTATCGGGCTCTTAAAAGAAAAAGGGATCGATGTGGCTACCGGCCGGTTCCAGGCGATGATGGATGTATCTCTTATTAACGATGGCCCTGTCACCCTCATGTTGGACAGCTCAAAGGGCTTCTAATCGAGTTTCAGTTCCTTTTGGAGGACGGTGATTCTTTTTCTTACCTCGTCCCTCTCCCTCCGATCAGCAATACCCTCTTTCAGCCTCAACTTGAGGCCGATCAGCTCCATAGATTTCCGGTGCTCCTGGCAGTTGACAATCATCGCTCATCCTTTAACTCGTGTCCATCCAGAAATGAGATAGTTTTTGCAAGATCAAGGAAGACGTCCCGCTATAGCGGGATTAACCACAGGAATACATTGGAGTATTTCGAGGATTAAAATTTGAGTCTGACGCTGAGATTGCGAAAAATAGCCATTTATGGATCGACACTAACTCAGTGCCAGAAAGGTATTCGGATCCAGCTTGATGCTGTTTTCCGGGATCTGGTATCTGTCGTTGTCCTTAAGGAGCTTCAAAAAGATGCCTGCCTGTTCCGGCTGCAACTGGATAATAATAGTGAACAGGTCATCAAATTTATCGCACGGATAAGGGATGCCCCTCTCGTTTGTTTCTGTAATATGGCGGTGAGAAAGGGCTGAGAACCATATCTCTGTCTCAAACTCCAGTGCAATTTTCTTAAGACCTTCAAACACCTCTCTTTCGGCCTTTTCAAAATCAAGGCCATCGACGATGAGGGTTTCGGGCTTGAAGTCGAGCCGTTCTGTCAGGTTTTTGAGGTTAGCCTCAAGGCGCTCAAGGTCAAAGCTCTGGTTGAGGTAAGCGAGGGTCATTCTGTTCTTCTCCATAAGGATTCTGTACTCATAGTCATCTTCTATGTTCAAGGCCTTTAGCAGGTCATAGTAGATGACGTTGTAATAGGAGGCGACTTTCTCCGGACCCTCTTCAAGAGAAATATGGACCAGTTTTTCCTGGCGAAAGATCTTGTCAAATGCGATATGAATAAGGCAGGCGGTCTTGCCAACCCCGGCCCGGGCCACAAGGACGCCTAAGTTTCCCGGTCCTAACCTCTGGTGAGATGATTTTTCCAAGATCCTTAGCGGACTTACCGAAATAAAATCTTTCACGATTTCTTCTCTCCTTTGGATTTCTTCCTTAGGTTTGATTTTAGCTCCTCTGACAGGGATTCAGGGACTTTCGAATATTTTTGAAACTCCATGGTAAATTCCGCCCTTCCCTGGGTAAGAGACCTGAGCACGGTGGCATAACCGAACATCTCTGCCAACGGAACCTCAGCATCGATGGTGGTAAAATTCCCGTCCTCAGTGGTACTTGTGATCAGTCCCCGGCGTTGATTTATTGAGCCCATTATGTTTCCCTGAAACTCGGAAGGGCCTTCCACCGACACCTTCATGACCGGCTCAAGGATAACCGGTTTGGCTCTCATATATGCCTGCTTGAAGGCCCCGATGGCCGCTTGGGTAAAGGCTAACTCTGACGAATCCACACTGTGGGATTTACCGTCATTCACGGTGATCTTCATCCCGGCAACCGGAAAGCCTAGAGTAAGTCCTTTTTTGAGACAGGACTGAAACCCCTTGTCCACGGAAGGGACATATTCAGTGGGGATAACGCCGCCCTTTATTTTATTGACAAACTCATAGGCAGCCTCTTCAGATGGCTCCATGAAACCTGCAACCCTGCCAAACTGGCCGGAACCACCCGTCTGCTTTTTGTGAATATAGTCAAAGTCCGCATGTTTAGTGATGGCCTCCCGGTATGCAACCTGGGGTATACCGGTAGCGACCTCGGCATTAAACTCTCTTTTCATTCGCTCCACATAGACCTCCAAATGGAGCTCTCCCATTCCGGATATTATGGTTTCACCCGATTCCTTATCCACATAGGACTTAAAGGTAGGATCTTCTCTGATAAACCGGTTTAAGGCCTTTGACATGTTGTTCTGAGATTTATTGTCTTCCGGGGTAATGCTTAACGAAATTACAGGCTCAGGCACAAACATGGAAGACATACTGTAGTTCATGCCCCCGCTGGTGAAGGTGTCTCCGGAATAACATTCCACACCGAAGAGCGCCACGATATCGCCTGCACGGGCTGATGTCAGGTCCTCCATCTGGTCTGCGTGCATCCTCACAAGGCGGCCCACCTTGATCTTTTTCCCAGTCCGGGTAATGATGATGTCGTTTCCCTTGCTGATTGAACCCTGATATACCCTGAGATAGGTTAACTGCCCGTAGGGTGTTACCTCCAACTTAAACGCCAGGGCCACCACCGGCTTATCCGGGTCGATCTCAAGGGAGATCTCGGTTTCATCCCTGTCAATATCAAGGGCGACATTTTTTACATCCATGGGCGATGGGAGGTATCTGTTTACTCCATCGAGTACGGCCTGAACTCCGATGTTCTTGTAAGCCGAGCCTAAAAATACAGGGGTCAGTTGTCTTGAGATAGTCCCCTCTCGCACTGCTTTATAGATGAGATCCGAGGTAACATTCTCCTCGAAAATGGACTCCATGAGATCATCTGAAAACATGGATGCCGCATCCAACATCTCTTCTCTTCTGGCTAAGGCCTCATCAATGATGGTATCGGGGATCTCATCGACCCTGATCTCATCACCATTGGGTCCTTCAAAGTAGAGGGCCTTCATGGAGACGAGATCAACCACCCCGGAGTGTTTGGATTCAAGACCTATGGGTATCTGCATGAGAATAGCGTTATGGTTCAATTTTTGACGCAATTGATCCACGACCTTGTAAGGATCGGCGCCGGACCGGTCACATTTATTGATAAAAGCGATTCGTGGGACCTGGTACCGCTTCATCTGCCGGTCAACCGTGATCGACTGTGATTGGACCCCCCCGACGGAACAGAGTATCAGGACTGCTCCATCCATGACCCTTAAAGCCCTCTCCACTTCAATGGTAAAATCCACATGTCCGGGTGTGTCGATAATATTTATTTTGTGCCCTTTCCATTCGCAGTGGGTGGTGGCGGAGGTAATGGTGATCCCGCGCTCCTTTTCCAACTCCATGGAGTCCATTGTAGCGCCCACCCCATCTTTACCCTTGACCTCATGAATGGCAAAGATCCGCTTGGTGTAGTACAATATCCTTTCCGTAAGGGTTGTTTTACCTGAATCGATGTGTGCGCTGATACCGATATTTCTTAAATTTTGAATTTCATCCACCGTCTGAAAAACCTCGTTAAATGTTAGTTTTTGGTTGCGGGTTTTTTCAATAGTCAATAGTCAATAGTCAATCCAAAAGATCACCCTTGTCCACAATTAAAAAGAGGACCTGCGTGTACAGATCCTCTTTATTTATGACGACGGTCTGGAATATAAGTCATCAATAATCAATAGTCAATAATCAATAGTCAATTAAAAAGGGTATGCCTCCAGATCTATAATCCTGTCGGCTATGGCCCTCTTGAGACTGACACCGTCAATGGGCTGATAACGGGCCAGCTTTTTGATACCGGCTAACTGGGTGCGAAGCATATCACCCTCTTCCACATAGGCGATGACCTTCTTGGCCCAGGCTTCTATCTGAGGAATAATATCATCCACATAGGACTTGACCGCAGCTATATGATATTTTGCCTTTTCTTCCCCGTCCTTGTCAATGATTTTAATGGCCCTCAAAAGACCGCTCTCCATGGCAAAGATCTCGATAATGATATCCGCAAGTACCGCCAATACCTCTTGTTCCTTTGCCAGGTTCTGCCCAAACTTCTGGGCGGCTATACCGGCCACCATGAGACCGATCTTCTTGCTCATCTTCACCATATGTTCCTGGAGTGCAAGTGGTGTATCCGGCAACTGCACCGAGAGAGGTGAGTAGGTCATCAGTTCTCCGGCAATGGCCTGGGCAGCGGGGAGTAGATTGAGCCGGCCTCCTAAGGCCCTCCGCATCATGGTCCCGGGGACAAGCATCCTGTTGATTTCATTGGTTCCTTCCCAGATACGGTTGATTCTGGAATCCCTGTAATACCTCTCAGCAGGATATTCTGAGCAAAACCCATATCCGCCGAGTATCTGGACATACTCATCAACACAGTAATCAAGGACCTCGGAACCAAATACCTTGGTTATGGAGCATTCCGGGGCATACTCCTCGATTACCTTAATTTTCTCTGCACCGCTCTTCTTGGCATCGGCATCTAAGGTTGCAAGCTTGTCATCGAACATGCCGGCCAGACGGTACATCATACTATCACTCATATAAGTCCTGATTGCCATATTGGCCAACTTGGTCTTGATCATGCCAAATGAGCTGATCGGGACCTTGAACTGTATCCTGCCGTTTGCATATTTCACGGCCTCTGTCACACATGCCTTGCATCCCCCCACTGCGGACGCGCCCAATTTCCAGCGGCCGATATTGAGGCTGTTAAAGGCTATCTTATGACCTTTTCCAATTTCAAAGAGTACGTTTTCAACCGGGACCTGGGCATCTTCGAGGATAAGCGGCCGGGTGGAGGATCCGTGCATCCCCATCTTTTTCTCTTCTTTGCCTGTAGAAACACCAGGGAAGTCCTTTTCAACGATAAAGCCTGTGAATTGTTCGCCATCAACCTTGGCGTAAACGATGAAGCTGGTGGCATAACCCGCGTTGGTGATAAACATCTTCTCCCCGTTGAGGATATAATACTTTCCGTCTTCAGAGAGAACGGCCTTTGCCTTGGCGTTCAGGGCGTCTGTGCCTGACCCTGATTCAGTAAGGCAATATGCCCCGCACCACTCGCCGGAGGCTAATTTGGGGAGGTACTTGCTTTTCTGCTCGTCATTGCCGAAATAGACTATAGGGAGGGTACCGATCCCGGTATGGGCGCCGTAGACCACCCCGAAGGCAGCGGCAGTACCCATGGCCTCGGCCACAATAGTGGTGCTGACCTTGTCCAACCCTAAGCCTCCGCAATCTTCCGGGACATCTGTGCCAAGGAGCCCCAACTCCCCGGCCTTCCCTAAGAGAGAGAGGACCAGTTCGTGATCCTTTTCTTCCAACTTATCGATATTGGGATAAATCTCTTTTTCAACAAAGTCCTTGGCTGTCTCAAGGATCATACTGTGTTCATCGGTGAAATCCTCAGGAGTAAATACCTCCTCAGGGGCCACGTCCGTGATCAAGAACTCTCCCCCTGCAAAAATCCTGTTATCTCCCATTTTTATCTCTCCTTTCTCAATCTCCCACTCATCCAATCGTGATTTCGTGACACGTGACTCGATGGTTTTCCATTAGCCATTGGTCAATATTCAATATTCAATTTTCTCAGTAGTCTTCAATCTCAAAGATCCCTGCAGCGCCCATACCGAAACCGATACACATTGAGACCAGGCCCCACCGCAGTTTTCTCTCCTGCATCTCATAAATTAACTGGGTGGTCAGCTTTGCCCCTGTACAGCCCAACGGATGGCCTAAGGCAACAGCCCCGCCGTTCACATTGGTGATCTCTTCATTGATCCCAAGCTCCTTGATACAATAGATGGCCTGTGCCGCAAATGCCTCGTTTAGTTCGATCAACTCCATCTGATCGAGGGTCATCCCTGCGATCTTGAGGACCTTGGGAATTGCCACGGACGGCCCTACGCCCATCACTTCAGGCTCGCATCCCTCGGCTGTATGGTACCTGAAGGTGGCCATCGGTTTGAGCCCCAATTCCTTGGCCTTTTCCTTTGACATCAACACCACCCCTGCCGCAGCGTCACTGGTCTGTGAAGAGTTACCGGCCGTGACGGACCCATTCGGTTTAAACGCCGGGCGAATCTTGGAAATACCCTCTTTGGTCGTCCCTGGGCGCATTCCCTCGTCAGTATCAAAAATAAACTCCTCATATTCAAAATGCCCGTTAGGCAGTTGCTTTTGCCTTTTTATTGTCAAGGGGACAATCTGGCTCTTGAAACGCCCCGCTTTGATAGCCGCTTCAGCCTTCTGCTGGCTTCTGGCGCCAAATTCATCCTGCTCGTCCCGGCCGATATTGAAACGTTCGGCCACATTTTCTGCGGTGAGACCCATGCCCGTAAAGGCGCCCGGTCTCATCTCCACCAGGGCCGGGTTCGGATACATCATACTCCCGCCCATGGGGATCTGGCTCATGCTCTCCACACCGCCGGAAATCACAACATCGGCAAACCCACACATGATTTTTTCAGCCCCGATGGCAATGGCCTGAAGCCCCGAAGAGCAGAACCTGTTAACGGTCATTCCGGGAATTCTATCCGGCCAGCCCATGGACATCACCAGGACTCTCCCTAAGTTGAGACCCTGTACTGACTCCGGAAAAGTGCATCCGATAATTACATCGTCGATAAGCATCGGGTCTAAATCTCCGGCCCTTTTTAAGAGATCCCCCAAGACAGTACAACCCAGATGCTCAGGTCGGGTATCCTTTAATATTCCTCGAGGGGCCCTTCCGACTGCCGTCCTGCAGGCGGCAACAATTACGGCTTCTTTCATGATATCTTCCTCCCTTATCATTTATCATCTGTCATTTGTCATCTGTCATTTGCAGACAGTGAAATGCCAAATTGGGAATAGTAAATGTTCAGTGATTTAATTCCTAAGCGGCTTGCCCGTAGTCAGCATATGCTGAATCCTGGCCTGGGTATTGGGATCGCCACACAAGCTCAAGAAGGCTTCCCTCTCCAGATCCAAGAGATATTGTTCTGTTACCTTTGTGTCGGGCAATACATTCCCGCCGCAGAGGACATATCCCACCTTGGTAGAGACCGTTAGGTCATGATCGGTAATAAAGTCTGATTCGTGCATGGTCCAGAGGGCCAATTTGATAAAGGAAAAGGTGTTTTCACCGGCTACCCGTATCTCATCCTTAGGCCGTGGTGGGACATAACCCTCTATATTCATAGCCTGAACGGTCTTTTTTGCGTCTTCTATGAGGTAGTCCCGATTCACTGTCATCTGGTCTGTCGGTCTCAGATAACCGAGTTTAACCGCCTCTTGTCCCGAGGTGGATACTTTGGCCATGGCAATCGTCTCAAAGGCCCTGGCAATAAAGGGCATCATCTCGATCTGTTTCGGGTAGAGCCCTCCCTTTTGAACCTCGAAAAGGTGCTCTGTGTTGCGGATAACCAATTCCTTACATCCACCTCCGGCAGGAATCACGCCTACCCCCACTTCCACAAGACCCATATAGGTTTCTGCGGAATAGCGCACGCGATCTGCAGCCATGCACACCTCACAACCTCCACCCAAGGCCATTCCGGCGGGGGCGGCCACAACCGGTTTGTCCATATATTTGAGTTTCATCAACGAGTCCTGCAATGACTTGATAGACCAATCGAGATCGTCCCACTCTTCTTCCTGTGCTGCAAACAGGACCATCGGCAGGTTCGCCCCAACGGAAAAGTTGGTACCATGGTTGGCAATTACCAGGCCTTCAAAATCCTTGCCCACAATATCTGATGACTTGTGAATCATGGCAATGATATCATCGCCAATTGCGTTCATCTTGGCGTGAAATTCCAGACAGGCTACACCGTCACCGATATCGATAAGTGAAGCGCCCGTGTTTGCAGCCACTTCCTTTTTCTGATCCTTGAGAGAAGGCAAAAGGATAATGCCCGGCTTGGTCGGCACCTCTTTGTAATCCTTGGAAGGGATATCATAAAAATATAGGCCCCCGGTCTCCTTTTTGTAAAATGACTCCTTCCCGTCAGAAAGCATCTCGTCAACCCATGCGGGGATCTCGTAACCGGCCTCCTTCATCTTGGTAACAGATTTACCAAGGCCTATGGCATCCCACGCTTCAAATGGGCCTAACTTCCGGGCAAAGCCCCATTTCAACGCATTATCAATATTAACTATATCATCGGCGATTTCAGGGATCCGGTTGGCAGAATAGATAAGGGTCTCTGCAAGGGTCTTGAAGGTGAACTGGCCTGCCGTATCTTTTGCGTAGAAAAGGGATTTGATTTTTTCGCCTGTGCCGGAGATGTTTTTGGCTGCCTCTAATGAGGCAAATTTCACCTTCTCCTGCGGTGTATGTTCCAGTGTTTTGTAATCAAGAGAAAGGATCACCCGCTTCCCTTCACTGTCCTTGCTCTTTTTGTAAAAGCCCTGTTTGGTCTTTTCGCCCAGGAGCTTTTTTTCAAGCATTGCTGAAATGAACTCGGGGGCCTTAAACATCTCACGTCTTTCATCATCAGGGGTCCCTTCGTACACATTGTCTGCCACATGAAGGAGCGTATCAAGACCGACCAGATCCGCGGTTCTGAAGGAAGCGCTATTGGGATTCCCCACTATAGGCCCGGTAAGCTTGTCTACTGCTTCGACGGTCAGGCCTAATTCTATCATGGCATTGATGCCTGAAAACATGCTGAATGTACCGATTCGATTGGCCACAAAATTAGGGGTGTCCTTGGCATAGACGATGCCCTTGCCAACCATCTTTTCGCAGGTTTCGGCTAAGATATCCACCACTTCAGGAAGGGTGTCTGGTCCCGGGACTATCTCTAAGAGCTTCATATATCTCGGCGGATTGAAAAAGTGGGTAATGGCAAAATATTTCCTAAACTCCTCTGAGCGGCCTTCGCACATCTCTTTAGCCGGTATTCCCGATGTGTTGGAGGTAATTACGGTTCCGGGTGTCAAAACTGATTCAATCTTTTCAAAAACACTCTGCTTGATGTCTAATCTCTCCACTACCACTTCTATGATCCAGTCAACTCCCTTCAGCAGATCGAGATCGTCTTCCAAATTTCCGATGGAAACAAGCTTGGCATTCTCAGGGATATAGAAGGAGGCGGGCTTCGACTTTAAGGCGCCCTGCAGTCCATTCTGGCCAAACTTATTCCTGAAATTGCTGCTTTCCGCTGTAAGCCCCTTTTTCTTATCGCCCTCTGTCAGTTCAGGGGGAACAATATCGAGCAGGACTGTTTCGATCCCCACATTGGCCAACTGGGCCGCAATGGTGGCTCCCATTACCCCGGCCCCGATTACTCCGGCCTTTTTAATTTTTTTGTCCATAGACACCTCCTTAATCAGTGATCTTGGATTGCGATTTCTGGGTTTCGGTTTTGGTCATGTCATTATTCAGGGATAATCTAAAATGATCGGTTAAAGGCTCAAGGTTGATGGTCTCGTAAAAAGCCTCCAAGGCCGTCACTCCCGCGAAGCTTGTCCTCGATTCCGATCGGGGAGCGGGAGTCTATAAGCAGTTGATTTTCCTGGATTCCCGTTTTCACGGGAATGACGAAAACGGGTGTTTTTTGACTTTTTACGAATTCGTCAAGGTTATAGGTTGAAATTATTTATTAAGGAATCGATAAGGAGTTACATATCTTTCTTTTGGCTCAAACTATTCTCAAAAAATGAATGAACTTTCATTCATTTTTTGAGAATAGTATTGCCAAAATGCGAAGTCAAGCGTTTTTTTGATAAAAAACGAACAAACAAAACCCTTGGATTGATGATTTATGATTGTCGATTGACGATTGTTGGAGCGTAGCAGAAGTCCCGCTTTGCCCAGATTGATGGCAGGGAAAAATTAGGATTTGGGAAATGTGGGGGTCAGGAATTGATTGCGCCGCATCGGTCTAAAAATCCAGCCAGATCCTCATCCTTTCTGATTCCTAAGCGTGTCAAGGCAAAATCATACCGGATCGGGTCATCAGGGGCTAATTTTCGAAATGCGCGGGTAATTTCTATGGCAGTCCGCATGTTTGCGTTTCTCCGATTGGTCAGATTTAGGAGGAGAGAGGCTCGGTGCATGTGTATGTCTAAAGGGATGATCAGTTTTGATGGGGGCACCATGTGCCACCCCCCAGGGTCTACCCGGTCCTCCCGTACCATCCAACGCAAAAAGAGGTTTAATTTCTTGCAGGCACTCCCCTTTTGGGGGAGGGGGAGAAGAGAGTTTGTCCGGCCTTCAAAGGGATGGGTGAGTTCATCCACAAAAGAGGTTAACCCTGGAAGAACTGTTTCGTCACCCTCGCTATATTTGTCTGAAAAACAGGCGCCCAGGGAGCCATACTGTCTGATTACACGCTTCATTCCGATAAGCATCAGAGCTACCTCTTCGCCAGTGCTGAATCTGTGTTTGAAGTTGTGAAAAATTTTATGAAGAGACCGGTTCGATGAGGATTTCAGAAATGCATGAGGGGAGGGCCCCATCTCTCTGAGGACAGATGATACGCTTTTCAGGATTTGGGCCACCCGGCCGTATGCAAGCGATGAGGCTATGATCCCGACCGTTTCACGATCTTTCAGATCGGGGTACTCGTATAGATATTCAAGGGGGTCAGGATGGACCCATTGACGTGAATTATAATGATGGTAAAGCTGTTCGAGATGATACCTTACCACGTTATGTCGCATTCCGGACCGACGATTTCGAGGAGTTCGGAGAAAATAGTATTAAGGTTTATTACGCCTACGATTTTTCCTTCCCTGTGGATCAATTGCTGGCGGACATCTTCTTTGAACATGACGTAAATGGCCTGGTTTATTTTGTCCTCTTCTATTAATACTGATTCGATAAGAGGATTCATGACATCTCTTACCTTCTTGTGGGCCTCCTGTTTGACTAATTCACAAAAGGTGTTGGTAAGCCATTCAAAATGTTCCTGAAAATCACTGACCTCCTCGGCAACTTCCAATGCCCGTGATGAGAGCATTGCGTGATAGGCCTTTGAGACCTCCGGCGCCTTGGCAGGTTCGGGAACTAAACTCCTGATGAGATCATACATGGACAACTTGCCCACAATTTTATCATCACCGTCAATGACAAAAAGTGTTTTGTGAAAACTACCTGTGCCTTGGTTCTTTAATGTTTCATAATTTCTTTTCAAAATGCTCAAAGCGTCACAAAGCTGAGAATCGATATCTATCTTATCGTACTCTTCGATAGGCACCATAATATCCTTGACCTTTTTTTCTTCTGCCATACCCACATCTCTCCTTTATTATCTTTGAGTAAAAATCAACCCCATCCGCAGACCCGCCTGCCACTGCGAGGCACAAGCGGGCAGGTTACGCAGATCAACGCAGATTATTAAATTCCTCAATCCCTATATCATTCTCCCCTGAACCTCAAGGGCTTTTTTTGCAGTTTTGAATTAGGCTACGGAGCCTCCGTCCACAGTAATGATTTCACCGGTAACAAAATCGGACATACCTGATGCTAAAAAGAGTACTGTGCCTACTACATCCTCTGTCTCTGCGATCCGGCCCATGGGGATGGTATTTGTGATTTCCTTTAGCAGTGATTCGTTGCTCCAGAAAGGCTGGCTGAATTGTGTTTTCACCACGGATGGGGCCACACCGTTGACATTTATACGATCCTGTGCCAGTTCCACGGCCAAGACCTTGGTGAGCATTTCTACACCGGCCTTTGCCACGCAATATATCCCCATACCCATTGCAGCCTTTCGCGCGGCAATGGAGCTGATGTTGATGATTTTGCCTTGTCCGGCCTTTTTCATCAATCTCACCCCACCTGCAGAGACCAAAAAAGTTCCCTTTAGATTTGTTGTGATAATCTTGTCCCACAGGCCTTCATCTGTTGCGATTACAGACGGGGTCAGGATATTCATGCCCACATTATTCACGAGGATATCCAGCCTGTCAAACCGGTCCTCAATCGCCTTAAACATGGCCGTCACCTCGTCTGAGCGGCCCACGTTTGCCACGAAAGCGGTAATATTCATCCCCTTTTGACGAAGATCTTCCACTGCCTGATCCAGATTATTCTGTTTTCGTCCGCAAATGATTACCTCAGCCCCCTTTTCGGCCATGGCCATGGCAATCGCTTTGCCCAATCCCCGGCTCCCCCCGGTCACCAATGCCACTTTTCCTGTCAAATCTATCGTATTCATCTCACCCTCCTTTTTTTTGGGAACTGAAACACAAAAATCGGAAAAAGTCAAATCTAGTGCCCATCCATAAATGGCTATTTTCCGCAATCTCTGCGTCAGATTCAGATTTTAATCCTCGAAATACTTCAATATATTCCTGTGGTTAAAATCCTCATCTTTCTTGACCTTGCGAAAACTATCTCATTTCTATATGGACACTACCTAACTAAATTACGGCTTTTCCCTTGACTGCTACTCCGCAACTCCATATTTTATGAGGCAATCTGGCATGAGCCATTACCTATTTGACATCGGACTTTGGACTTCAGACTTTAGTCACTTACTATGACCATTAGACGCATACTCATACTCATACCAACGCTTGTCATACTCTTCCTGCTTCAGTCTTATCTCTGGGTCCCAACCTATGAGGAACAGACAAAGGGGAACCCCAATCGCCTCCACGAATATATTACGGCATCCACGGGAGATGCCACCTCCCTGAATCCGATAATCTCGTCGAATAGCACCAGCAGCCAGATAGAATCCCTCGTCTTTGATAGCCTCCTTGATCGTGACGAAGAACTCCGTTTTAGGGGCCGACTTGCCACCTCCTGGGAGATCTCTGAGGAGGCCTATTTTTATCTGAATCCCCAGGCAGTGATACCGGGTGTCGGTAGTGCAGACGCCGAAGGGGTGGTCCGGATTCTTCGTGAAGCAAAAAAGGGAGGGACGGGTCTGGATCCGGGATTGAAGGCTACCTTAAACCGTATCAAAGAGATTATGATAATACCTCCTGAGAAGGTAGTGGAGACCAGACATTATAAAGCAGCCAAAGAAGACAAGGAAGAAAAAGAGATAGAGGTGATAATTCAAGCCCCCACCCGGATCAAATTAACCCTTACTGAAGTGGATCAAGACCTATTCATAAATCTTTCAAAGATCTTAGGCAATGATTACTTTGTATCCTTTGATGGTATCCAGAACCTTAAAACTGACCCTTTGGTGGATAAAAAGAGGTTGGCCGCCTACGCCAAAGAATACCTTCCGGCCATTGAGCATAATCCTGTTATCATCTTTCATCTGAGGCCGGATGTCAGGTTTCATGATGGCCATATTTTTGGTGCCCGAGATGTCAGGTTTACCTACGAAGCCATCATGGACCCCAAGAACCTCTCACCGCGCACTTCCGACTATGAACCGATAAAGGGAGTAGAGGTAATTGATCCCCTGACTTTGCGTATAGTTTATAAGAGGCTCTACTCCCCGGCCCTCGGCACATGGGGCATGGGAATACTCCCGGAGCATATCCTCAACCCGGAGGCCCTCAGAAAAGAGGCGGCGCTTCTCGGCAAAGATCCTGACAAGTTTTCCATGCGACAGAGCGCGTTTGACCGCCACCCCATGGGATGCGGCCCTTTTGTCTTTAAGGAATGGAAATCAGATCAGTTCATTGATCTAAACCGGTTTGAAGATTACTGGGAAGGATCACCCCACTACAAGCGATATGTCATGCGTATCATCCCGGATCTCCTGACCCAGGAGATGGAATTCTATGCCGGGACCTTGGACAGCTACCAGGTGCAGCCCCATCAGGTGGAACGTCTCAAAAAGGATCCCAGGTTCCAAAGCTTCTCAGGCACATCCTTTGGATATACCTACATAGGATACAACATGCGGAGGGCGCCCTTTAATGATGTAAGGGTAAGAAGGGCGCTGGGCATGGCCATAGATGTGAATAAGATAATCGACTACGTTCTGTATAACCAGGGGGAGAGGATTACCGGTCCTTTCCCAAAACAGACCGATTACTATGATCATAAAGTTCAACCTCTTCCCTATGATCCCAAAGGAGCGCTTGATCTCTTAAGAGGGGCTGGCTGGCTGCGCAACAGGGAGGGCTGGCTGGAAAAGGATGGTAAAAGACTGGAATTTACTTTGATTACCAATAGCGGGAATGACATCCGCAAGGCCATTTTGGCCATTGCCCAGGACGGCTGGAAACAGATCGGCGTAAATGTCCGCACCGATATATTAGAGTGGTCGGTATTTATCCAGGAGAGGGTGCATAAGTTGGATTTTGATGCCCTGATCTTAGGCTGGGTCATGGGCATTGATCCTGATCTATATCAGATATGGTACTCCAGCCAGACCCATCCCTATCAGCTCAATTTCGTGGGTTTCAAAAACAGAGAGGCTGATGATCTTATTATCAAGATACGGCAGGAGTACAATCATGAAAAACAGGTCGAATTCTGCCACAGACTCCATAAAATAATTGCCCGTGAACAGCCCTATACCTTTCTCTATGTGGGCAAGTGGACAGCGGTTTTAGATAAGCGAATCGTTATAAAGGATTTTGATGATGACGGGATTATGCTCTATAAAAAGATCAAGCCCACAAAGACCGGAGATTACACTTTCCACTTCAACAGATGGTTAAAAATTCCCGAGATGCCCCAGTTTTTTAATTGATGATTGTTGATTGAGGTTGCGGGTTACGGGTTGTGGGTTACGAGTTACGGGTTACGAGTTGCGGGTTATCCCGCTGAAGACGAGATTTCCGCTTCGCTACAACAAGCATCAAGTAACCAGTACCCAGCATCCCGTATCCAGTATCCAGTATCAAGTATCAAGGAACGAGCCATGTTTTCATTTATCGGACGAAGCATTGTACAGAAGATTATTACCCTATTTTTTGTATCTGTGGTCTCCTTTCTGATCATCCATCTCGCACCTGGCGAACCGAGTCAGGTGGATCCGATGAATCCCAAGTTTACGCCTGAGATGGTGGAACGATTCCAAAAGGAATTCCATTTAGATAAGCCCCTTTATATACAGTACCTCTATTTCTACAGAGATCTGTTCACCGGAAAGATTGTTTCATGGAAGGACAGCCAGTCTGTACTGACAAAGATATGGGAACGATTCCTGAACAGCCTCCCCCTGTTTATTGTTGGGACTATCCTTACCTGGACCCTTTCCTTTCCCGTTGGAATCCGCTCGGCCATTTTCAGAGGTGGGATATATGATAGGAGTGCCACCTTTGTTTCCTATCTTCTTATATCGATCCCCGGCTTCTTTTTTGCCTACATCCTGATTATTCTTGTGGTCACGACTCTCCATGTGCCGGTAATAGGGATGGAAACCTTCGGGCTCGGGGCTTCCTCCTGGGGGAATACGCTAATGGACCGGGTCTGGCACCTCCTGATCCCATCTGTATTGGGCGCCACTGGCGGTATAGCGGTCCTTTCCAGGTACGTACGGAGCCAGATGCTCGAGGTGGAAGGACAGGATTACGTGAGGACCGCCAAGGCCAAAGGGCTCCCGCCGGAGCAGGTCCATTACAAACACGCACTTCGCAATGCCCTGCTGCCTTTTGTGACCATGTTTGGATTGATCCTGCCGGGTCTGATCGGGGGGTCGGTCATAATCGAATCCATCTTTTCCTGGCCCGGTATGGGGAGGATGGCCTATGAGGCTATCCTCGCAAGGGATTATCCGGTCATACTGACCGTCAATTTCGTTGCAGCAGTGCTTGTCCTCGTCGGCACCTTTATTTCAGATCTCCTCTATCTCGTTGTAGACCCGAGAATACGACTTTGAAATTGAATATTGAATATTGAAGATTGAATATTGACCAATAACGAATAACCCGCAACTCGTACCCCGTAACCCGTAACTCGCAACCCGCAACCAGTGTTAAAGGCGCAAGGCGTTAGGCGCAAGGAACTCAACCAGTATCCAGTATCCAATGACCAAATACAAATGATAGATGACAAATGACAAATGATAACTTATTAGAATCCCCCTTAGCCCCGAAACAGACACGTTTGCAGGAGCTGTGGGAACTGTTCAGACAAAACAG
>Ga0222626_1000824_pt1 | contig 15817 bp, 8 predicted proteins | sample AntAcemetageno91_FD_179862 | JGI IMG/M metagenome (GOLD analysis project Ga0222626, IMG submission 179862) | Saline water microbial communities from Ace Lake, Antarctica - #91 | ecosystem: Environmental > Aquatic > Non-marine Saline and Alkaline > Saline | place: Antarctica: Ace Lake | collected...
TAGAATTCAACAACTTTAGCTCACTTTAGATCACTTCAAACTTTAGTTCACTTTACTGTCGCGACTAATTAGATACGATAAAAACAGACGATTCGTAATAGCCTCCCCAAAATTCGATATAATCAGTTTATATCTTATCTTTTTTTCTGTAAACAGTTCCATGAAAAAGGGCAATTATATCATTGGTTTCGTTTGTCACACGGATGTCATAGGTTGCGAGTTTTGGATTTATTGAGACTTCTTTCGCCTCGGCAAATAATGTTCCTCCGGAAGCCGCTTTTAAGAAAGAGATACTCGCGTTGATGGCCAAGGCAACTGTTTTGTGAGAATTTGAAGCAACGGCAAACGCCAGATCTGCCAGGGAGAATATGGCCCCGCCATGAGCGATGTTGATGCCGTTTAAATGATGGTCTTTAATTTCCATCTTAGCTTTTGCCCGTCCTTTGGATACTTCTAACAGTTCGATACCGAGATGTTCGGCAAACGTATCATTTTTAAAAAAATTCTTAACATCTTCCATTATGAGTTTCCTTTTATTTTTATATTGAAAATCTGGTCTTCTGGTACAGGTCAAAGTTTTCAGGCTCTGCCTAAAGAATTGCTACAAGAGTTTGAAGTGAACTAAAGTTTGAAGTGAACTAAAGCCCGCCCTGGTGCGACTCGTCCATGTATGTTGATATCGGCTATACATCATTGCAAACCTGCCTTTTTGAATATAGCGTATTGGTGATCGGTCTGGGCCAGGGTTAAGGAATTCTGTCAATTATATAAAATCAGCGGAGCGAAGCGACACCATAACTTTAGGCACTTTAGATCACTTTAGACACTTTTAACTTGTAGGGTTTTAACTAAAACAGCCCCTTTCAGGGGCAAAACAAAGCCTGGTCATTTGTGCCGGGATTTTTTATTTTTTGACAAATTCGATTCCAGAACAATCAAAGCGTCCACGGCAATACCTTTACCTTCTGAGATTATTACCGGATTAATATCGATCTCCTTAATGATGTCGTGCTCTATTCCGATCCGTCCTACCTGAATGAGGATGTCTCCCAACTGGTCCAAATCTGCGGCGCCCATTCCGCGAATATTTTCCAAAATCCTTTGGCCCCGAATTTCTTCCATCATATCCCGGGCATCTCTTTTATCCAGCGGTGCCAGGCGAAAGGCAACATCCTCAAGGATTTCCGTAAATATTCCGCCAAGGCCGAACATGACCGACGCCCCGAACTGGCGATCGCGGATCATGCCCATTACCAATTCCCGCTGCCCTTTAACCAATTCCTGGACCAATACGGCACCGCCGGCTCCGTTCAAAACCGCCATAATCTCCTTAAAGGCAATGTTAGCCTCATGGTCATTTCTGATATCCACACGGACCAGATTCTGTTCGGTTTTATGGGAAATATCCTCTGAGCAGCCTTTTAAAACCAGAGGATACCCGATTTCATTTGTTGCCCGGATCAACTCGCTTTCCGCAGTCACTAAAAATTCTCTGGTAACCGGGATTTGATATGCGGATAGAATCTGTTTGGACTCATATTCCGAAAGCACGGTCCTATTTTGACTCATTGCGGTTTCTAAAATTTTCTTTGGAGATGTCATGGGTGACGATTTCCTATCTAATGCCCATCCATAAAGGGTCTTTTTGCCCAATCTTAAGCGTTATGCTCAAAAAATAATCCTCGGAATATCAACTATATGCCTGCGGTTATTTTTTTCGCATGCCTTGATCTTGAACAAAAATCCTCATTTATGGATGGACACTATCTATCCTTCCAGTAATTCCGATTTTTTCGCAAAGCCTGAACACTTTCCACCGGATCATTAAAAACCGGAAACGGACTGATTTTTTTGTATGCTTCAATATACTGGCGTTCAGAAAGAAAGCTCAGTGCGATGGGCTTGTTACAAGCGTTCATGGTTTCATCTAAAAAATTCAGCAACTGCTGAGTGTTGTCGCTTCCCTGGCCTAACAATTTGGCAATTCCCGGATCATAGAACAACGCCAGCACCATTCCATCAATATGATCCAGTTTCAGGCAGTGTTCTACCGCAAAAGCCAACCCCTCAATGCTATGCACATCGCCGAAGTCCATGGGGTTTGACATACGGATCACACCGCCCCGTCGAAAACTCTCGATTTTATCCAGAAGTTCACGGGGCAGGGAAGGGCATTCAAAACCGTATTCTTCGCAGGCATCCCCGAGAATTACGGAAAACCCTCCGGATAAAGAAATTACCGCCAGGCGGTCACCGGCAAGCGGGGGAAGCTGCAGAGATTTTGCGCAGAGGATCATTTCCCGGATGCTTTTTACGCGCACGATACCCGCCTGTCGAAAGGCGCCCGTTACAATTCGATCGTTATTTGAAAGCGCTGCCGTATGAGATTTGGCGATTTGGGCGGATGTTTCGCTGACATTGGATTTAAAAACAACAATGGGCTTTCCGGCATTCCGGGCCAGATCAGTCAATTTGCGCCCATCTTCAATGCTTTCCAGATGCAAATGTATCTGTTGCGTGTCTTCATCACTCATAAGATATTCCAGGTAATCAATTTCATTCAGATCCAGTTTGTTTCCGATGCTGATGACCTTGGAAAATCCCAGATATTCCTCGGAGTATAAATGAGCGGCCTGGACGGTTAAGCCGCCGCTCTGGGTTACCAGACTGATAGGCCCTTTTTTAAACCGTTTGGGCCGCAGAGGATTAAAGGGAGTGCATAGGCCCGAATTGGTGCAGATCACGCCGATACAGTTGGGGCCGATCAATCGAATTCCGTGACGCTTGACCACGGCAAGCATATCTTTCTCAAACCGGTTTTCTTTTCCGGAATATTCCCGAAACCCTGCGGTGGAAATAATGGCGTGTGAAATTCCTTTCCGGCCGCAAATATCCAATGTTTCGGCCACATAGGTCGCCGGAATCAGAATCACCGCCAAATCAATACCCACGGGCAACGCATCGGGTTCCGTGATGATGTTTTGGCCGTTGACCGAGCCGGGGTTTCTTCCCACCGGGAAAATTTCCCCTTTAAATCCCATTTCCAGGCAGTTGGAAACAATATTTTTTGCCAGGTTTCCCAGGTTGTCTGCTACACCAAAAACGGCAATGCTTGATGGGTAGAAAAATTTTTTCATATGAAGTTCCAATGGGTGCATTATCAGTTTGTTAATTGCTATCCAAGACTTTTTGGTGTCAGGTTTCAGGTGTCAGGTCTGGCGATTCCTGACACCTGAAACCTGATTGCAAGGCTTTCGCTCAAAAAATGAATAAGTTAATGGGTGAAAACCATTTTAACAAATCGGTAATGCTTCCGTTCCAATTGGGGCGAAGCCCCTATGTTTTGTGGTTCTTTATGGCTGTGGCAGATTAAATGTCAAGAAAATTATCATTTTTTTTAAAAACGACCGCGCAATGTAAAAAAAAACGGTTTCAATAATCCATTGAAACCGTTTAAAAAAAATAGTGAATGTTTGATAGTTTAAGGGTGTGAATCACGGCTGTTGGCAATATGAAAATTCATGTTCGTTTGTGCTACGTATTTAGCTTTGGGGAAAAGGTTTCAGGTGTCAGGTTTCAGGTGTCAGGGGGCATGCAGGTTTCAGGTGTCAGGTTTCAGGTGTCAGGATTAAGGGGAAAACGAGGTGACCCATAGCAATTATATGGACGTGGAGGATCTTGAGGTCTATAAAAATTAGAAATTCGGGCTCGTTACAAAGAATGCATTCGTATGTTGAATGGATTAGAGAAAACATTGGAGCGGAAAATACCAGAACGAGAACGCCGCTGGCAGTTAGCTGAGGAAACGGCAGTGTATGGCGTAACTGATGAATCGTTCCCTCAGGGCTGGCCCATTACGACTGAACATGCTTCCTGACACCTGACTTCTGCCACCTGACTTCTGACACCTGACACCTGACTTCTGCCACCTGACTTCTGACACCTGACACCTGACTTCTGCCACCTGTTTTCAGGTTATTTTATGGTGGAGCTGCTATCATTTTCCATCCAGCACTTTGCGTATGGTTAGGGCAAAATTATGCGTTACAAAAGGCTTTATTACAAAAGCGTTGATATCGAGTTCCCCGATATTTGCTTCGGATATTTTTTCACTAAAACCGGTACACAGGATAATCGGCATGTCCGGGCGGATGTCCAGGATCTTCTTTGCCAGCTTTTGACCGGTCATCTTCGGCATAGTCATGTCGGTAATCACCAGATCAAATCGGTCCGGCCCGGAACGAAACAGATCTAAGGCCTCTATAGGATTGATTTTGGTTTCAACCTCATACCCCAGTCCTTCCAGTATTCTTCCAGCCACCTTCACCAGGGTCGGCTCATCATCCACAAACAGGATGCGCTCGGTGCCGGTGGACAAGGTACCCGGTTCCCTGGCTTTTAGTTGTATTTCCTCCTCAATCACGGGGAGCATCACCTGGAATACCGTCTCTTTTCCGGCTTCACTATGGACGGTAATTTCTCCATGGCAATTCTTTACGATTCCGTGAACCACGGGAAGACCCATGCCGGTGCCTTTGCCGACTTCTTTGGTGGTAAAATAAGGCTCAAAGATTCGGTTTGCGATTTCAGGTTCAATCCCATAGCCCGTATCACTTACGGTCAGCACTACATAGCAACCCGGTTTTACATTTAAATTCTCATCCTGTTTTTCAAATTCAATATTCTTAAGGGTTACTTTCAAAACACCCCCGTACTCACCCATGGCATGGGCGGCGTTGGTGCAAAGATTCATGATCACCTGACTGATCTGTGTGGGATCGGCGAAAACCGTGTCAAATGCACATGAAATGTCCTGTGATATTTCAATGGTCGCAGGAATAGAGTGCCGAAGCAGCCTGAGGCAATCTTTCAAAATCGGGGTGATCTGCACCGGATCCCATTCAGCAAAATCTTTGCGGGAAAAACAAAGAATCTGTTGCACCACATCCGATGCTCTTAAGGAGGCCGAGCGAATGTCGTCCAAACACTCCCTTACGAGACTCTCATCCGGTACGTCATCTACGGCCACTTCCGCATTACCGATAATGATGGCAAGGATATTGTTAAATTCATGGGCGATACCGCCTGCTAATATGCCGATGGCCTCCATCTTTTGGGCTTGGTGAAGTTGCATCTCAAGTTCTCTTCTTTCTTCTTTAGCCTGTCTGCGCTCGGTGATATCAAAAAACACACCACTTACATATTCAATGGCTCCCTCAATATTACAGACGATTTGACCCCTTTCTTGTATCCAACGGATTTCACCGGTCTTGGATTTGATCCGATATTCCCTAACATATGATTTATCCGTTTTTAAGGCCCGGGTAAAGATTTCCTTTACGGATTCAATATCTTCGTCAACGATAATATCGATCCATCTCATTCTCCCGGAATTAAATTCATCAACATCATAGCCGGTTAATGACTCAATTTTTTCATCAAAAAAATCAACGGACCAGTCTTTATATCCTATGTAAACAATACTCGGGATTGTCTTTACTAACAATCTGTACTTGTCCTCACTTTCCCGAAATGCCCGGGTTGTTTGGACTCGTTCAGTGATATCGCTAATGATGATTCTACATCGGTATGAATTGCTGTCACTATCCTGAAAGACGATACTTTCCAGTCGAGCATAAAATTGGGTGCCGTCTTTTTTCTTAAATTTAAGTTCACAGATCTGCTTGGTTTTGGTTTCAAAAAGCTTTTTGCGGTGAAAATAATAAACATCCTGAGTATCACTGGTAATGAATCGAGTGAAAGGTTTGCCAATCATGAAACTTTTATTCACACCCAACAGAGCATTACTGGTGAAGTTTGCCTCCAGAATCAGCCCTTGCTCCGAAACCGTAATATACCCGACAGGGGCAAATTCGTATAAATCAGAATACCTGTTACGGGCGGCTTCCAGTTCCATTTGAGCCCGTTGCAACTCTTCGTTCTGTATTTTAAGTTCAACTTGATGAACCCGCAACTCTTCAATTAGATTTTGGATATCTTTTGGAATTATTTTTTTTACGGCTGATGAATTTTTATTAACAAATTCATCAGCCCGCTTTCGAAGTGTGTTAAGCCGTGTTGATTTAGGTTTTTGACGTTGCATGATTCATCCTCACCCGGTTGTGTTTTATTTAGTCCTGAAAAACCTGGTCCTCTGGGCGTGTTCAGAGTTCTTTGGCTCTGCCTGAAAGATCGCTGAAAAAGTTTGAAGTGAACTAAAGTTTAAAGTGAGCTAAAGCCCGCCCTGGTGCGACTCGTCCATGTATTTTGATATCGGCTATACATCATTGCAAACCTGCCTTTTTGAATATAGCGTATTGGTGATCGGTCTGGGCCAGGGTTAAGGAATTCTGGCAATTATATAAAAGCATCGGAGCGAAGCGACACCATAACCCCGGAGGAATAGGCTCCGCATTCCACAGGGTAAACTTTAGGCACTTTAGATCACTTTAGACACTTTTAACTTGTACGGCTTTAGGTAAAACAGTCCCTTTAAGGGGCAAACCAAAGCCTGGTCCTTTGGGCCAGGATTCTTTACTTTTGAGCGAAAGCCTTGCAATCAGGTTTCAGGTGTCAGGTGTCAGGAATCGCCAGACCTGAAACCTGAACACTGAAACCTGAAACCCACATTTCCCCTGACACCTGACACCTGGGATTGATGATTGATGATTGGCGATTGAAGATTGGTTGTTAGATGCCGGTTGCTGGTTGCGCGTTTCGGGTTTCGCGTTCAGTACGTTCCGGCTTTTCATCTTTAACTCGTAACTCGTAACTGTTCGTCCTGCTTTCTGTCTTCTGTCCTCTGACTTCTGACTTCTGACATCTGTCCTCTGTAACCTGACACCAAAAAGTCTTGGAAAGCTATTAACAAACTGGTAATGCTCCCATCTTAACCTTTCCCTTGGCCCAAAACCTTCCGAACCGTTATGGCCAACTCGCTAAATTTATATGGTTTTTCAAGGTATCCGGAAACGCCTATTGACCTTGATTTCTCCGCGTCCATTTTATTTCTGAATCCGGTGCAGATAATAATTGGCACGTCCGCTCGTATGTTGAGGATTTCTTTTACCAATTTATCACCGGTCATTTTAGGCATGGTCAGATCTGTTATCATCAAATCAAAGTGGTCGGATTTGGAGCGGAATAGATCCAAAGCTTCAAGGGGGCTTGTGGTCGATTCAACTTGATACCCCAGTCGTTCCAGCCTTTGACGACCCAGTTTTACGATGGATTCCTCATCATCAACAAAAAGTATCCGCTCTTCGCCTGTTGGAAAATCTTCATTAATGGTTGGTTCCGGAATAGGTACCCTTTCAATGATGGGGAAATAAATATTGAATATTGTGCCTTTGCCGGGTTCGCTGTTTACGGAAATTGCGCCATTATGGTTTTTGGCAATACCATGAACCACGGACAGCCCCAGCCCTGTGCCTTCATCCACTCCTTTTGTGGTAAAATAAGGATCAAAGATTCGTTCTTTGATCTCAGGCTGTATACCATGCCCGGTATCGCTTATGGTAAGCTTTATATAACGGTTCGGGGGTAATTTATGATATCGAACGGTGGTATCTTTATCAAATTCTACATTTCCTATACTGATTTCCAGAATACCACCATCCGGCATTGCGTGTGCTGCGTTGGTGCAAAGATTAATTACCAACTGATGGATCTGAGTGGACTCAGCCAGAATGATATCTGATGTGTCAGATATGTGTTGGCGAATATCGATAGTTGTGGGAATCGATGCCCGTAATAATTTTATGGTTTCTTTGACCATGGGAGTTAATCTCACCGGTTTTTTCTTTTGTTCTGTTTTGTGAGCAAAGTTTACAATTTGACTTATTCTATCCTTTGCTCGCAGACATGCGGTTCGCGCTTCATCCAGGTTGAGTCGAACCGGATTCTCTTCCGGAATATCATCGATTGCCAATTCGGTATTGCCCAGAATAATAGTCAAAAGATTGTTAAAATCATGAGCAATCCCTCCGGTAAGGGTTCCGATGGCTTCCATTTTATTGTATTGACGAATTTGAGCTTCAAGGTTTTTCTTTTCTTCCTCGATCTGTTTGCGCTCGCTTATGTCAATGACAGCCATTCGCAGAGTATGTTTTCCCTCAGCATCTTCTGTGGCGATACTTTCAAGTTGAGAATAAAATTCAGAACCATGCGTTTTCATAAGTCTCAGTTCGAAGATCTGCCGAGTCTTTGTTTCAACAAGCCTTTTGATGTGAAAATAATAAACATTATGGTCATCTCTGGTAATGAAACGAGAAAAAGGTTTTCCAATCAAAAATCTTCTTTCAACCCCTAAAAGGGATGCGCCGGTGAGATTTGCCTCTGTAATCATCCCTTGATCACTTATCGTAAAATAGCCCACCGGGGCAAAATCGTATAGATCGGAATATTTATTCCGTTGGGCTTCCAGTTCCATTTGAGCCCGTAGCAGCTCTTCGTTTTGTATCTCCAGCTCACCTTGATATACTTGCAGTTCATGAAGCAGGCGATCTTTTGCCTCATGTGAAAGATTCGAAAAGTCTTCGGCGTCTTCCGGTCTCAATTCCAGTATTTTTTCCGCTTTTTTGCGAAGCTCGGAAAATTTGTCTTTGGTGGTCTTTTCTTCTTCCATTATTCTATCCCCCTGAAAAACCTCTCTACACCCTGTTACAGCGCTTTCTTCGTCTTACTTAGTAAATGTATTCGTAAATACGGTCACGTATTTATACCTTGGTTCATTCATTCTATTTATACAAAAGTTTAAAGTGCCTAAAGTGAACTAAAGTGCCTAAAGTTAAGGTATTCTATCAATTTTAATTATAATTGATCGCGCTGAAAGCGCGTCCTCAACTTTAGCTCACTTTAGGCACTTTAAATTTCAAACTTTTGGGCTACTTAATTCCGCTGATATCGCGTTCGGTAGTGGCTATGGCCGCGGGATTTCCATCCTCATTTAGCAACATGGTAACCGTCAACCACACATGCAGTGTTTTGCCGTCTTTAGTGAGGCGCTGGGTTTTAAACGACTTCACTTCTTCTTCTTGTATTTTTTTGAGAAAGGCCGGTACTTCCTTTTGTTTGTGTTCGGGAACCATATCGAGAACATTCATTTTCAGGGCCTGGTTCCGGCTGTAGCCGTACATTTTTTCGGCGCCTTTGTTCCAATCGGTGATATTGCCCTCAAAATCCTGTACGGTGATGGCGTCATTGGAGTCCCTGACCACGGTTGCCAAACGCCGCAGGGCCATCTCCGCTTGTTTTATCTTTGTTATATCCATAAAGGTAATGACAATACCTTCAATCACATTCTCTCGTGTTCGGTAAGGCGCAAGCCGCATGGAATACCAATTGCCGTCCGTGTCTTGCACTTGCGCCTCTTTTATCGTCAAGGTGTCAAGCACTGATTGTGAATCTATTTCCAGATGGTTATATCTGATTTTGTTTGTGATATGACTGATGGGCCGATCCAGATCCGTCTGGATCAGATTAAATATTTTGGTCATGGCCGGTGTAAACCGTTTAATATTAAGATGGATATCTAAAAAAATGGTTCCGATGTCCGTGCTGCCGAGCAGGTTGTTGATGTCATTGTTCATCTGCGACAGCTCATCCACCTTGCTTTGAAGTTCCGTGTTCACGGTTACCAGTTCCTCGTTGGTGGATTGCAGCTCCTCTTTTGATGTTTCCAGCTCTTCATTGGTGCTTTGCATCTCCTCGTTAAGCGACTGCAGTTCTTCATTGGTGGATTTGAGCTCTTCGTTGGACGTCTCCATTTCTTCAATGGTTGTCTGGAGGTGTTCCTTGGTGGCTTCCAGTTTCCGTTCAAGGTTCAAAACCACAGGGTCGCCCTCATTTTTTTCTGCCTTTTTCTTTCTTTTCTTTACAGGCTTCCGGGAAGGTGTTTTATCATCAAACATGACCAGAAAATAACCCGGCGTAACGGCTAATTCAGTCAGCGGCCTGACTGTCAGATCAATGATTCGAAACCCACCATCATCTTTTATTTTAATGGCTTCACAGGTGGCTGTGCTTTTTTGCCGCATGGCGTTATGCAGGGACGTTCCCAGTCTGGAACGCAAGCCTTTACGCGCCATGGATAAGATATTAAAACTGGCTTTACCCACCGGAAACTCTAAGTAATTGTCGGTTTTCCCCATAAAATGAAGAATTTCATTTCGTTCATTGACTAAAACCCCGGGCATGGAAAAGTTTTCAATGATTACTTTTTGAGCCACATTTTGGATGTTCGTCTGCACAGACGTCTTCTTTTCATCGGGGTCATTTAATACAGCCCCGTGGTAAAAAGGCATGCCGGGATAATCCACAGGCCTTTTGACATAAAAGTCTTTGCTCTGAAAGATTTTCCATTTGCTGTCAATGGGATGGAAAAGGTCGGTAAACCCGCCGATACTCTCTGAAGGGCCCAAAAACAGAACCCCGTCCGGATTTAAGGTGTAATGGAATAGCGGCAAAACCTGTTTTTGCAGCTTACCGTCCATATAAATAAGTAAATTCCTGCAGCTCAGAAAATCAATTTTAGAAAAGGGAGGATCTTTGATAACGTTTTGAACGGCAAAGATAATCATATCGCGGATCTGTTTCTTGATTTTATAGGTATTGTCTTCTTTTACAAAATATTTATTCAAGCGGTCCTGGGATATATCTGCGACAATGCTGTCCGGATAAATTCCCAAACGGGCATTTTCTATGGCCTGGACGTCGATGTCGCTGGCAAAAATCTGAATATTATAATTCTGTTTAATCATGTCCATGGCTTCCGAAAATAAAATGGCCATTGAATAGGCCTCTTCACCGGTAGAACATCCTACACTCCAGATACGAATCGAAGCATTGGGCGGTTTGTTTTTTAACAACCCGGGAAGCACCTGCTTCTTCAAAACCTCAAACGCCTCGGGATCTCTTAAAAAATTGGTCACTCCGATGAGCATGTCTTTGAAAAGGATATCAACTTCAGACGGGGTTTGTTGAAGATATTTGACATAGTCGGATATCTTATTGGCCTGGTGAATGGCCATGCGCCGCTCGATCCGCCGGCGAAGGGTGGTTTGTTTGTAATGAGACAGATCGTGCCCGGTCACTGATTGAATCAGGGCAAATATTTTCCGGATATAATTTGCGAATGTATCATCAGAGTCGGTGGTTTTCTTTGACGGGCCGATATAGGGCGCCTGCACATATTTTACAATTTCTGCGGGGATCTTTTCCACAGGCAGAATAAAATCGATCATCCCGGTAGCGATGGCACTTCTGGGCATGCCGTCGTACTTGGCCGAAGCCGGGTCCTGAACCATGGCAAGGCCGCCTTCCCCTTTGACCGCTTTTAAACCCAAAGTACCATCGGTCGCGGTACCCGACAGGATAACACAGATCGCCTTTTCACCCATTTCTTCAGCCATGGATCTAAAAAAATAATCTATGGGCAGATTGACACCACCGGTTTTTACGGGTGTTATGAGTTGGAGAGTACCATCTATGATGATCACATTCTTGGTCGGCGGGTTTAGATACACATGGTTGGGTTTAACCTTTTGGCCGTCTTGTATTTCCAAGACCTTCATTTGCGTTTCTTTTGACAAAAGACTGCCCATAATACTTTTGTGCTTGGGGCTTAGATGCTGGATGATTACAAATCCAATGCCGCTGTCAGCCGGCATATGTGAAAAGAATGTCTCAAGCGCCTCCAGTCCACCGGCGGAGGCACCCAGACCCACGATGGGAAAGTCGTCGGTCTGTTTTGGCTTGATCGTGGTTTTCTTGGCACGGGCAGCGGCTTTGGCCTGTTCCGCGGGCGCTTTCTTTAGATCTTCTTTTTTCTTCTCGGCCATTATCAATTCCTCCTAAACTGAAAAACCTGGTCCTTTGGACCGGGTGGGTGTGAATCACGGCTGTTGGCAATATGAAAATTCATGTTGGTCTGCGCTACGTATTTAGCTTTGGGGAAAAGGTGTCAGGGAAAAGGTGTCAGGTTTCAGGTGTCAGTATTCAGGTCTGGCGATTCCTGACACCTGAAACCTGGATTACTTGAGCTCAATAACCAACAATCTTGATTCACACCCCGTTTTCACGGGAATGACGTTGGGTGCGGGAACTTATTGAGAAGTTAAGTTTGACGGTCTCGTAAAAAGTCCAACTTCTGCGTTGTGCTGCATTTCGCAATCATTCAACGTACGAAAAGTACGCCTCATGATTACAAAATTTGCACGCCTTGAATTTGAACTTTTTACGAAACCGTCTAAATCGGAAAACGGTATTTTGTGACTTTTTACGAATTCATCAATATTACACAACATATAAACTTTTCACGTTTAACTTTTTACTTTTTTACGAAGCCGCCAAGTTTTTTATACCCAGAATCTTTTTGATATTGGTAATAAGATCCCTGGTTGCTATGGGTTTGGCTATAAATTTTTTTCCTGCTATATTTGCCATACGTTCAGATCCAACTTCATCTTCAGTTATAAGCGCTGTAAGAAATGCGATGGGTATTGCTTTGGTTTCAGGTCTGTCAGATAAAAATTGAGCGACTTCGCCGCCGGACATTTCAGGCATATTTAAATCCAGCAGGATTAAATCCGGTTTTTCTTCACGGGCCAATTTAATTCCTTCTTTACCTGAACTTGTGGCGATGACTTTAAATTCTCCCGTATTCTCCAGATTACATTGTACAAAGAAACAAAAATCTTTTTCATCATCAATTAACAGTATTTTTTTCTTGCTCTGCATATAACACCTTCCTAACGTCTCGTAAATTCTACAATTGAATGAAATTAAGGATCTTTTAATAGATCCTGGTTTATACCACTTCCATGGAATGTTGGAATGTTGGAATAGTGGAACGGGGTGCATTACCAGTTTGTTAATAGCTTTCCAAGACTTTTTGGTTTCAGGTTTCAGGGGACATGTAGGTTTCAGGTGTCAGTGTTCAGGTTTCAGGTCTGGCGATTCCTGACACCTGACACCAAATAGCCATGGCAATCTTATCAAAGGACGGTCTTGATTTATACCCGGTATCAGCTAATACGCTGACACCTGACACCTTTTCCCCAAATCTAAATACGTATCGCAGACCAACATGAATTTTCATATTACCAACAGCCGTGATTCACACCAGTTGAAGGATCAATATCATTCTAATTCCTACAGTAACCCATTATTCCATCATTCCATTGTTCCATTATTCCAATTGTGAGCGAAGCGAACCAACTTGGTTGCCGGCGGGTTGTAAATTTAAAGTAAATTTTGTGCCCTTATTGACTTCACTTTGCACCTTAATTGTTCCTTGGTGACGATCCATGATTAAATGTGCCAGGCTGAGTCCAAGGCCGGTACCTTTACCGGTTGCTTTACTGGTAAAAAACGGCTCAAATACTTTTGGCAATGCGTCCTCGGGGATTCCCTTGCCGGTATCTTCAAATTCTATTACAATCATTTCATCTCCTATTTTAAAATAATCATTTTCTCTGTATCCGATTTTATTCTCCATATGCATGGCTTTGTCAGGCTTGACCGAAATTCTAATTTCACCTTTTTCTGACATGGCATCGATTCCATTATTTAAAAGATTCATAAATACTTGCTGAAGCATATTTTTATCAGCGTTGACTTCCATGGATTCTTGATAATAATTTCGTTCTATTTTTATTTTTTTCAGATTAATCCTGTGTTTGATTAATGTGATGGTATCATCCAGTAAGTCACAGACATTTACCGGCTCGAATTTTAACTCGGATTTTCGTGAAAAATTTAAAAAATCAGTAATGATTTGATCTGTTCTATGGACAGCCTGCTTTATTTTCTCGATAGCTATTTCGGAGTTCGAGACTTTATTGGGCAAGGTGTTGCCAAGGTATTCCACGCCCATTATGATAATCTCCAGCGGGTTTCTGATTTGATGGGCCAGCCCGGAAGCCAACCTGCCTACAGCCGCCATTTTTTCATTTTGTATGAGTTGGCCTTGAGTTTCTTTGAGTTTGTTATAAGTATTTTTCAATTTCTTTTCCGTTTGCACTCGGCTGGTTATATCCATTGACACTACGGAAATAGCTTTTGTTTTGATAGAATCGGGTTCCTGAATAGGGCTTAGGGTTCGAAGGACCCATTTCCCCAATTTTTCGCTGTAAGCTTCATATTGTATTGCCCTATGGAATTCAAAAACCTTATCCACGTTTTTTGTAAATTCTTTTGTTTCATTAATGGAATGAAAATTACTAAAATTTGTTCCCACAATCTGTTTTTCCGTTACACCGTGTCCCGATAAAAATTTGCTGTTTGCAGACAGATATCTGCAATCCTTGTCCACCATGTATATGGAATCATCCGTAGATTCCACCAGGGAACGATATTTTTCTTCCGAGGCTTCGAGGCTTCTGGATTTATCCTTAACTAGAATATCTACAATATAGCCGAAAAGAAGGGCGATAATAATGATAAACGGCAATCGCAGGGCATAACCGATGGCCATATCTCCCACAAAAAGTCCCTTTTGAAATAGAATCCATCCGTAAACAAGGACAAAAATAATTGAGTTTAACATTAGATATTTTAAACTGATACTCATAGATGACAGGCCCAGGATCAGAAAATAAACGAGGTAAAAATCAGTGCCGGAATTAGACAAGTACATGCCCAAACAGATCATGACACTATGGAAAAATATCAAATAATAGAATATGGTTCTTTCTATAAAATACCGGGTTGGAATATAGAAGATAACAAGGTTGCTCGCGAGATAAAAAACCGTGAATATCTGTGACCAAATGATCAGGTTTTCCTTAGCGTGTCCGAAGATTGTCAGATAGGAAGTAATAATTGTAACCATTAAATGGATATAAAAAATTTGTTTTTTTGTTACACTTTCAATATACCCTTTAACTTTTTTTCTTTGGGACTTTGAAAACAACTCTCTTTGTTTTTTCAGATCTGCATATAACCTGGCGACATCTTCCGCGTATTTTAGGAGCTGTTTCTGGGTTCCCGGATCAAATGTTTGTTTTTCTGTCATAATATACCTCACTCGGACAAGCCGGCCTCAAGAAATGTTTGCTACCAAGTCACAAAGTTACGAAGGATATAAAACGGGTGTAATTTCAGACGCAATAATTTGAACATCGAACCCTGGTCGCCTCTGGCGCCGCCGAAGGCGGGTAAACATCGAATAGAAAAGACGAACGTCGAACATCGAACGTCCAACATCGAATTTTGAATGGGAAACAAAAACAAAGACAAGAACTCTATTAAAAGAACTTAATGAGACCAAAAGATGCGTAAAATTTAAAAAAAATGAATATCGAATGTTGAATGATTGGTTATTGGATCCTTGTTTTCATTCAATTTTAGAATAATTTCTGGAGCGGAGCGACATCATTATTCGATGTTCAACGTTGGACGTTCGATGTTCGATGTTCATCTTTTACCAGGTTCGACGTTCATCTTTTAAATGCCTTCAAGGTATGTTGAATCTGAATTTACGAGAGGTCAGTAGCCCTGCAGGTGTCAGGCTTCGGGTACTAAATTTCGGAATTTTTCTTCATCTTGATCTCGTTTGCTCAAGGTAAAACCGGACAGTGAACTATCCTCAGTCGAACCCACTTCTGATTTTATTTTCAAAATTTCATCTATATTTTCAAAGAATACGTCTACCACATCAGGATCAAAATGCTGTCCGCGCTCTTTTTTAATAATTAAATCAGGTAAACTTCCGGCTTTGCCGGATGACTCCCAAAGTTTGACATTTCCGGGATTTTAAGAAAGCCTCTCGATTTGTGAACCGCTTAAGGCAAACAGAAAGAGAGGCTTTCAATGA
>Ga0222626_1000826_pt1 | contig 15798 bp, 15 predicted proteins | sample AntAcemetageno91_FD_179862 | JGI IMG/M metagenome (GOLD analysis project Ga0222626, IMG submission 179862) | Saline water microbial communities from Ace Lake, Antarctica - #91 | ecosystem: Environmental > Aquatic > Non-marine Saline and Alkaline > Saline | place: Antarctica: Ace Lake | collected...
CCTCATGGCGTTGAATCGGAGAAAAAGCCGAGCCGAACCCCGAAAGATAGGGCTCGTCCAAAAAAATGACCGGCCGTTTTCCTGATCTTTCAAGCTTCCTCACCTGCCATAGGGCCTTAATGGCTAATCCTCTTGCCATAGCCTCTGAAAGTTCCGGATCATGGAGAATCGGCTTTCCCTTCGGGTCATTAATACCCGCTGTAAAGGTAAGAGGGCCGACTATTTGTCCTTTGATAAAAGGACCACATTCTACCTCACCATTAGCAATGAGTTCCAGCAGGGAATAAAAGCCGGGGGCATATTCCCTGCTCATGGCAAAACGATCAACCTCATTGGCAAGATAAAGCTCATAGAATTTTACAAGCTCTGTTTCTCTCTGATCAGATCTGGGTATGATCAGAGACCTCTCTTCTGCCTTGATCTCCAGGAGGGGCAGTCCCTCACTGTACTGGATGCTCATATCTTCGACGTGGCTCCGTTTAACGAACTGGGGCCAAAACGGCATAAAGGGCACCATGTCCGCTATCTCCCGGCAGGTTGCCTCAACATCCAAAAATGGGACGCTCCCGATGCCGGTTGCCATAAACCTAAAATCCGGCGGGTTCTCAGGCATGCTGTATCTCCTTGATTTTAGGCAGCCACTCTTCTAAAATCGTGATCAGTTTTTCCGTTCGGACACGCAGGTCGTCTTTTTCTTTTCCCTCTGAGCCTGGTTCTTCAGCCGCCAGCCCTCTTAACTCGGTAAGACGTTTAAGGGACTCAATGTCATCAGGCTTGTCATTGAGGACCTTTTCATAGATAGTAATGGCTGCACTCAGCCGGCCCTGGGTGTAGTAAAGTTCCGCAATGGTTGGCGTCGCAAGATCAGCCACGGCATCATCTTCACCTACTACAACGACAGCATCGTCTGTCGGTCCTCCGACCTCTAACTGACCCTCGTCTGCCGGTGCTATTTCCTCTAAAAGCTTAAGCGCTTCCGGTTCTCCCGGACAATGCGCTAAATAGAGTTCGAGCGTATCAGCGGCCTCGGTTAACCTCCGTTGTTTAGCATAAATCCCCGCAAGCAACTTGTAGGAGGGGATCAGATCTTCGATCATCGATGTGACCTTCTCGAGCTCGGACTCAGCCAGGCCAATAAATCCAATTTCCAGACAAGACTCTGCCATGAGAAGCCTCAGACGAATGCTGTCAGGATAGACCCTCAAGGACTTAATGCACTCTTGAACAACCTCACTTAAACGTCCCTCCTTTTTCATCCTTGTCAGGACAATAGAAATGGAGTCTGCCGAGGGCCCATGATTCAAGATCTCGTCCAAAATGTTATCTGTTTCCGCCATTTCTCTTTACTCTCCTTTTAGTACCCTAAAGTTCATCAAATTGTTGAGAAGATTTCCTCTCGGAAAAGTCCAATTTCAAATTTTTCTTGCTTATAACCTCCTGATATTACTACATTTCAATTTTACTTTTTGCGAATTTTGCGCCTTTTTGCGGCTTTATCAAATATTCAATTGTCAATTAATAGGGTTTTTGTCGTCTTCCCTAACAGGCTGCTTGTTAAACCTGTAAATAACCTCGTTTTCCTTGATAAGATTAAGCTCTCTCCTGGCCACCGACTCCACGTATTTCATATCAGTCCGAAGGAGTTTAACCTCATCAAGAAGCGCCTGGTTTTCTTCGGCAAGTCTGTGTATCCTTTCAATGCAGGACTGACGCTCTGCCTCGCTTCGATAAAGTCGGGCAAAGCCACCCTCGCCAAACCACAGCCAAATCACACTGAGGATGAATAGGCAGAGGACAATTAACGGAATTTTCAAGAGCTTCCTGATTCTTGGATTCAAACTGAATTGCCCCCACTAACAGATCATTTTGTCTTCGTCGATTTTTCTTTTGTTAGTCGTTTCCGTTCACATAGGCAAAGCCCTTTTGTACTTTGTAGCGCATAACCTTTTTGGGCACTTCATGGGGCTATCACTCCCAAAAAGGTGGAGCAAACATAACGGCTAAGCGTTCACTGATTCAATGTTTCCAGCTGAAAGAGGAATTCATGGTTAGGGACACGGAAAGAGTATAAATGACTGGAATTTGCATTTCAAGAAAAATTGGAACGTCAGCCCTGGGACCTCAAACGAACATCGCCGAAATTCCCCCCAATTTCAGCGAACACTCCAACATGCATTTCATTGTCTCATCATTCTTTCTTCTGCAATGCCTCCTCGCCCGCCTTGATGATCCGGACGAGTTCAACTATCCGGTCAACCAGCATCCTGGCCGATAGTGTACCGTAATCGTCTTCAAGGACAATGTGACGAGGCTCCTTTTCGAACCCCCCTTTTCCTTCGAGACTTGAGTACGCCCCGGCCCCGAGCTGGTACAAACCCCCTGTAGCAACGATCATTTGTTGAGTGAGAAAGAACAGGTCGATACTGGAAAGGGTCGTCTCAATCCCTCCACCCCTGAAAAATGCAATTGCCATGGCGCCCCCGATCTTGTTTTTCAGCGGGAATTGGTAAACACTGCCATGAACAAAGGCCCTTGTTCGGTCAATCATATTGGCCATCAATCCAGACATACGTCCGAAGTGTGCCGGCGAGGCAAGAATAATCCCGTCTGCTTCGAGGAGTTTGGGATAGATCCATTTCATTTCATCGTCCTGAACACATGGCCGGTCTGGAGATTGATTCTTGATACACCAATTACAATGGTTGCAGCCATTGATCTCCTTGCCCCACAGGGCAATAGACTCGGCCTCAACATCCTTATGTTGCCGGGCCTGGTTCATGGCCTCATCAAGAAAGGCTTCCATGTTGCCCTCTTTTACACGACTTCCACAAATACCAACGAGTTTGATCACAATTTTACCTCCCCTACAAAACCTCCTAAGATTTCTTCGGCTGGGCAATCCTGTCCAACTTGCAAATGGTGTTGAATTCCACTATTGATCATTCTATTCCGCAACAAGGCTACCTGCTGTAATCATAAACCCCTTTTCCCGTTTTTCTGCCGAGCTGACCCGCCTTGACGAGTTTCACAAGCAGGGGGCATGGCCGGTATTTGTCTCCAAGCTCCCTATAAAACGTGTTCATGCAGGCAAGCAGAATATCCAGACCAAAGGCATCTGCAGCGGCCAATGGGCCTAAGGGAAAACCTAACCCCTTTGTGCAGCTCCTGTCTATCTCTTCGGCGGTTGCAAGCCCGGTTTCGAGGGCAAAAAAGGCCTCATTGACCATGGGGAGATAGAGGCGGTTGATGACAAAGCCCGGCGAGTCGGCAACCGTTACAGTTTCCTTCCCGCACTTTCCAAGAAAATCGATCACCCTATTGTGGGTCTCATCAGAAGTTACAGGGCCGCGTACCACCTCAACTAAGGGAGTCAGGGCCGCTGGAATCAAGAAATGTGTTCCAATGCATTTTTCCGGACGATTTGTGGCCGCGGCAATCTCCGAAATCCATAGGGTCGAGGTGTTGCTCGCCAGGATAGTATGGGCCGGGCTGGCCCCATCCACTTTCTTAAATGTCTTCTTTTTTATCTCTATATCCTCGTATACAGCCTCGATGACCAGATCAACATCTGACACAGCATCTCCGATATCTGTGCCAGTGGTGATAAGGGATCGTATCTTTTCCTTTGCTTCCTGATTGATCTTCCCCTTTTTCTCCCGGCTTTCCAAAAAAGACTGCATGCCTTTCAGGCCATTCTCGACCTGATCTTGAGTTGTGTCCACCATAGCGGTCTCGTATCCACCCCCGGCGCAGACAATCCCGATCTGGCTCCCCATGGTTCCCATACCGATCACACAAACCTTTTTTATCTGCATTTTCTCTGCCTCCGAGTCCATTCTACTTCAATTTCAGTCGCTCCGGAATTCTTGCCAATTTTGATTTCGGGCCGGTACTCAGTATGTGACCCGGCAGGGATCGACCGGCGAGATCTTCCCCGAGTTTCACACAGTCCAAAAGGAGTTCTAAGTCCACGCCGGTATTGACACCCATCTGTTCGAATAAATGAACCAGGTCCTCCGTGGGAATATTCCAGGACCCCATGTCGAGGTCAGGGGCACCAAAAGGCGTGCCGCTGAACCCACCAATTGCAGTATCAAAAATACGGGCGCCCGCTTTGTAAGAAGCCACACAGTTCACCAGACCGGTCCCGACCGCCCTGCTGGTCTTTCCAACCCCGGACCCGTAACATAAATGAATAAGACCCCTTTGTCCCGGATCAGTCCTGATCTTTGATGTGTGTAATAGATAGCCTTTACCTTAAACCTTGTGGAGATCCCTTGGGGTTATGGTCAAGACTTCAACGCCATCAGAGGTAATTAAGATGGTGTCTTCCAACTTCACCACCTCGCCAATAGACGCACTCATTTCAAGTTCGAGGGCTATAATCATCCCCTCTTCAAGAACCTCGTGATTATTTTTCCCAAGCAAAGGCGGCTCGTTAACTTCAAGCCCCACTCCGTGGCCGATAAAAGGAACTTTTTTGGGATCAACACCGAGACGCATAAAGTAAGAACTCATGCCTATTTCTTCGGCAACCTTTATGGCTTTCTTATACAAATCATCGCAGCTAATCCCGGGCCTCAGCATCTCAATGATTTGATCTGCTATTTCCTTCATACCATCGTACATAGTCCTGCAAATATCAGGAGGGTCTCCCAGGACATATGTCCTGCTTTGATCAGCATGATAACCGCGATAGTGAGTGGGAATATCCACAACGATCATATCGCCCTTGTTGATGGTCTTTGTTGAGGCTCCTATGGGTATGGAAGGGCTTAAACCGACTCCGGTGATTGACTGGATCTTACCCGCAATTTTCGAGAGATTTACACCGGAAGCAAGAGGTCCGAGTCCCATAAAAAAGTCGGCCTGACGGATAAAATACAGACCCTCATGGCCCGCTTTTCGGTGGGCATCCTCGATTTCCGAGGATAATTCCAGCTCTGTCATCCCTTCCCGAAGGACATCAAGAATTCTTAGATGCCCTTCATGGACGATACGACATGCCTCCCTGGTGGACTCGATTTCTTGCGGGTCTTTGGTTTTTCGTTGCTCAAGGATCAACCCGGATATGTCAATAATGCCAAATTCGGAAAAGAGTTCTGAAACCTTAAAATATTGCGTTGCAGGGAGTATATCAAGCTCCATCCCGAGGGTGCCTTGTTCGATCTTCCGTGTTTTCAGCCACTCCTTCGCGTCTTTGTAGCCCTTGCCGGAACTGATTCTGTCAGTGTCGAGACATGTCTCTTCGAGTACCCTGTCGAGCCCTCTCATAACCAGCAGGTGGTAGTCTTCCGGTGTGACGATGAGAATCGAGGGGTGAGTGGTTCCCGCGTAGTAGAGGGTGGACCTGGAGTAGGTGAGCAAAAGAGAATCTGCACTGGTGCTTGACAGTGCCTTTTGAAGCTTTTTTATCCTCATAAGAGCGCCATTCTGCATCTGATATGCCTTTGCCTTTTAGCTCTCCAGAGTTCTGTTCAGATAGTCAATAATGGCATGGGTATCTGCCCCCGTGGTAAAAATCTCCCCAATACCCAATGATTTTAATACGACCCGGTCTTTTTTCGGGATGGTACCGCCGCCAAAAACCAGTATGTCGGAGGCCCCTTTTTCTTTTAAGAGGGTCATGATTTTCGGAAATATGATCTTGTGCGCTCCTGAGAGGATGCTCAACCCAATGGCATCCACGTCTTCATCAATTGCCGCGTTAACAATCTGGATCGGGGTCTGATGCAAACCCGCATATATGACCTCCATACCGGCATTACGTAAGGCCCTTGCCACCACCTTTGCACCCCTGTCGTGGCCATCGAGACCGGGTTTGGCTATTAATATTCTCCTCTTCCTTCCCTTGCTCATATCACGCTATCTCCTCAATATATGGACTCCTCCCTATACTCCCCAAAGATCTCCTTCATTACGCCAATGATCTCGCCTAAGGTAACATAGGACTTCACCGCCTTGATGAGGTATGGTATGATATTGTCTGATCCCTGACAGACCTCTCCGATCTCATTGAGGCACACTTTCACTAAGGCCTGATCTCTGTTCTCTTTAAGCTCTACCAAATCCGACACCTTCTCTCTCTCAAATTCAGGGTCGGCTTCCCTCAATTCAATATCCGTCTCTTCCTCCTCGAAAAACTCATTCAGGCCAACGACTATTCTTTCCCCCTTTTCAATCTTTCTTTGATAGCTGAAGGCGGAATCAGCAATTATCTTGGCGAAATAACCCTTTTCTATGGCAGAGATGACACCGCCGAGGTTCTCGATTTCCTTGAAATATTTGTAACATTCATCCTCCATCTGGTTTGTCAGGGCCTCAACATAATAGGAGCCGGCTAAAGGATCAACGGTATTGATGACCCCGCTTTCCTTGGCGATGATCTGTTGGGTCCTCAAGGCCAGCTTTTCGGATTTCGGTGTGGGTATAGATAAAGCCTCATCAAAGGCATTGGTGTGCAACGATTGAGTCCCTCCTAATACTGCAGAAAGCGCCTGGATAGTTACCCTGATGATGTTGTTCTCTGCCTGATGCGCGGTCAGTGAAGATCCGGAAGTCTGCGTATGAACCCTGAAAAGGCATGAACGTCGATCTTTCGCATCAAACCGCTCGCGCATGGTTTTGGCCCAAATCCTTCTTGCCGCGCGATACTTGGCGATGTTTTCAAAAAAATCGTTGTGGACTTTGAAAAAAAAGGAAAGACGGGGAGCAAAGCTGTCCACAGATAGACCTGCCCTTATCCCTTCCTCCACGTAAGTAAATCCATTGGCCAATGTAAAGGCCACTTCCTGGACAGGGGTAGCCCCTGCAGAGGCCAGGTGGTATCCGCTGATGCTGATAGGGTTAAAACGGGGTAGATGTTTATTGCAGAAGCCCAGGGTGTCTATGGTAAGACGCATGGAAGGCCGAGGCGGGAAGTAGTACGATTTCTGGGCCTGATATTCCTTGAGGATATCATTTTGCATGGTGCCTGTAAGTCTTTCTAAGGGGACACCACGCTCTTCAGCAACTGCCACGAACATGGCCAAAATAACCGCAGATTGAGAGTTAGAGACGAAATTGATACTGATTTCATCAATGGGGATACCTTCCAAAAGATTGCGCATGTCTTCTATAGAGTCAATAGCTACACCGCCGCAGCTTCCCACCTCCCCTTCAGCTAAGGGATCGTCCGAATCCCTACCCATGATGGTTGGCATATCGAGACAAAGGCTGATTCCGGTTGCGCCCATCTGGAGGAGCTGTTTGATTCTCTCGTTGGCCTTTGCAGGCGAGTCCAAAGACCCCAACTGCCGGATAGTCCACGGTCTTTGGCGATACATGGTCTTATGAATTCCGCGGGTGAATGGATACTCACCGGGCAAATCTAATTCAGTCTCGTGATCCCGCTGGGAGATATCCTCCGGACCATATAGGGCCTTGATCTTGAAACCGGATAGGTTTTTAAAGGAATCGTCGTTGGTAGACCCCTTTTCTCTATTCTCGATGGTTTCCGTACCTTTTTGGTTGTTCATTTGATCTCATTCCCCTGGGAGTAGATAAGTATTCAGCACCTCTTCGACCACTGAGTAGGGGTCATTCCTTTGTTCAATGATGCTCTCAATATATTCCCTTTTCTTGCCGGTGCCTTTGAGACCCTTGAAAATAATCTTCTGGAGTTCATCCTTGAAGATCAGACCTAATTCCTGCTCCACTCTGTTATATTTGACCCGATCAATTGCCCTGGTCTTCCTCAAATAGGTCTGATGTTCTGCTATTGCAGAGGCAAGTTCATCAATACCCTGGAGGTCCTCCGGTTTATTAGCCGCAGAAACAGTCGACACAACGCAGGGCATCCATTCTCCTTCCTCAAAAGATCCCGCTGTCAAGGCTCCCTGCAAATGACGAAGAGAGGTGTTGGCTCCATCCAGATCTGCTTTGTTGAGAACGATGATATCGGCGATCTCCATAATCCCTGCTTTCATGGCCTGAATGTCGTCACCCATACCGGGCGTAACGATCAGGAGGCAGGTGTGGGCGATGTGGATAATGTCAATTTCGTCCTGGCCTGCACCCAATGTCTCAACGATGACAACCTCATTTCCCATGGCCTCCATAATACGGATCACATCGTATGTGGCCCGGGAAAGACCCCCGAGATATCCCCTGGAGGCCATACTACGGATGTAGACACCATCGTCCTGTGAATGGCTTTGAAGCCGGATGCGATCCCCTAAGAATGCCCCGCCCGAGAAAGGACTGCTCGGATCCACCACCACCACTCCCACCTTCTTGCCCTGCTCACGGAATTTACCAATCAGATGATCGGTCAGTGTGCTTTTGCCTGCCCCGCCGGCCCCTGTTATCCCGAGGATCATTGCCTGGCCCGTATGGGGGTAGACAAGGCTCATTACCTTGTGGTGGTCGTCCATCTCATTTTCCACTAAGGTGATCAGACGGGCTGCCGAACGGCGATCGCCCGCCAATAACCTCTTTACCATCTCATCAGTACTTAGTTTCTTTTTCATCTCTTATTCTTCGACATGGTCGTTGATATAGTCGACAATAGATTCTGTGAGAGAGCCTGCCCTGAAGACCTTATCAATGCCCATTTCCTCCATAATGGGAATATCTTCGGCCGGAAAAGTGCCCCCGGCAATGAGTAACACATCAACAAAGTTGTTTTTTTTCATCTCATCCACGACCTTGGGCGTGAAAATGAGATGCTCCCCGGAAAGATAACTTAGGCCAATCACATCCACGTCTTCATCAATGGCCGCCCTGACGATACTCTCAGGCCTTTGAAACATCCCGAGATAAATGACTTCCATACCCGCCTCCTTGAGTAGGGAAGACACTACCTTAGCCCCACGATCATGACCGTCAAGACCAACCTTGGTCACCAGTACTTTGATCTTCTTTTTCTCAGCCATCTTTTCTATGCTCCTCAAAAAATTAGAAATTGAAGGGTGATTCTATGGATTCCATCGGATCATAGGGATATCCGAATACCTCTCTGACAGTACCTAATAACTCTCCGGTCGTACCCAATGCCTTCGTGGCCTCTATCATGGCAGGAATGAGGTTTTTGCCATCATTAGCATCGTCCTGCAACCGTTTGATGGCGTCATTCAGTCGATCCATATCCCTGGTCCGTTTCAGCTCCTTAACTTCCGCTACCTGCTGTTTTGCCGAGCTTGAAGAGATCTTTTGCACACCCAAAGGGGTTGTCTTTTCCTGCTCTGTGGTGAACACATTCACCCCAACCATTAATTTCTCTCCTTTATCCAGTTCTTTCTGTCGTTTGACGGCCTCTGATTCGAACTGCCGGTCCAACCACTCGGTGCGGATCGCCTCCTCCATGCCCCCCACCTCTTCCACCTGGTTCATTACCTTTAGGCTTTCCTCTTCAATTTTGTCGGTCAGACTCTCCACATAGTAGGACCCGCCTAAGGGATCGGCCACATTTGTGACGCCGGTCTCATAGGCCAGGATCTGCTGGGTCCTCAGGGCCTGCAGGTGGGCCTTTTCTGTGGGAAGGCACATGGGTTCATCATAGGAGCAGCAATGGAGGGACTGCACCCCGCCCAAAACAGCGGCCAATGCCTCGTAGGCAATACGAATCATGTTGTTATATGGCTGTTGCGGCACAAGGGAACATCCTGCTGTGTGGACGGCAAAACGGAATTGCATGGACCTGGGGTTCTTAGCACCATATTTCTCTTTCATTAATCGTGCCCACATACGCCTCGCAGCACGGATCTTGGCTACCTCCTCGAAGATGTCCACGTGACATGAGACATAGAAGGTGAATCTGGGGGCAAACTCATCAATGTCAAGACCTCTCCGGATCAACTCATCTATGTAGCACATGGCAATCCCGAATCCGAACGCCACCTCCTGGGGGGCGGTAATCCCCTGCTCACGAAGGTCATACATGTTGACGGTGGTATAGTACCACTTGGGCATGTTTCTTGTGCAGTACTCCATGACGTCGGAGCCGAGTTTGATGGAGAGATCTAATGGACAGGCCGGTCTGAAGCCACAGTACCTGAAGTGAATCGGGTCATTCTGGATAGAACCGCGTAAAATGCCGACATCGTAACCCGCATCCTGCGCTACTGCCACGTACTGGGCCATGGTTACGGACGCTGCAGTAGATGCAGTAATCAAAGACCAGCTTACTTTGTCTAAGGGGATGTCTTTAGTCAGTGTCTCCATATCCTTGATGGAGGTGATATTGACCCCGGTCAGGCCCACCTCGTCTATTGCCCAGGGATGATCGGCATCGAGCCCCATCTCGTAGGTCACATCAGCAATCGTGTTGAGCCCCGAACCTCCCTGTTGTGAAAGGTACTTCAGCCGTGCATGGGTATCAGCAGGCGAACCGATTCCCACGACCTCTCTTTTGGTCCACAATCGACCCCTGAACATATTGGCGTGGATCCCTCTTGTATACGGGTATGTACCGGCATCTGCGCTATTTTTTTTATAGTTTTCCCCGGGCCTGTCCTCTGGGGTATAGATCTCCTTCAGATCATACCCGGACCAACTTTTAAAACTTGCAGGCTTCTCATAGTAAGCCTTGATGTAGTCATCCCAATCTCCCTGGGAAGTTGTCTCTGCTGTTGGCGCATGTGTCTGTTTCATTTTCCCTCCTTGTTCAGACTAAAGACTTACAAGTGTCCATGGGTTTCGGAGCTCGATCTCTTCCTCCAATACTCATACATCAAAGCGAGTAGCTGCGAGATCTCATATAGGCTGTTGTAGACTCGTACCCCCTGCTTATTGAGATCACAAATTGTCTGGCTTTCCCACTCGCTGTAATGGCTCCCGATCAAGACAGGTATATCTGTTTTCTTTTCCAGATCGTTCAGCCCCTGTATCTGCTGCTTTTCAATATCTAAGAATATTTTCCATTCATCCGGGGTGTCCGCAGTGTGCATCCCGGGTCTCCCTATTCCATGCACTACGAGCGCGTCCACTTCACCCGACCCTAAGATCTCACTGCCAAGGGCGAGTGGTGTATCTAAGGAGAGAAAAAGACCCGAGGCCCCGAAATCGACCGGGTTTCGTGTGGAGGCCCTTGGTGGCATCCCTGCAGATCGCAATCTCTCCTGGAGCTTTGGGCTCAACTCCGGCACTGAAAGACCTGCCTCCTCCAAAGCGTCGGTGAGGGCAACCCCCCAGGAACCTCCCACCGTGATAATTGCTACCCGTGGGCCTCTCATGGGAGGGCGTTCAATCAAGGCATGGGCAACCGGCAGGAGAAGTTCCATGGTTGGCGAGGTTACGATCCCGAGCTGATGGAAGAGCCCCTGATAGATACCCCCTTTTCCCGAAAGCGCACCAGTATGGCTTTGTGCTGCCCGAGCGCTCCCCGGTGTCCTGCCTGCCTTGTATACCACGATTGGTTTGACCCTGGATACCTCGCGGGCAACCTCTATGAAGCGCCTGCCATCGCGGACGGCCTCTATATACATGATAATCGATTTTATTTCTGGGTCTTGGCCGAAATATTCTAAAAAATCTGTCACCGTAAGGTCGCACTCATTTCCGGTATGGATGAATTTCCCCACACCGAGTCCCTTCGCCCACCCGGAGGATAGGATGTCGTAAAAGGCGTAGCCTCCCTGGCACGCAGCGGCAATGGGAGTTCGCAACAGATTCTCGGCAGGTGTGGCAGAGGCATTAAATCCTGCATACAGATTGAATGTGCCGCTCACGTTCGGACCCAAGAGGCGGATGCCGTTGGAGCGGGCGAGATCGGCTAATGCCTCCTGTTTTTTTCGTCCGTGCTCGGATGTCTCCCCAAATCCTGCCGTAATTATGGTAATCCCTTTTACCCCTTTCTGACAGCAAGACTCTATGGTCTCTTCCACGGATTCCTCGGGGATAGCCAAGACCGCGAGATCGACAGGTCCTTCCACATCCCTCAGATCCTTGTAGGCTCTAATGCCGAAGACCTGCTCGGCCTGCCGGTTTACGGGATAGATCGTGCCCGGATAATTCAGGGAGAGAAGCCCCCCCATTATGAATGCTCCCCAGGCCCCCGGCCTCTCGGTAGCGCCGACCACTGCTACAGACTCCGGATTGAGAAAGATGTCCTGGTAGGGTTTTATTTCCATGATCTCTTAGTCGCTCTTTTTAAGTATCGGACTTAGAGTCCCGCCAGAGCTGATATTGACGAACCTGTGCGTAGATCGTCATGGCCCTTTCCACTGTTTCGAAGAACGGGACCCCGGCCTGGCATAGATCCTTAGCGAAATCCCCATCAAAACCAGGGATATTAACAACAACGAAGGGTTTGCCGGACTCTCTTTGGGCCTGGATCATTCCTTCCGTGTACAATTTATTCAACTCCGGAGTCATTCCCCTACCCGCCACCAGTATGGCATCCACCCCAGGATCTGCTGCCAGGGCAGTAGCCGCCCGGGTATAGATCTGAATCTCCAGGGAGGCTGAGAGTCCCACGTCTATGGGATTCCGAAGACTCGTGCCTGTGGGCGGAATGAATTCGGCTAAGGTGGAACGGGTTTCCTGAGATATTTTCGCCAACCTGAGACCGGCGTTTCCACAGGCCTCTGCAGCAGCCACGGCCAGCCCGCCGGGACCCGAAAGTATAGCCATCCGGTCCCCGAGATTGGGTGGCAGTAAAGAAAAGCCCATCAGCGTATCCAACAGGATGTCAAAACCCTTTACCGGGATTGCACCTCCCTGCCGAACAACTGCGTTCCATATATCTCGTGACCCACCTAAGGCCCCTGTGTGAGAGGCCGCAGCCTGATTTCCTTCCGGGGTCAATCCCACCTTCCAGAGGACAACCGGTTTCTTCTTAGCGGTATTTTTGAGGGCTTTTAGAAAAACGGGGCCATTCTTGATACCTTCGAGGTATGCCCCGATGACGCCCGTCTCCGGATCATCTCCGAGGTATGTAAGTAGATCAGCAGCGGTTAGATCACATTCATTCCCCAGGCTTACGGCTTTGCTGAAATATATTCCCTTTTGGGAACCTATGCGGCCCATGATGTTTGCAAGTGAACCACTATGGGAAATAAACCCCACGGGTCCAGATTTCTTTGAAAGCTCAGGGAAAAAGGAAAGACCGCTCTTAGGGGAATAAATTCCCATGCAGTTGGGACCGAAGAGCCGCATCCCCGAACCACGGGAAACAGAAACAAGTTTCTCTTCGAGGGCCTTTCCTTCATCGGTTCCCGTCTCCTTGTACCCGGCAGTGAAGAGCACCGCGCCCTTGACCCCTTTGGCCGCACAATCTTTGACAACGGGCAGGGCACTGTGATGGGGGACAAGAATAATAGCCAGGTCCACGGGACCGGGTATAGCAGATACGCTCGGATAGGTCTTAAGTCCATCAATTTCCTTGGCCTCCGGGTGAACAGGGTAGATAGGACCGGGATAGCTCTGGTCCTGGAGGGCGATGAGAAAAAGCTTCCCCATCTTCATCCCCCTGGGCAGCCCCACGATGGCTATTGATTTTGGATTGAACAGATCATGAAGTTGGGCCATCACATCTTGCTTGTTTTCCATAGCTCTGCGATCCTTGAATGATATTTTCCTGCTGGACTTCGCCGCAATAAGACATAAAACGGGGATAAACCCACTATAGCAATGCTTCGTGGGTAAAACAAGGTTGCCAGGTTTTCATTTAATTTTGCTTTCCCAGACTTCATAATCACGTTCAAATGGAATTTCTTGAACCGGAATGGTGCTCACCTTGTCCGGTGGTTCTTATTTCGTTTGTAAGTAATTTCAGACAACAATTCCTTTGCGGTCTTAGACCGAAGGTAACCGAATTTATTTTTCTCCAAGTACCGATTCAGTTCCTCTATTTTACCTTCATCTGAAAAGATTTCAAAATATCGCCTTTGGCTTGCTTCACCATATTTATCCAACCAGTCCGCTTCAAATACGAGGGTAGCATCAAGATTGTGTAAAGCCACAATCTCCTCAGGATCGTCATGAACGGCAATAATATCAACGGCTTGTTGGGTTACTGCGGGGTCCCAACCAACTGCTTCTAATACCTCTCGTGCGATGTCGGCCCCATGATGCATGTGAAGTCTGACGCTCGCTGTATCTTTTTTATCAACTGCCGGGGCATCAACGAAGTCCGAGAAATCCACCTTGCTCCATCCGGTGTCGTGTAAAATTAGCGCAGGTATAACGACCCGGGGATTTCCTGCTTCTCTATCCAACAGGGTCTTGCCATAGGCCACTACCCTGCGAGTATGCTCCACGTCTCCCGGACGACCACGTTCAAGATACTTGAGGGCCGCTGCCCATATTTGCCTTTCCTGATTGGAAGAGATCACTTTGTTTTTCATAATCTTTTTGCGGGTACCTTCAGGGATGAAGGAGGTGCAGGCTAAATTTCGTGAAAATGGTAGGATTTTTCCACTCTCAGGTTAATACCATATATGGTATTTAATGATTTATATATGATATTAACTCCGCAGAAACCGATTTGTCAAGCGTGATCTTGGGCTAACATGGCGCCTCTCTCGCTGCCCTTAAATTTATCTTGACAGATATCCCAAAAAGATGTTGTGACATTACATTCCGTTTAATCAGCAAAAGGAGGAATGGTTTGATAGTTAGAAGGGATTTTGTTCATTGGGCATGGGTCATCCTATCGGTCTGTTTTATAGATCTGTTCATCAATTATTCTGTTCGCTTAGGCTATAGTGTTGTCCTGCCCGAGATGATCAGAGACCTGGGCTTCAACCGGACGGCAGGAGGTTCGATCTTTAACGCCTACCTTTTCTCTTACATTATTCTGACTCCACTCACCGGCATTCTGACAGATCGATTGGGGGCCAGGAGGGTTATCAGTACCTGTGCCTTTATCTTAGGCGTTGGTATTCTCCTGATGGGAACGGCTAAGTCATTATGGACTGCGTGCGTTTTTTATGCAGTGGTAGGGATTGGATCCACCGGCATGTGGACACCTATCATTACTGTTGTCCAGCGCTGGTTTACCACCAACCGCAGAGGAATGGCCCTTGGGATACTTTCCACGGGCTATGGACTGGGATTTGCAACCATGGGGGTCGCCTTTCCGTGGATTGTGCACCATTTTAGCTGGCGCTACTCATGGTATTTCCTCGGAGCAGGGGCGCTGGTAATGGTTGCAGTAAACGGGGTATTTTTGAGGAGCAGCCCTGAGTCGGCGGGGTACCTGCCATGGGGTCAGAAAGAAGCCAACGCGCTCAATGGACCGGCTGAGGAAGGCCATCCAAAAATCAAACTCTCCACACTATTCAGAAACAAAACATTCTGGCTCATAGGACTATCATATTCTTGTATGGCCTATAGCCTCTATGGAATCACAACCTTTATGGTGGATTATGCCAAGTATCAGTTAGGATTGCCGCTGGAAAAAGCGAGCTTTTTGGCTACTATACACGGTATATGTCAAATCGTAGGTGTTTTAACAATCCTGCCCCTGTCCGATTATCTTGGCCGGAAAAGGACCATTATCATTACCAATTCCTTTATTGCCGCCTCCTTGACAGGTATCCTCCTGACTGGAGATTCATGGATCATGCTCTATGTCCTTGTTGGCGTTATGGCCGTTTTCTATGGCGTCACCTTCCCCCTCTACGGGGCCTGCGCCGGTGACTATTTTCCAAAAGAGGTCATGGGAACAGTGATTGGGGCCTGGACCCCGTTCTATGGGGCCGGCGCTATTTTAGTTCACTGGGTAAGCGGCGTGCTGCGAGATACAACCGGCAGTTATGACCAGGCGTTTATGATTAATGCTGTAATGGCAGCGATAGGAATCGGCTTGATTTG
>Ga0222626_1000828_pt1 | contig 15797 bp, 16 predicted proteins | sample AntAcemetageno91_FD_179862 | JGI IMG/M metagenome (GOLD analysis project Ga0222626, IMG submission 179862) | Saline water microbial communities from Ace Lake, Antarctica - #91 | ecosystem: Environmental > Aquatic > Non-marine Saline and Alkaline > Saline | place: Antarctica: Ace Lake | collected...
TTATTTGTCTACTTGTCGAAAACAAGGCGTCAAGTCAAGCCATGCATTGGATCTGCTGTTTAACGGAAAATTGCCTGATTTTCTTATGCCGAAGGTAGTATAGATTAAAAATTCGCTGAATGGTTACTCATCATTAAGGTTGTATATCCAGGTAATTGATGGCGTGAAATAAAGAATATCAAAGGGTTCTTTCTGGCTAATACGCAAGTAAAGGTAATCTTGCATGGGATTCCGCTTGCTGTAGCTTTCTTCAGCAAATGATGCGGCATTTCTCAAAAGGCTATCATCGTCTGAAGTGAGAGATATATCATAATCCTTATCTACAAAGGCATAGAAATTCTCCATCTCATTAGTGGTGAATCCAGTGCCGTTCCGATAATACTCGCAAATGAATGTTGTGTCGAATGGCGTAAGATATCTAATACCCACAAGGTAACTTTTGGCATCAAAGGTTTCGTCAAACAAATTCCCATTGCTGTCGACAAATTTCTTCTCAAAGCTATTTATAAAAGCAAATTCACCATGTATCTCGAAATTCGTGGTAATATTTCGTGAAAAATCGACGCCAAGTCTTGACGTTTTACTGCCCTCTGTCAGAAACATAAAATCGATGTCAGTGTCATAGAAAAGCAGATATAATTTGCCTGCGAAGTTTACATGGTTTATCTCCCCAAAATCATCGTTAATATCCTCATGAACAGGGATCAAAACAGGTGTAATTGTTACAGTTTGCAAAGGCCCATTAAAACTTTTTATATAATCCGCAGATGCCACGATAAATCCTTCACGAGGAAGGTTAGGGTCCTCGGGATTTTTAGGTCTTTGCAGAAAGCCCACAGGGTTCCAGGCATATCCCTTGCCCCAGTTCAATGTCTTTTTGCCAAGATCAACGGTAAAAAATGGGGAGGGCTTCAGAGACATATACCCTTCAAAAATCTTTGCCTCAGCATCTGATTCAATTTCAGACTCTACAGCGTCAATATATGTCCTCAGGAAAAAGCCTCCAATCCCTTTTTCATAACTTGCATCCAATAAGAGTCCGAAATTATATTCATCTAACCTGCTTCTATTTGAACGATCATAAAAGTCGGGGTTATAGAAAGCCGCATCATCATCCAACCAATAAAAAGTGGGCCGGAATTCTACATATCCACTAATACTGTATGGCTTTTTTTCTATTTCTTTTTCTATTTCTGATAAGTCAAAGGAATACTTTTCCTGGGCGAGGATAAACTGAGGGAAAAGAACAAAGAAGGACAGCAATATCTTAAGTAATTTCCTTTTCCCGACAACCCCTTTATCGTAGCGACTCCAACTTGGGCATGAATGTGAGCGTAAATACTTCATCTTTAAGATCTATCGCCTTTACCTTTGCAAAGATCATGATCGACCTGTATCCTTTGTGAAGGGGGCTGTCGGTTTCGATGACAGAAGGGCGCACAACGCCGCCACCAAAGGCTTTGATCTCCTTGAAATGCAAAGTTTTGAGCAGTATTCCGGATGAGGCAAAGCATTCGATTTTTGCAGGGAGCAATTTTTTATCATCAGCCCACATTTTGACCCGGTCGTAAGCAATAGCTCTCGTCTTTGCTTTTAAGTGAAGCAGGTACTGGCCTTTACTTTTTTCCACCTTTTCACAGTTATATTCTTGATTATAGTCAAGCCTCATGATGTCCGCATTGTTGAATATGCCTCCAGTTACGGACTGCATGCTTGTTATGCGGATCGGTCTGCCTACATTCGGAATATAGAGCCACATATTCTCTCCAATCCGAAGGGTCGATCGGCCCTTTTCGATGGCAGGAGATAAATAAAGGGACGCAATCTTGTCCTTTCCCTTTTTAACGGAATACATAATGTACTCTTTTTTCGATCCGTCAGGTTCAACATTGATCAGTTTGCGGTACATCTCAAAGCTTTCGGGGTTGAGGTTGCGGTCTATTTTTTCCAATAGCTCATTTCCATTAATAGCAAAAGCCGAAGAACTCAATACCCAAAAAACCAGTATACTTCCTGTAATATATTTTTTCATTTTTTTCTCCAGATCATGAGGTAGTCCTCCTTTTATACATGCCGCAGGGCGGTTATCGGGTCCATTCTTGCGGCCTTAAATGCCGGCTGCAGGCTGGCGGCCCCGGCGATGCCGATAACAATCAACATAATGGTAATAACATCCTCCGCTCCGATGGTCGGGGCCAACACCAGGTTGGATTGCCTTCCGAAGTCAAAGGTTAATTTGGCGGCGTTTATGGCGGCGATGCTGATCAGACTGATAACTGTTCCGACGGCTGTTCCGAGCACACCGAGCAGAAAGCCTTCGGTTACGAACAGGGCCATAATTTTACCCGGTAACGTGCCAATGGCGGCAATGGTGCCGATTTCGTTGATCCGCTCGTACACAGCCATGATCATCACATTCATGATGCTTACCAGCACGATTGCCACAAGCATGATTTTAATGAAAAAGGTCATCAGGTCGATCATTTGGGCAATATTGTAAAATGGTGACAGTTTCTCCCAGGTATGCACTTCAAATACCGGGTTGCCTTCTTTGTTGGTGAAGGAGGCAAGATCGTCCTTGAGACTGGAAAAAATCCGGGGGAGATCGTCCTTGTTTTTCAGACGGACCGCTATCTCACTGATTTCAACACCATTGATGCGCAGCAACTCTTTGGCATCATCCAAGTGAATCACCCCATCTCGACCCCCAGGGCCGGAGATGCCTTCAAGAACACCGTTCACCACGAAAGTTTTTCCGTTGACCGATCCGTCCTTATTATTGGCCACTATCACCACATTGTCACCCACTTTTACTTTCATGCCCTTGGCAATCAGTTCGGGAATGAGAATTTCGCCTTTTTGCAGCAGAACATCTTTCTTTTCCCCTTCAATGATTCGCTCGGAAAGCAAAGGTACCGTCTTGACCTCCTGCTCGGGGATGACCGCATTGAGCCTGATATTGGTGGTTTCAGTAAAATTGCTGAACATGGCCCCAAGCTTGATACGCATGGAGTAGGATTCAACGGCATCCAGACCGCTTAAAATCTCTTTTACCTTTGCCACCTGGCGCTGGTCCAGATTGCGATTGAGCGGCAGGTTGTCAATAGATGCCAGATAGCCTTTGCGGTGGATTTGTAAATGGCCAATCATGGAGTCCGTGATCTGGCCAACCATCATATTCTTAAAAGAGCCTGTTGTCGAAATAAAAAGCAGTACCGCCACCACACCCAGAGTGATCAGCGATGATGTCAGTATTGTCCGCCGCTGATACCGGCGAAGGTTGCGGGCGGCAATTTTAATAACATTAAGCATGAGTCCCTCCGTTGTCGTTTTGCCTTTGCAAAAGCTCACCGTCTTCAAGGGTAAAAATTATTTCCGCGCTCTGCATCACCTTGGTGTCGTGGGTGGAAAAAATAAAGGTGGTGTCAAATTCATCGCGCATTTTTTTCATCAGATTGATAATTCGGTTTGCCGTTTTCCCATCAAGGTTTGCGGTGGGCTCATCTGCCAACACCAGTTTGGCATTGGTCACCAAGGCCCGGGCAATAGCTACCCTCTGCTTTTGACCGCCCGATATCTGACTTGGATACTTGTCGCCCTGATTCCCCATACCAACGGCATCAAGCAGATTGTTTACCTGTTTTTTTCGTTTCTGTGCGGGCCGGTTTTGCACCATGAGCAACGGATATTCCACGTTTTCAAAGACCGTCAAAACCGGAATTAGGTTAAAGTCTTGGAACACGAAACCGATGTGTTCGCCCCTGAAACGCGCAGCCTGTTTACGATCCATATTGGCAATATCCTGGCCCGCAACCTGTAAATAGCCCATAGTCGGTGGATCAAGACAGCCGATCATGTTGAGCAACGTGCTTTTACCGCTGCCGGAGGGTCCGACAAATGCAACAAAAGATGCCGGCTCAATGGTAAAATTCACATCTCGAATGGCCTTAATCGAAATTTCACCGATCCGGTAAGTTTTTTCTAAATGGTCTGCCGTCACTAATGACATGATTTTTTCCTTTAATCAAACCGCTCTTCATACCTTGATTTCGAAGATCCCGCAATAAAGGATACCAAGCATAAACAGGGCCATGACTCAGCATCCCTGTAAATATGGCTAAAAACCACCCTTTAATTCCAGAGTCCTTCCCGACATACTTTGATACAGTCCTGGGATTAACAAAATAATTCATGATGCCCATAAGGAGTATAATAAGTAATAAGGATGGAAAGATCTTAATAAGCACAACTGCGCTTATTTTTAGAGATTTCTCTATGTTTTCGGGGTGGGAAAAAAACAGCAGAAAATAGATAAAAACCACAGTCCCTAAAAAATATATTCCATTATTTCTCTCCATTTCACAGCGATTGGTCAAATTCGCAGGTCTTGGTCCTCTGATAAATTTCACTGAACATATCCTTTAGCCTCAGGATCCCCACAATCTCTTTGTCACGTGTAACAAGCAAAGAGTGATGATGTCCCATGATTAGTTGGTGTATGGCTTTATCCAGGGAGGCGTCTTGTTCTACGAATTCCCCCTCGGTCGGGGCGTACATGAAATCTTTGATTTTTGTCCGTACTGATTTTCCGCAAATCTCGCCTAAAGGCCTTTGCCAGAAACCGTATTGTTCTATAAGCGATTTGATAAATTTAGCACTAAAACCGGTGTGCGATACATATCTGAGGTCTCCAATTTTTTTATATCCATGTTCTAAACCCCTGAGCACATCCAACTGGCTGACTTCTCCTATAATTTCTTGATTCCCATTATATACTAAAATAGATTTGTGACGGTTATGGGTTTGATCAAATTCCTCCTGACCTTTTTCCAGGGCCAAGATAGCCTCATAAAGGGTGGCCTCTTCCGAAATCGTGGTATATTCGGAAAGCGGAATCATGATGTCTTTTACAGTTTTTGTTTTCATTATCGTCCTCCCAATCATTGCATATTCACTAATAAAGATAAATTCTGCCAGGACCTCGGCCATTTCGGTCTTACCGACACCAATAGGCCCCATAAAGATAAAGGGTCCAATGGGTCGATTCGGATCTTGCAGACCGAAGCGTGCGCGGCGGACTGTATTCAAAACTACCGATACTGCCTCATTTTATCCAATCACCTTTCACCCGCTATGCGGATAATAAGTGATTTAACCGTGCTGTTTTCCTGCTTGCATGAATCATACCACCAAATCATGATCTATATATTTATATTATAAATTCATATGGTTAGTATTATTACCACCTGCGGTTAATTCTCTTGGGCAATCAAATTTAGAAAAATTGCGAAATTTCTTTTCGCAAAATTGCGAAATCAAAAGGACTAACACGGATAATATCAATAGAAATATATTTTTCTCTAGGCCCTAATGCTTTTGGTATCAGCGAGCTGGAAATTCTTGTAGACTCACGGCCAACAAAGGAGGACAGAGAAGGAGGCAAAAGCATAAGACGCAAGGATTACTTCATTGTTGTATCCACACCCTGTTTTTGTATGGCACATTTAATGCATAATTCAGGAAAAGAAGTCACAAGGGTTAAGGGATGTTGAATAATTATTTATAGGAGGTGTGTTATGAGTAATTCATCCAAGAATTTGGATCATCCATATGGACAGAATATGGATTCCGGAGCGTCTGAACAAGACCGGGGCATTCACGATTCCCTGTCCTTAATCCAGCATAAATATCTGATTGCGAGCAGCAAACAGCGCGTTGGGAGAACAAGCCTTGCCGTCAATTTAGCAGTTGCCTTTTCAAAAAGAAAGGTAAAAGTCGGCCTGATCGATATGGATCTATCTGTCTCAAATATTTCCAGAATGCTCGGGATCCAAGAAAATTATGAAACCAATGCAGATAAGCAATTTGTCCCCCAACCCTATTCAGATTATCTGAAAGTGATTTCTATTGCATCCATTTTAAAGGGTGTGGACCAGAACGTGATTTGCCGAGGGGACTTAAAAACCCGTTTCATTCACCATTTCATTGCTAACGTAAATTGGGGTAACCTGGATTATCTCATCATCGATTCTCCATCGGGTACGGGTGAGGAACCACTCGCCGTGGCCCAAGCGGTCCAGTATGCCAAAGTCATTTTTGTTTCAACCCCGCTGAGAGAGTATCTGCCTCAGGTAAGAGAATTGATTGATTTATACAAAACCGCCCAAACACCTATTTTGGGTGTCATAGAAAATATGAGCGGTTTATGGTGTGAAAAATGCGACAAAATCGGCGAAGCAACGTTCATGGAAGCAAATATCATGGATATCTCTTACTTAGGTCGGATTCCCATTGATCCGCGCATGCCGGATTGCCATGCAGCAGGGCAATCCTATCTGGAAAAATACCCGAATTCCGAAGCAGCACATGGATACGGATCAATTGTAGATATAATTATTGAAGATAGCCGTTTACAAAAATCTGTAATCAAAAAGATTGCCGTTCCCATAGCCGGAGGTCGCCTTTTTCCATATTTTGGCCAGGCAACCGAATTTGGCATTTTCTATATACAAAATCAGCAAATAATTAAAAAGGAAATCTTACCCCCACCTTCCCATGCGCCGGATGTGTTCCCCGATTGGCTTCACGATTTGGGGGTTAGCGTTATCATTGCAGGGAACATGGGCTCTAAGGCCATGAAGAATTTTGAAGCAAAGGGCACTACAGTCATCACCGGCTTCTCAAGGACAAGTCCTGATGAACTGATTCGACAGTACCTTTTTCAAAACCGGTGAGGATGTCCCTTTTAATCCGGGTATAATAAGAAGATTAACGGCCTGGTCTCGGAAGTTGAAGTCCGAGAAGAATGTCAAAGAGGAAAAAATGAGCAGAATGATCGATATCAAAAACAGCGAACCGATGTGGACTCTTTATGACCAGCGAATTGATGGAAGAATCGATGATACTGCAAATATTGCTGGTTTACGACGCGTAGGTTCTGGTGATCAAAATGGAAAAAATATGGTTGACAGGAGAGAACATCAGCGATTTAAGGTCAAAAAGGATGCAGTTGCTTTCATCAGGTATAGACATGCCGATCCGATCCGGATCAAAGAATTGAGCATGGGGGAGATTGGGTTTGCCGTGATCAAGTCCAATCCTTCCAAACTAGGGAGGATTAAAGATTTGAGTATAAGCGGGCTTGCGTTTCATTACATTGATAATCGTAAGACGCAAGCCGGTGAACCCTTTAAGTTGGACATATTATTGGCAGATTGCGGTTTTTACCTGGAAAATTTATCATTCGAGCCTATTTCAGATTTTGAATTAGATGACGATTTTTCTTTCAATTCTATAAAAACAAAGCGGCTTGGCATAAAATTTAAGGAACTGACGCTCAACCAAGTTTCTAAATTGAAATATCTCATCCGCAATTATACGTCAGGCATACAACCCGGACTGCCTTTGCACAAAACCATCTTAAGTTCGTAAATGCTACGATAGGACAAACAATTTTAATAAGAGGTCAGTTATGAGCATGCACAAAGTCGTATTTCTTCCTCACAATAAGGAAATAACGGTTCAAGATGGAGAAAATCTTTTGCGCGCTGCCATGGAAGCTGGGGTTCATATTAATGCTTCCTGCGGCGGAGAAGGCGTATGTGGTAAATGCCGTGTTATTATCGAGGATGGAGATGTTGAGGGGGGAATAACTGAAAAGCTAAGTCAAGAGGATCTGGAAAAGGGGTATCGCCTTGCCTGTCAGTCTTCTGTTAAAAGCGACATTGTCGTTCGTATTCCCGTGGAATCGGAGGTTGATATCAGTGTTCTTAACCTGCAAAAGATCCCGAGACGAAAAGCTCAACCCTGGGAAATGAAGCTTGAGGAGTTAAAAGAAAAAGGTCTTTTCATGCCGCCCGTTGAAAAAAAATACCTGGAACTCCCCGAACCCACGTCGCAGGACAATCTGCCGGATGTGACCCGGCTTGTCTCTTTTCTGAAAGCCAAACACAATGAACATCGTCTGGTGGTTCAGCTTCCTGTAATCCGGAAAATCCCTGGTATTTTAAGAAAGGACGGCTTCAGGGTTACGGCGACACTTGCCCGGCCCGTTCATTCCGGAAGAAAGACACATATTATAAATATTCAGCCGGGAGATACAACGGATCGGAACTATGCTATTGCCGTGGATGTGGGCACAACAACCATCTACAGCCAGTTAATCGATCTCATATCCGGCGATGTACTGGCCTCGTACGGTGAATATAACGGGCAGATCAGCTATGGCGAAGACGTAATCAGTCGAATTGTTTTTGCGGACAAACCCGGCGGCCTGGAAAAGCTTCACGAGGTGGTTATAACAAATATTAACCAGTTAATAAAAAAAATGGTTAAACGGACCCGGATCGATCCTGACGAAATTTCCACCATCACTTTGGCGGGCAATACAACCATGACCCAGCTCATGCTGAAGATCAACCCCAAATACATTCGGCTGTCACCTTATGTTCCGGCTTCAACACTATTTGCGCCCATAAAGGCAATCGACCTGGGTCTTTCCCTGGGAGACCATGTGACCGCACTGGTATACCCGGCGATTTCAAGTTATGTGGGAGGCGATATCGTGGCCGGCGTCATGGGCTCGGGAATGTACCTCTCCGAAGAAATTACTCTTTTTATAGACATCGGCACCAATGCCGAAATTGTAATCGGCAACAAAGATTGGCTTGCCTGCGCTGCCTGTTCTGCAGGACCGGCATTTGAAGGCGGCGGCCTCAAGTTCGGTATGCGGGCTGCAAAGGGAGCCATTGAGGATTTTTCCATGGATCCCATAACCCTGGAACCTATGAATCTCACCATCGGTAATGTCAGACCCAAAGGGATCTGTGGCTCAGGACTAATTATCATTGCAGCCACGTTGTTCGAGATGGGTGTCATTGATAACCGGGGAAAATTCAACCGAGATCTGGATACCCCGCGTATACGTGAAACAGATGGCATTTTTGAATATGTGCTGGCATGGAAGGATGAAACGCAGATCGACAGAGATATTACCCTCACGGAACCGGATCTTGACAATCTCATACGTGCAAAGGGTGCTATTTACAGTGGCTGTATGACCCTCCTTGAAGAAGTGGGACTGGGTATGGGTGACATTGATCGTATTTTTTTGGCAGGGGGGTTTGGCAGTTATGTGGATCTGGAAAAGGCGATAACCATTGGTCTTTTGCCTGAAATAGATCCTGATAAAGTAAGATTTATCGGTAACGGGTCTCTAATGGGCGCAAAAATGAGTTCTCTGACAAATCGCATCCGCAAAGATGTGGTGGAGGTTACCAAGAGGATGACAAACTTCGAATTGTCGGAAACCCTCTCTTTCATGAATAATTATATGGCCGCTCTTTTTTTACCCCATACAAACATGGAGCAATTCCCCAAACTAAAGGCACGCCTTGAAACTCATAGAGCTTTACGTAACTGATATGTATCTTTAGTGTCTTAAGCGCGCAAAAGGCTAATATAAAAAAATCATAGTATTTTTATGGTTGCTCTCCTGATGGCATGCTTTATGCTTTTAAGAGATTAGAGGAAAGGTTTCGCTGCTTGAAAGAGCATGAAAATGAGCCGTCCAAACAAATCCAACCCGTTGAATCCTAAACCAAGAGTTTGGAAAACCAATAAGCAGAAAAGGTCAAAACAGTATTGAATGGGGTCATTATGTTGCGAGTTTAGTTATGTTGTGAGTTTTTAGATATACTTTCCACTTCCCAGATTTTTAAATAAATATATTTTCTTTGAATTTAACGTGTGACTTCCGGGACGCACCTAAAATTATAAGCGTGACTTCCGGGACGCCCCTAAAATTATAAGTTTCTATTTTATCTGATATATGGACTTCCGGGACGCCCCTAAAATTATAAGTTTCTATTTTATCTGATATATGACAGGGTCCTGTTATGCCACGTAACGCGCGTATTGATGCTCCCGGTGCCCTTCATCATATTATTGTAAGAGGCATCGAGCGAAGAAAAATATTTAATGATGACGTCGACAGGATTAATTTTCTGGATCGCCTGGGGAAGGTACTTTCAGAAACCCATACAAAATGTTTTGCATGGGCTCTGATTCCCAACCACTTTCGACTTTTAAAGTCAAAGCAAGAAGTCTTTTGTGTTACTGGGTGGTTAGGGAGTTGGGCTTTACAATGGCGGATCTGGTTCCAAAGCTCAATATCTCACAGCCGGCGGTCAGTATGAGTGCTCGGCGTGGAGAGCGAATAGCATCAGAAAATGGATATTCACTGATGGACGAATAGAAACTTATAATCTTAGGGGCGTCCCTTTAGTCCCCTCGTTCAAGGCCGGAACTTCGTTATCAGTGCCTATTTTTCCCTAAGTCCGCGCGATTTATTTTAAAGCAGATTTTCCCGGCGCAGACGGTTGATGATCTCTATTACGGACTTGCTTCTGTCCATGGTGTAAAAATGAAGCCCGGACACTTTGTTATCCAACAGCTCCCTGCACTGTTTAACGGCAAATTCAATACCGTAATTTAGTATATCATCTTTATCGGAACCGTTCAGCTCGGTCAGGCTATTTTTTAATTCATCTGGGATCGTAGCCCCGCAAACCTCTGCAAGCATATTGGTCATTTTAATGGTATACACCGGCATAATGCCTGGAATTATGGGTACTGAAATTCTTGCCGCCCTGCACTTTTCAACGAAATCAAAAAAATAACTATTATCGTAACAATACTGAGCAAGCACATAGCTGGCGCCATTATCTACCTTGAGTTTCAAAAATTCGATATCTTTTTCCAAACTTTTCGCTTGAATATGCCCTTCGGGATAGCCTGCACACCCAAGATCAAAGTCATAATGTTCATGTATAAAAGATATCATTTCCGATGCATAGTTGAACGTATCGGGATGTGGCGCGAATTCAACATTACGCGGCTTGTCACCACGGATGACAAAAATAGTTTGAATTCCGAGTGCCTGATATCGATCCAGAACCGCTTTGATGTCATCCGGCCCAAGACCGTAACCGGCCAGATAGGCTACGGTCGGCAGTTTTTTATCAGAAAACAGTTTATGAACTGTTTGATATGATCCTTCTCTGGTTGACCCACCGGCACCAAAAGTAACCGACATATAGTCCGGGGTCAACTTCGCAAGGTCATTTATAATGGTATCAAATTTTTGTTCGGCCTTTTCATCTCTAGGCGGAAAAAACTCAAACGATACAACCGGTTTTTCACTTGTTTCATACAACTTCCCAACTCGCATAACTACCTCCTCCAATCAATTGTCATAATATAGCATGTCGCCCGTTTCCTTATGCATAAAGGGTTGTGGCGGTACGCAAAAAAAATGTGTAAAATAATTATCAGAACCTTATCTATCTGCAGGCTTTACAATCTTTTTTAGTGTGTATAAACGAACAGACCGAGTTGACATTTGACCAACCACACCTCAATCAGGTCGGTTAATTTTCCGTCTTCCGATCCTTTTGTTGCGTTTAACATCAGTGATAATGATAAAAGGCTATCGACTTTGAAAGATTTTAGATTGTTTGCAATTCCTTCGTGGGGATTAAGCCGAATAATAAAAATAAAAAAACCAAATCACCTTTTCGGCAATCCGGCTTTCCAAATTAGTCCGAAATCAGACAAATAAAATGTCAGCAGTTCAATAATTCGGAACCGTGGCTTTCCGGTCCTGTCTCACGGCAGGTTTGATTTATCTGTAGGCATTATGAAATATGAAGATATCATTTTTAAACTTTTCATTGCAATCTGTCAAGCAAAACAACGGTGTCACCCATTAAAGGGTCCGTCAAGTAAAAAAACACCTCTCCGCTACAAAAAAATACATTTTTTTCGCTTGACCCTTGATGGATTCGTAAAAAGTCCGGGGACTTCCGGGACGCCCCTAAAATTATAAGTTTCTATTTTGTCTGATATATGATAGGGTCCTGTTATGCCACGTAATGCTCGAATTGATGCTCCCGGTGCACTTCATCATATTATTGTAAGAGGCATCGAGCGAAGAAAAATATTTAATGATGACGTTGACAGGATTAATTTTCTGGATCGTCTGGGGAAGGTGCTTTCAGAAACCCATACAAAATGTTTTGCATGGGCTCTGATTCCTAACCACTTTCACCTTTTATTACGCACAGGTGCTTGTCCGCTTTCCACCGTTATGCGCAGGCTTCTAACCGGACATGCCATGAATTTTAACCGTCGGCATCGTCGAAGCGGCCAGCTTTTTCAGAACCGTTACAAATCTATTCTTTGTCAAGAGGATACCTATCTATTGGAACTTGTCCGGTATATTCACCTTAATCCGATTCGGGCCAGGCTAGTTGCGGACATAAAAGCACTGGACAAATACCCTTTTTGCGGGCACGCCGTTATCATGGGGAAAAAGAAAAAAGAGTGGCAAGATGATGCGTATGTTCTGAAACTGTTCGATAAAAAGAGATCAACTGCGCGACGCCGTTACAAAATATTTGTTCAGAAAGGCATCCAGGAGGGCAAGCGCCCCGAACTCACCGGAGGAGGACTCATCCGAAGCAGCGGCGGCTGGTCTGTGATCAAGTCCCTTCGGCGGGCAAACATTCACTTTAAAAGTGATGAACGTGTGCTTGGCGATTCTGATTTCGTTGAGAGGGTTTTAAAGGCTGCCGATGAGTTTCTTGAACGCAAATACCAGCTAAAGTCGCAAGGCTATGATATAGATAAAATTGCTGATCGAGTGGCTGAGATTTATTCCATTAAACCGGAAGAAATATTTCAGCCCGGAAAGCAACCGGTAAAAGCCAAAGCAAGAAGTCTTTTGTGTTACTGGGCGGTTAGGGAGTTGGGGCTTGCAATGGCGGATTTGGCTCCAAAGCTCAATATTTCGCAGCCGGCGGTCAGTATGAGTGCTCGGCGTGGAGAGCGAATAGCATCAGAAAATGGATATTCACTGATGGATGAATAGAAACTTATAATCTTAGGGGCGTCCCCCTAGTCCCCAACGAGAGTAAATGGTGTCGCATCTTGAATAGTTAATAAAAATTTAATATAAAATGTTTTATTTAGTTAATTAAATATGTTGAAATGAAGTGTGCCGTATCAATAATTACAAATTAGACACCACTATTCACAATCCAAGCTGTGACACCAATCACACAAAAAGCGGTGCGACCCACAACAGTGGTGTACATCAAAATACTAATTTGATTGCGGATGTATCGAAGCTACCGTGGCGTAGGAGTTTTTAGGGAGAGATGGGATACCATGGGATCGAAATCACGATCATCATGGAGTAAGGTCAATCCTTCTATAATGCAGAAGGTTGCGATAATTATATCAATTGTTTTTCGGACAGTAATGCCTGATTTTCGAAGGACTCGATAATTTTGGGCACTTTGAACGGCGACATTAAATCCACCGATTTGACGAAATAAAAGAGCACTAAGGAAGTCCTTGGCTATTTCATAATCGTTGTTTGATCTGAAGCCCTGAAGGACCTCTACGAGAATCAAATCTCCAATTATGACAGGAACATTTGAAAGGTAATGATCAAGCAAGTCTGTCTGCCATGTGGAAATACCGTTGAAATAATTGACCCATATGGATGAGTCGACCAGAATCACTGATCCATCCTCATTGCATCAAGGTCACCATCCCATTTAAGTTTTCCACGCAGGCCTTTAATTCGTTCTTGTTTTTTAATTTGAACCAATAGTTTCAGTCCGGTTTCAACAACAGCTTTTTTAGTTTTTAACTGGGTGAGAGCCATGGCCTCATTCATGAGTTTATCATCTATGACAATGTTGGTTCGCATAGTATTGTTCCTTGGATTATGTGTATATTATGAACTATATATACACATGCCGTTAATGTCAAGAGCCGGTCTGCTTTTATTGATATGAATTTAGGCAAATGTACAACATCATCATACACATGAATGGGTGTCAGAGTCTGAATAGTGAAATAAAACTAAAATTAGTATATTATCAATAAGTTAATGTCTCAACAAAACCTTGATTTGTGGTTATATGCAGCATGATTATGATTAGATTTCTCAGTCCCATAGATGAATCTGCCCGTTCACTGAAGTGGCGAATTAAAAGCTTATACTTGTCCGCCTATGGAGGATTCCTCTTGTGTGAGAAACTGTGGCACCGTTTTTTCGATTTTTGGATATGGTATACCGGTGGCGATATTTTCAGGTATGATCCGATGAAGCGTCAAAAAATGGTAAAATTGCCTTAGGGTCCGGACCCGGGATTTTGTGACATGAATTGAGGGGTCATTGTAGTCGGCTGCAAAATCGATTAGATGCCGATAGCGAACTTTTTTAACAGACCGAATTCTCTGTATTTTTAGAAAGTTTGCTAATTCGTTAAGCCTGATGGTTAAAGCCTGGATGGAACGCGCCGAGAAATCGGCCAACTCACAGTATGCAAGAAACTGGCTGCAATACCGATGGAGCATGATGCCACCTCCCTTTTGTGATCATGCTCCATCATTGACCGTTTCGTAAAAAGTCTAACTTCTGCGTTGTGCTGCATTTCGCAATCATTCAACGTACGAAAAGTACGCCTCATGATTACAAAATTTGCACGCCTTGAATTTGAACTTTTTACGAAACCATCTAAATCGGACTTTTTACGAGTTCATCATCATGAAACACCCATTAATAAAAGGCAAATTGCGCTAACTGCGGGGTTTGTTGGTTAGCGCTCTATTAGAGAACGAATATTTCTATTGACTACCCCATAATGGGTAACGATCCGCATGGATACACTCCAAATATGCGGCAGAACACAACGCGAAAGACGGCGATGTCATGGATGCCGTCGCAAAACATGGTCGAGGAAGCGCAATGAACGCAACCATTCAACAGCTTCAGGAAGACATTCGCCGGTTGAAAGCAGAACTGGCCGAACGAGAGGCCGCTTTACCCATGCATTCCGTCAGACCCCACCAAATCATGGCGATTGAAGCCTTGGAAGATGAGATCTCCCGAAAAGAAGAGGCATTGAACGCACTGGAAACAGAAAGCAGGAACGCGTCGACTGAGGGGGATGATAGTTGAATCGGCGGTTGAAATCTAAGGCGGACTTATGGGTTGTGGGCACGTAGAGTATACATGTGTAAAGAATGAGAAAAGGCCATGATACGGTCAATAAAATGTGGGTATTGAGCAATGAAAAGCGCTAACCTTTAAGGATTGACACGACCTGAAGGTCGTTTTCAATCTATTGTTCAAGAAGCCCGGTTTACTGAGATTTTCGTATAAGGGTATTGGTTCGATGGTCTGAGAGAGGGAGACTCCCCGGAATCGATAAAATTCGGGATGCCGAAGACGAACAGAGGCTTTCTGTTGATAGAAAGACATAATTTTCGAGAAATAGTTGTCGGTATTCGGAGCCAAAAGCCTGGTCAAGGCGTAGCTATCCTGTGAATGGTGTCGCGCCTTGAATAGTTAATAAAAATTTAATTTAAAATGATTTATTTAAAAAATTCAGTTTGTTAAATTGAAGTGTGCCGCATCAATAATTACAGATTAGACACCACTATTTACAATACAAGATGTGAAACCATTCACCACATAAGAGCAAAAATATAGAGCCGAACATACGGATTAACGCTGATCCAAAAAACTAGCGCTTTTTGTCCAGATTATCCGTGGCGTTATCTTCCCAAAGTTGATAGTTATTGAAAAAAAAGTAATACATGACTTTCGGCCATTCAGATTAATAGTTGACTTTAGTTAGGATATAGTGTATATTGTTGCGTATGCTGAACGAAGCCATGTGCAACCATAAGATGAAGATTGTTGTCGATACGGGTGA
>Ga0222626_1000830_pt1 | contig 15776 bp, 7 predicted proteins | sample AntAcemetageno91_FD_179862 | JGI IMG/M metagenome (GOLD analysis project Ga0222626, IMG submission 179862) | Saline water microbial communities from Ace Lake, Antarctica - #91 | ecosystem: Environmental > Aquatic > Non-marine Saline and Alkaline > Saline | place: Antarctica: Ace Lake | collected...
CAGTTAGAGATTGTAGAAGAGGCCGAAGATGCGGCGCCCGTTCATTCTAAAAAAATCAGATTTGGGCTGACCGCTATTAAAGGAGTGGGAGAGGAAACTGTGAATAAAATTATCTTTGAACGAAAAGAAAACGGACGATTTAAATCGTTGCAGGATTTTGCAAAACGAGTGCCTGTGAAACTCATGAATAAGAAAACGCTTGAAGCGTTAGCGTTCTCCGGGGCGCTTGATGAATTTGGAAATAGAAAAGCGATTGTTGATTCGCTTGATGATTTAGCGCAATTCTCGAAAGAGTTTCAAGCCAAATCAGAGAGTGGACAGGTGGGACTCTTTGGAGGTATTGATGATAGTGCGATTGAGTTTGTTATCAAAAACACAGTGGCCACGAAAGAAGATATTCTCGCATGGGAACGGGAGAGTTTGGGGCTTTTTGTTTCTGATCACCCGTTGAAAGGATTGCAATCATATTTCTCGAAATACGGAATTCTCATCGGAACAATGACTGAAGCAGAAGACATGGGGCAGAAACGGACAGTGCATGGAATCGTGACGGAAGTGCGAAGAATTGTGACGCGGAATGGGAAAAATATGGCGATTATCGCCCTTGAAGACACATCTGGAAAAATAGAACTCGCCGTCTTTCCCCAAACTTATGAGAAGATTCCAGCACGGGCATTTGAAGTCGATGCGTTCTTACGGGTCCGTGGAAAGATTGAAGAACGGAATGGGAATCTCAATATGATTGTTGATGAAATAAAAATAGGGGACTTATCTGAAATTGGGAAATGGCAAGCGGCGCAAGAAGAAAAAGAAGAGAAAGAAGAAAAAAAAGAGGAAACGAAAAAGAAAAAAATATGTATTGAAATCCCGAAAGGAACACTGAAAGAAAAAGTCGACGAACTGAAAATGTTTCTCAAACAACACGAGACACAGGATGGGGTCGAAGTAGAGATAAAAATTGCAGGGAAAAAAGTAATGTTACCGTTTGATGTAAAGGACGACGGAACATTAGAGAAGGAGTGTAAAGGAATTCTGAAGTAATTTTTTGACAGTCCTTAGGCACGTAAGGTACGATGAACGTCCTTAATTCAATACACATGAAAAAAGTTTTTATGATTTTCGTTTGCGGTTTCTTTTTGTTGCCACTTTCTGCGTTTGCTCTTGCAGATGTCCAATCAAATCTTATTCCTTACGGAGACGATGGTCTGAGCCAAATTCCTCGGAATGAAAAACCAGTCTTGAGTCAGATTCCTCGGTTTTATGGGAATGACGACATAGATATGAGCGGGAAGGTTTACCAAAACGAAAAACCAATTATCCGTCAAAACAGAAACATGATTCGTCAATCAGAATCAAGGGCTGATAGACTCAGGAAACAGCTGACACAGGTTCATGAGCAGATTAAACGATTACAAAAAAGGGCGAGCGAAATAAAGAAGCAGCTTTCAGAAGTAAAAGATGATGAAGAAATTGATTTTAAAATATGGGATCCCCGACCACCAATGATGCAGAATATGAAACCTGGATTGAGACAGAGTGAAGGCACAGAAATAGACGAATCAGGAGAAATGATGGAAGAAGGAAAAAGACCAAGACGAACAATTCAACAACGAATAAGACGAAACAGCGGTGAAGATGCGGAAGAAAAAGAAGAAATGAAAATGGATGTAACTATATTTTCTCCAGATCAAGAAAAGGTAAGAGAACGATCTTCGAAAGCGCAAAGTAAACTCAGTCGATTCAGAAGTTTCTTCCGTCTTCGACGATAAAACGCAAAATGTTTTCTCAGAAAAAGCTCGCACTTGTTGCGGGCTTTTTTTATACTCATCGTCGATGAAGGCACTTATTCTTGCTGGAGGATTTGCAACACGGCTCTGGCCGTTGACGGAGAAGCGTGCCAAACCGTTACTCCTACTGAATGGGAAAACAATTCTTTCTCACATTCTCGACAAGATTCCGGAAGAAGTCGAAACCTTCCTTTTGACGAACTCTGCCTTTGAGAAGGATTTTGAAAAAGAACTGGCAATGCGGAAAAGAAAAAACGTGCATATTTTTTGTGAAGATGCGCATTCTGATGGAGAGAAACTCGGAGCACTGCGAGCGATCTCAGTGGCTATTACAGAATGTAAAATTAACGAAGGAGTGCTTATCTTTGCCGGAGATAACGTCTTACCAGAACTGGATATTAACAATCTTCAGTGTGGGAAAGATGAAGCGAAAATAGCCGTTCGTCAGGTGGCAGATAAACATGAAGCGAAGAAGTTTGGAGTTATTGAAAGAGAAGGAGATAAAGTGATTGGATTCGAAGAAAAACCTTCTCGACCAAAATCAACACTGGTTTCAACAGGGTTTATGGCTTTCGGAAAAGGAGTTTTACCAATACTGCATGACTTTGCAGTAGAAGCCCCAGATGCACTTGGAGGGATATTCCCCCAACTGTTAGAACAAGGGAAAACGGTCCTCGCAACGGAAGTCGCAGGCGACTGGTTTGATGTGGGAAGCTTTGAAACCTACCTTGCGGCCCACAAGACATTGCAAAAGGAATCTCTTCGGACGGGGAAAAACGTGGAAAACTGGAACAATAAGTGCTCGGGAAAAGTGTATCTCGGAGATAATACCGTGGTGAAAAACTGCCGACTTTCGGATGTGATTGTGTATCCAGGGACTCGTTTGGAAAATTGTCACATTTCCCAGTGCGTTATCGATGAAAATTGTGATTTAGAGAGTCTCGACTTGAACCAAAAATTAGTGAGAAGAAAAACAAAGGTCTGATCGTAAAAACCCCCCTTAAACCCTTGAATTTTCCTTTTATCTATGGTATAATTACCTGATTTTGAATTCAAATTTTATGACCAATACACAACAACGGTCTTCGGAAATCGATCCAGGAGAAAAAATCTTTTCTTGGACAGCTTTTAATTATCATCCACACAAACGGGGATGGATATGGTATGTAATCTTTTGCACACTCTTCTTTGGAAGCGCTCTTTGGGCACTTGTAAGCGGAGATTGGGTGATGGCATTTACACTCTTTATTGCAGTAGCAGTATACTTCTTTGCTCACCGAAAAGGGGATGAAGATCACGAAGTACAGGTGTTTGAGAATGGAATTCTTATCGATCGAAAATTTATTGAAAAGGAAAAACTTAAAGGATATTGGTTTGTGTATGATCAAACAGTTGGAGTGATTAACTTCCAATTATCAGGAAAAGGGAATCGAAAAATTTCATTGCAAATGGGAGAACACAATCCTGATTTTTTCAGATCAGAATTGAAATCAATAGAATTTGAAGAACTTGCTGACAAAAAAGAAAGCCTGATGGATCTCTGGATCAGAGCTCTAAAACTCTAAACATTTCATGAAACGAAATACTTCATTTTCATTATTGCCAACAGGTGCACACTTGTACCAAGAGGGCATTGGTGAAATGAATTTCATATTTCAAAACTCATTAGAAAATCAAAAAGTGGTGTCAGAGGCAGTACAAGAATCTCTTGAAAGTGTTCACCAGGAATTGGAAGTGAACAAAGTGCAAGTGGAAACAGGAATAGAAACAAAAAATCTTAACAACGAGATTGTAGAAGGAAACAAAGAAGTGGGGAATGAATCATGGGTTTTGAATGAAGCCGATAAATTGAGAGAAGAGATGGATCAGAAGGTTCAAAAAATCTTAGAAGAAAAGTTCGAAGCAATTAATGAAAAATTTGAAGAAATATTAGAGAAAGAATGCGGAGCAATTGCGGGTGCAGAGGGGATGAGTGCAAAAGAATGGTTGAAAAAGAAGCTTCTAGAGATAAAAAGTCTTCCGAATGGGAAAATAAAAAATCAAAAAAGAGCAGTATTGCAGCCACTTATAAAAGCACTCAATACTGCGGGGGAGGAAATTGTAGAAAAAGAAGGATTTGGGAAAAAATGGATATATGGGGAGAGTGATGTAAAGACACGGTTTGGAGATGGGTTTGGAGTGGGATTAACCGCACTTTATTTTGGAGGGATCGTTGCTGGAGCAGACAAAAATGGAATGTGGTATGGAGGACTTATTGCAGGAGGAGCAGCAGCATTGGCTCCAGAAGTGACAACAGAGATTTTCAAAGGTGCCAAGTGGGTTCTTGATTTAGTAGGAGATGGAGTGGAATTTAGTTTTACACATTTTAAAAATGCACTTGTCGGAGCAGCGAGACTCGATGTTGGACAAATGTGGGATGGTCAAACAGATATAAATGAAGCACGAGATAAGTATCTTGAAGCCTTCTGGAAAGGCGGAATTCTTTGTCCAGGAGCCGATGAAAATGGAAATATTCTCATTGATGATGCGATGCATAATCGCATATTAAATCCTTTGGAAGGAACAGAATTTACGCCAGAGCAGTGCAATCAGGCAGCTCAATTTTGTGCATCGGTTATGGATCCTCTTATTTTCTTAGAAGGAAAGAATTTTCCAAAAAAGAATCTTGATGAAATTCGTCGACATGGAACATGGAGTGCAGAAACACTTGAGCTAATGCAACGAAGATTTGCAACACAAGAAACAGCACTTATCTGGAATTATTTCATGCTTCACGCAGATAAAACAAAAGAACTCACTCCGTTTGCAAAAGCGTTTGCAAAAGCGTTTGAAGAAAAGAAAAATAATCCATTAACACAAGAGGCCGCAAAAAAGAAACTTCAGGCAATGTATCCAGGACTTACTGATGACCTGAGAACGAGAACACCAGAAGGGATTGCCTCGTTTATGAAAGAAGGAGGATTGGAAGATGTTTTTGTTCTTTTTGGACTTTTGATGGGAGTTCTTTATACAGCCGTTGGAGTATCGAAAGGTGTTCATGGATTTATTAAAAATAGAAAAGAAAAAAAGAATCGAACACCAAAAGAAAGCTATGACATAAAAAGAGAAGAATCAAAGAAGGATCTCGTAGATTTGTTTACAAAGAAAAACCCAGCAAAACATTGGAAAAAGATTTTAACAGCATTGGGAGGGATGAGTGTTTTGAATGCTGTTCAAAGAAAAAACTTATTGAAATTGTCTTCTGCTCAAAAGAAAGCCGTTATTGAAAACATGAAGAAAAATCATTTTTTAACAGAAGACTTGGGAGAGAACCTTTCGGGAATTAACGAAACACAGGATGCATTCTGGGAGTGTGTAAAAGGAGTTGCTGACGTTGATATTGCTAAAAAAAGAGGACCAGAAATGGGAAAAGAAGGAATAGATGATGAAAAAAGAAAAAAAGCAAAAACAGCAAAAACAGCATTAACCTCCTTACAGGAGGCAAGTAATGCTTATATTTCATTTCAGAAAGATGAACCAAGTTCTATTGAACTAAAACTCGCAAAGAAAGGGAGCCTTTCTGCTTTTTGGAAAGATGTTAAGAAAAATAATCCAGAGAAAAAGAAGGCTTGGGAAAAAGTTTTAAAAGACTTTTTGGGGAAACAATCAAAAATATTCGCTGCAATGAAAACATTAGGTGTTACTAAAAATGAAATAGAACTTTGTAAGGATACTTCAAAGAAAGATGGAGAACGAAGAACTTTTGTATTAAAAACAGTAACTGAACTTTTATTGATTGGGAAAGATGAAACAGGAACGAAATAGTAAAAAAGAGGGGAAAGACACTTGTGATCTCTTGTATTTCATGGTATAATAAGGAGATTGATATACATTTATGAAATTTTTACGAAAACTCATATCTCCTAAAACATTGATTGCACTCGCCATTGCGCTTGTACTGGGACATTGTATAGATCCGTCGATTGCTTTTGCGCAAGAGGCTGGGGCGAATGAACAACTGAAAGCCTTTGCGCAGTTGTTTTCAATATTTGTAAATATTTTTACATTCCTTTCATTGATATTCCTTAATTATGGAGGAGATCTCATAGGAACAGAATTTTTAACAGCACCAGCTCCAATGTCATCGATTCGTCCGATGTGGGTAATTATCAGGAATATTACCAATATAGGATTTGTCTTGGTGCTTCTTTTTCTTGCGTTTGCGAATCTTTTTTCTTCACTGAGTGAAGGATCAACATGGACGATCAAGGAAAAATTACCAAAAATAATTTTGGCATTGGTTGCTATTAATTTTTCATTGCTAGGATTTAAAGTTGTTCTTGATGCGGTTCATCTGGGAACAATTACAATATTTTCAATTCCAGATAGCACCCTCCGTGATAAAGGAGTCGGACAATTAGAAGCAATGCTCAGAACAGAGGTTGATGATGGGGTAAATGGCACAGACCAGTTTTACAGGGTTATGAACAAACTCATGTGTAACAATGACCCAGCCCAGTGGGAGGATGGAGATGGTATAAGAGAGCCTCTTCCAACAGGTTGTCTTTTTGCTTTAGATCCATCGGGAGTAGGGGATGTAGGAGATAAAAGTTCTGCAGCCCATAATTTATTTCTCGCATTTGGTATTCAATTTAACAAACTCCAAGCACTTCCGGCCCTTGCGGCGAAACTGAACGATTGGTCAGATGTTATTACCAGTGTCCTTTTTGCGAGTATTTTGTCCTTGGCTCAGGTTGTAGCAATGGGAGCCGTTTTCATTGCCCTTCTTATTCGTATCGTAGTTATGTGGGTTGCAATGGTGTTTTCACCACTTATTGTTGCCGCATCTATTATGGGATTCGGAGGCGATGGTGGAAAGATTGGAACACAAGTTATTACAAATCTTATTATGCCACTTAAAATCGCAGCGGCCTTTGCGATAACCTTCTTAATGATGGATACCATGATTAATGTAGGGGCGCCAGCTACTGACTTTATTCATGTAGGGGCTTCAGTTTCTACATTTGGAAAAACGGGATATGGACTTTTGTGGTCAATTGCTACTGTTGTTGTTTTCTGGAAAGCGGCCTTTTGGGCAATGGATGGATCTGCAGCAACTGTTATTACTGATAAAATCAAATCAGGAGCAGAGAGTGCAGGACAGTTTGTTGCAAAGGCAGCAACAATCGATCAACAAATACTTCCAATGCCTGGAGGAGAACCTGGAGACAGGGCTTCTCTTGGAAACTACTTTGCCATGGCAGGGAAGTTTAAATCTCAATGGAACACTGATCAAAGTAATAAAGATATAGAAGCGGCTAAGGGAGCGGGAATTTTGAATGAGACTTCTGCCGAGACAGCAAAGTCTTTGGGTGCTTTAAGTACGGAGGTCAAGGACGCTACTAATGCATTTGCAGCAATTGAGAAATTTAATGAGAGTGTGAAGAAAAATGGAGGGGATATTCTTTCGAAGGATCCAACAAGCACCAAGGCGATCTTCGCTAAGATAAGAGAAAAAGATAATTTTACTGGTCCTATGGTAGCTGCGCTACAGGCTATTGAAGACGCTATTACGGCAGGGAAGGGTCAGGACGAGATTGACGGAAAAATTGCTCTGTTAATGCAAGTTGCAAAAGTCGATACCAAGGCCAAGGCAGAGGATTACAAGGGAACAAAGAAGGATGAAGATGAAGATGCAGCAAGTACAGATATTAGGATATCACATGCAAGAGCAGGCGAGAAAAAAATATTTATTAAAGATTCAGATGACAAAGAAATTACAACATTTGACAATCTCGACGCCGTAGTAACATATTATAATGATCTAGAGGATAATGATCAGGACCTGAAAAATGTATTAAAAGAACAGAACAATATTGATGATATGGTGGCTGAATTAGGAGAAAAGGATGATAATAAAACACTATTAATTACTAAGGATAAAGATGGAAAAGAAACAATGTCTTTGGGGGAGAAGCCTGCTACTGACGATAAAACAAAGGATACGAATTAAAAGACGAGACATACAATAAAACAACCAGAGCAGAAGCAGGACTAAGTCCTGCTTTTTTTCTATAAAAAATATCCCTTAAAACTTGTGCAGGAGCAGGGCTCGGAACCTGCTATGGGTGAAATAAATATAAAATAAAAAAGTCATTCCAGCTTGTCTGGAATCGCGTGAGGTTCAAGATATAATTGATGAAAAAAAGACTCATCCCGCTCAGGAAGTTCACTATTCTTTTTCTGTTTGATGTTCGCCCCCCCTTCTCTTTCGCTTCCACTTCGTTTCAGTGAAAAAGAAGGGGTTGTTGTTTGTATAATTTTAGAAAGTTTATTTCAGGGCATGCTAAAAATTTCATATGTGGGATAATTCAAAAGCAACGGCAAGGCATCTCAGGAAGAACCAAACTCAGGCAGAAAATGTGTTTTGGGAACTGGTTCGAAACAGGCGCTTAGAGGGAATGAAGTTTTGTCGTCAATATCCGATAAGATTTGAATTTGAAGAAAAAAAGAGATTTTTTGTAGTGGATTTTTATTGCTATAAAATAAAAACGATATTTGAAATTGATGGAGAAGTTCATGAGAAACAAAGAGAATACGATGAAATGCGTGAAAAATTTTTAGAAAAACTAAAAAACCTTCTTTTGAGGTGAAACCTTAAGAGAAGGTGGTGAATCGATTACTTATTAATTTATCTTCTGAGCAGAGCCGGATGAGTCTCTTATTTTGGAGAGAATTTGTGTCCGGCTCCTTTTTTTAAACGTGAGGTTCTGGACACAGCCCTGAACCCGCAAAGAAAAACGAAGAAACCTTCTTTTGAGGTGAAACCTTAAGAGAAGGTGGTGAAGAGCTTGCTTTATAATTTTCACCTTTTGCGAGGAGCCGGATGAGTCTCTTGTGCAGGTTCAGGAGGCAGTCCAGAACATGTAATAGGTCGGAGAAGGTTTGTAGATATATAAAAACACACAATAAAACAATTTGACATTCTTGCCTAGTGAAACTAAGATGCTCAGACTAGTTTTAATGGCTTATTTATGGTATAATTCTCTGATTAAATGAAGTTTTTACACAACCCTTTTCGAAATTTTCAAACCAGTTGGAAAAATGGGCGTGTTTTTGTGGAAGGAACCGTGGATGACGATGCTGCAAAAGCAGCCAATCAGGATAAGACAAAACAACAAAAAATAGAAAACAAAGAAACGGAAAAGAACGTTGATGCGATTCTTCGGAATCCATTAGCATTCTCGATTCGACATATAAAACAGCTTGAGGAAGGAATTCAAGAATTTGATGTGGTGCAAATGAAAAAGTTTAGCAACTTGGTTGAGTATCATCTCACCCTTGCTTCTCGGGATATAGATAGTTCATCGGCACGATCGCTTTTAAAAATATATCAAAGTCCGAATCTTAGAAAAAATCTTCGACCAAAGGTTCGAGAAACAATAGAAAAACTCACAGGGAATCAAACGGAAAAATTTCAAAAAATTGTAAACAAGACAACAACTTCTTGGACTGATTCAGAAACATTGCAGGTTTCAATTCTGTATAGGGATCTTGAAGATATAGAGAATCCGGCTTTTAAAGAAGTATTAGAAGAAGCGAAAAAGAAACTAAAGGAACGACGAGATGATTTTCTTGGACGACTTGATGTTACAGAGGTGGAAGGACAGGTAAAACAAGTCATTGAAGAAGGAAGTGCCCAACGACCACTCACACAAGAAGATAAATTATTGTTACTCGAAATAGAAAGAATATTTCCAAATGAAAGAATGGACTGGGTTGGGAAAGAAAAGGAATATGCACAATGGAAAACAATAAAAAAAGACACACTTGAAAAACTTTTTCGTGATCTCGAGAAAGAGCTTCAAAAACCTAAAAATTATCTTTTATGGGAAGTCTTGCAAGATTTAGATGTTTCTCCTGAAAGAGAAGAAGAAATTCAATCAATCACCTTGCGTCGAAACGCAGCACAGTTTTTGACATTTGCCAAAGAACAGGAAGTGCTCGTGAGAACACATTGGAATCTATTAAAAGAAATAGAAAAAGATACAGAAGGGCGTTTTACTCCCAAAGAGTTTTCATTGGAAGGGGAGGTGTCTTTAAAAGATTCAAAAGAATTAGATGAAATAATTCAAAAGAAAAAATCTCTCGAAGAAAAAAAGAGAACAGTGGAAGAATCTATTTGTAAAAGTGCTATTGAGAAAAATGAAACGGATGAAGATTCAACAAAGGAAGATTCTCGGATTGTAGAGCTTGGAAAAAAATATAAAGAAACGAAAGGGAAAGAAGAAGCCGTTATTGAAAAAACAAAAGCATTACTCTCAAAAGAAAAACTAGAGGAAGCAAACAATGTTCTTCAGAAAAATGTAGAAGAAAGAACTGAAAAACGAACACAAACACAAGATGCGGACGAGCAAAAACAAATTGATAAAGAGATTGCACTTCTTAAAAAAGGGCAAGAAAGTTTCACAAAAATTATAGAATCTGCAGAAGAAGAAAAGCAGTATAAGAATTACTTTCAAGAAATCCAAAAAAATGTTGATAGAGCGACAAAGTCCATTAAGGGCCTAGAAGCTATTACACAAGATCTCAGCCTCAAGAATATGGGGAAAGATATAGAATTTATTCAACATTGGGAAGATGTTTCATCAGAGCTTGATGATATTCGATCAAAAGAGAGGCTTGCTAGAGAAGCTCTTCTCAGCATGGTTGATCTTACAGAAGATTCGAAAAAATCAATTAAAGATCTAGAGACACAAATAGATGAGTTTCGAGGAAAACAAGACGCACTTCAAAAAGAAAGTGATAATTTTCAAAAATACAGCGAAATCTATAGTGATCCTCGAAAGAAATCAGCAGAAATATCTGATGATTTTGTGAAAAAACTAGAAGGAAGAATGCAAGCGCATCAATTGAGAGCTTCCGATCTAGATGTACTTTGGGACATTCGAAATGATGAGAAAACGAAACAAAAGTTTACAAAGGAAATTCCAGCACAATATGGAGAATTGCACGACAAACTGGAAGCCGTTTTGTTTGGGCCAAATGGTCACATAGATCAAATTGTCAGTGAACTTAAAGAAGATTCGCTTTCCGAGTGGATGGGGATTCTGAATGAAAAATTGTCGAATGTGACATTGAAATCAAAACTCAAAGAAAAAGGATTTGATCTTTCGGAAGCATTCAAAGAACAATCAAAAGAGAACATCGGAATGGATGTGAATGGACTTTTAGAAGGATCGAAACTTCATTTTCGAGATCGGATAAAAGAACGGCTTGAGAAATCAATTGTGAACATGCACAGAGAAGATGAACAAGAAAAAGCAAAAGAAATATTGGAAGCCTATTGGGACAACGCAACGGTGAAAGTTGAATCCAAAAAAGATCTTGATGATTTGAAAGGAAATCAGAATTGGTATTTAGCAATGAAACAATCGACAAGTCTTTCCGTCGAACAAAAACGGGAGACTTACAATAAAATTATTGATGACAAACAAAATACGCGTTTGTATAAAGATGCAAAAGGAGTAAAAGAAAAAGAACTTCTCAAAAAATCTTTTGATGTAAGCGAAGGGCATCTTCGAAAAGGGAAAGTTATAGAAGACAAAGAGTATGGAAAAGTTTTTATTCCAGGAAAAGATGATTTGGCCGAGCTTTCTATTAAAACACAGAGGAATCAAGAACAAATAAAAGACACAACATTTGCGCTTCAAGAGAAATTGAGAGATTTTCAAAAGAAAATTGAAACATTTTATAGAACAAAAGAACTCGAACGAATAAATCTTTCTTTTGACCAAGAAACACTCGCTGACGATTTAAGAACTATAGTAGCTTCTTGGCCAGGAGAAAAAAGCGTTCTCAAACAAAATCTTGCAGAACAAAAAGCACTTTGTATTGAGCATGCTGATGGACATCCACAAAAGAAAGTATTTATAGATCTCTTTGTAAATGAGCATTTTGGGAAAATTGAAACAATTGTTTCTCATACAGATGATATTTTTTCCAAACTAAAGGAAGAAGCAGAAAAGACACAATATCAATTAGACGGCTCGAAAGAATACTTTTTTGAGCTAGGGGAACAGCTTGGATTAATTTATAACCACTCAAATTTCAGGGATGGACTTATGGCACAAGAATCAGAAAGAATTCAAAAAGATTTCGAATCGAATGAAAAAGTTGTCAATTTTCTTAAACAAGAAAAACTTTTTAAAGATAAAGATGAATTTAAAACACGGTTTCGTAATTTAAGAGGTACTTATAATTCAAAATTTCAACAATATCGAAAAAATATAAATGCAGCAGACCGTATTATAGAAAAAGATATAGGATTGGATGATGGTGATTTTGTTGAAAAATATGGAATGGATAAGAGTGCTGCTCGAAAAGTTATTCAATCACACTTATTACAGCAAGATACTTTTGAAGACAATTGGAAAAAATTTACAAATGGAAATGCGGAAACAGGCTTCGAAGACGATTGGTTTAATGAATATGAACAATCTGTCAGAGAAAATGATGAAACAAAAATGAATGCTGTCCTTGATAAATTGAAGAGCATTGAAAATATGGCAGACATTGTCGAAACAGCAGAAATAAGCTCAGCAAGATTGGCGGATTTTTTGAGAGAATACGAAAAACAGAAGAAAAACAAATCTTTCTGGAATTTTGAATTAAATAAAACCGCATTTTCAATCTATGACATTTATCGGGTTATAAAAGAATCTTTTGATGCACAAGAAAAACACTGGAAACGAAAATCAGATTCAAGTGTAGCCAAGATTGGGGTGAGCTTTTGGGGAGAAAATAATCGTTGGGGGCGAGAGTTCTCACGAATGCAAGAGGAATCAGAAGAAACTCGTTACAAAGAATTCGAAACACAGTATAGAGATAGTCCAGGATGGGAAATTTTAGATGCTATTAATGGATCAAAAAATCAAGATATGGTTCGTGGATGTATTAATCTTCTATCAGAGAAGGGGTTTCTTAATTGGGAAGATCCTATTCTTTGGAGAGCCTTTAATAAATTATCAGGGCATACATATTTCAATATTCCAGAGGATCAATCTCTTTCTCCACATCAAATTAAGGAAAAAGTAAAAATGGCTTGTGAAAACATCTGGACACCAGAAGTTTTTCGACAATGGGACGCAGGGCTTGATGGAAATCTCAAAAAAGCAAAAGAACAATTCGATGGAGATTTTGCAAAATACGAAAACGACGATCAACCTCGAACAGCTATTTTGGCAGGAATGCTTCAGAAGTGGAGTCGGGGAGAGTCAAAAGGTGTAGATCCTGCACAATATGAACACTTCATTTTTGCATCATTTCGAGATGGAAAAATGAATGGGCAACCGGATCAACGGTGGTACTTCCTTATTATGGGGATTGCAACGAGGAATCCTCGTACAGGACAATCATTACTTCCAAAAGATGCATTAATGAGGGCGAATAAAGACTTTTTACAACGGTTCCCGTTTATAGATTTTTTAGCTGATAAAGAGTCACCAAAACTTAATGGGCGAATTGTTCCAGAGGGAACACCAGGAACAGAAGGAAAAAGCACACTCTGGACAGAAAATGATTATCGTTGTTGGGCAAAAATGTTGGGAACGGGGAATGGGTCATTTAATCCAACCGTACCACCGGCGGATTCTCGAACGGAATCATTCTTTTACCAAGTTATTAATGAATCGATTACTTGTAAGCAACGTGCGCAACGTATGGGGCGATTTTCACAAGCACCAGATCACGATGATGGTATAAATTATCAATCAGTATGGGATCATAATCGTATTGTAGAGAACATTAATATCGAATCATCAGGACTGTCAAAATTATCAGAGGACTTCTGGAGAAGCTGGTTATCTGGTTTTGATAAATATGTGTTGAACAAAAAAGCAATGATTGACAATGGAGATATAGAATGGAAAGGACAAGCACAATGGGATGGACCAAATGGAGATCGAAATCGACATCTTTTGGAAATTGGAAAGAGTGTGAAAGTAGCCTTAAGTGTGACACAGTTTCTTCAAGGGAATAAAACAACAGACCGAGGGACGACAACATTCGATAATGATGAATGGGAAAAAGACTCGGGATATTCTGCTTATGCTGAAGAAAATAGGGGACTTATCAACAGTTTTGCTCGTTCATTGCTTGAAGACGGAGGAGAGGAGGCGGAATTTGAAGAAATTTTCGATTTTCAATCACGACAAAAATTCGGAGCAACTCGAGACAGTCGAGAAAGAGGAGTACACCAGGAGGATTGGAAAAAGATTAACACAAAAGTCAGTAGATTATTGGACACAGATGAATCAGAGCAAAAGTACTTCAAAGATACACCTCTTATAGAGAAAGCACTTAATATCTATTGTTCGAATTCAAAGAATTCTATTCCAGATTACCTCAGAATTTAAATGTTTTAGGAGGGTGAAAAATAAAGAGGATTTTGATAATCAAGCAGAGGTTTACTTCTTTACTATTTTCTCTTGAAAAGGAAAGGGGATTTTTCTTGAATTCCTTCGGTTAAAATTGCACAATAGGGCGGAAAACAAAACCCCAATTTTCCCCATGTTTTTCTTTGTAAAAACAAAAATAAAAATATATATTTTTTCCCACTTTAATCGTAGGAGCTTTTTATGTTGGAAAAAGCGCTTAGCAGTGCTTCTTATTGGAGTATTGCTTACTCCAAGTTTTGCGCCTCCAGCGCATGCACTTTTTGGGTATTGGGAATCTACAGCAACGGTTCCAGATGTAGGGAGAGAGAAATTGGTATCGATTTTAGTTGAGGAAAGCTTGCTTGAGAACATCAAATTGAAAAACAAAATCGAAAACTATGCATCAAATGTACAAGAAAATATTGATGGGGAGGTTGTTCTTATACCTATTCCCCAAAACGCTTCACCACTGGATATTTACGAAGGAAATGCGCATTTGTACTTTTCAGGAAAAGATTCAGATGGCCGTTCACAACTCGTGGGAACGATTTTTGTAGGAGATGTTCCACTCCCAATTGTAGAAAAAGAGGGGAATCTGTGGCCAACAATTTTTCCGTATGTGGACTTTGAAGATCCCGTCTATAATTGGGATTATAAAAAAGAACGTTTTGTTTTTCGAGGAGGCAGTCATCAAGCGGAAGTGTGGCATGGAGTGATTCGTTCAGATCCGCGTCAGGACGAGGGATGGGACGCGAAAAAATTAAAAGATTTTCGAGAAAAAGAACTTATTGCGTTCTTTGAGACAAATGAGCAGGTAAATAATGGAAGTATTACATATGATGAAAAGATTTTTTCAGCAGATCTTATTACAGACCAAGCAAACGGACTGGGGGAAGTTCCAATGCAACATTATGAAAATTGGATTAATAATATCGAAGATATTGCTTATTTACGATATACCAAGCACTGGGCGGCAGAAACAATGGGAAGTCTTGATACAGAAAATATTATCGATACAGCACTTCTCCCTGATGACATGAAACCGCCGGCAGGTTCACAGAGTGCAGAAAGCATGATGGGGAGTGTTCCCGATATTCATACAAAAATGATTATCGAAACAGGCCTGAAGCGATACGTTGAAGCCTGGAAAGCAAAACTTTCGATTGATAACACAGAGATTGGAAAAATAGGTCGTTGGGGTCCTGCGGACATAGAAAGCACGATTATTCTTATTTCACAAAAAGATGAACGATCGGCAGTAAACCTGAAAAATTTCAATGATCTTCTCGATTCTATCTTAAACACAGCCATTGTGGCGAAGAATGTGCCAAAGGATATAAAAGTAAAAACAACAGAGAACGTTCCAATTGCCTATATTATTCCAATGATTCCTCCATTGGAGAATATTGCAATGGTGCAGGACCGGGACAAGGATATGTATTGGAATGGAGTTTCTCGAGCAGATATGACCATTACAGATTGTTCAATTCTTCGAGGAAGCCCAAGAACGACAGCACATCCACATGCACAAATGGTGGAAGCGAATCGTGCTTATAATCCATTAACCGCGGAT